>ERZ1090879.151-NODE-151-length-47352-cov-10.073831_pt1 | contig 47352 bp, 40 predicted proteins | sample MGYA00478472_ERZ1090879 | MGnify/ENA primary metagenome ERZ1090879 (study PRJEB33644, sample SAMEA5815723) | chicken gut metagenome | biome: Chicken; feature: Gastrointestinal Tract; material: Caecum | place: Ireland | collected 2019-01-01 | study: A study of the... | reverse complement strand
TTATATAGCTTTTTTGAAATATGGCAATATCCGACATGCCTCGACATGAAAAAAATTAAAAAAATGGGGGTTTTCACAGACGAGGTTCCTGTTTTACCTGGATTTTACGTAATTTTTCTACATTCGTGATAGTTGGAGATCCCCTTTGTGCTTACAATATCTACTGTTCGAGTGAAAAATGTATGTAGAAAACTTACAAGAAGGAAGGAGAAAACGCCGTGTCAGAGATTACATTAAGAAATGTATGTAAAGAGTATGACAAAGGGCATTTTGCTGTGAAGGACTTTAACCTGGATATCCAGGACAAGGAATTCATTATCTTTGTAGGTCCCTCCGGCTGCGGCAAATCCACTACCCTGCGTATGATCGCGGGACTGGAGGATATCAGCGACGGAGAACTGTGGATCGATGGAGAACTGTGCAACTATTACGAACCCAAGGACAGAGGCCTGTCCATGGTATTTCAGAATTATGCCCTGTATCCCAATATGACAGTATATGGAAACCTGGCTTATGCCCTGAAGATCCGGAAGGTTCCGAAAAAAGAAATTGACGAGAGAGTACATAAGGTGGCGAAAACCCTGGAAATCGAGCATCTCCTGGACAGAAAGCCGGCAGCTCTTTCCGGAGGACAGAAGCAGAGGGTGGCTATCGGAAGCGCTATTATCCGTAAACCTAAGGCATTCCTCATGGATGAGCCTCTGTCAAACCTGGACGCCAAGCTGAGAGCACAGATGCGTGTGGAACTGGCAAAGCTTCACGAGGAACTGGAAACTACTATTATATATGTAACCCATGATCAGACCGAAGCCATGACTCTGGGAACCAGGATCGTAGTCATGAAAGATGGTGTGGTACAGCAGGTGGAAGCTCCTATCCAGCTTTACAATAATCCGGCAAATCTGTTTGTGGCCGGCTTTATCGGTTCCCCTTCCATGAATTTCTTTGACGCCTATGTAGGCGAAGAAGAGGGAAAAGTTGTAGTTTACCTTGGCGGCAGCGAGCTGGGAAAGAAAGTCTACTTAAGAGGCGAGAAAGCGGAAGTGGCAAGACAGAGAGAAATGAATAAAAAGGTAGTCCTGGGGATCCGTCCGGAAGATATCTATGATTATGAAGAGGCAAAAGAAAGAGGCATTCATATGGATACGCGGGGACTTGAGGAAACTGTTTCCGCCAGAGAGATGCTGGGAGCCGAGGTGATCCTGTATTTTGATGCTCAAGGTAAAACCAATGCAGTAAGGTTAAGCCCTGAAAACCAGACCCAGACCGGAGAGAAGATCGACTTCTATTTTGATACGGACAGGATCCATATTTTTGATAAAGAAACAGAAGAAAATATATATTACAGAGAGGAGATTCGGTAATGAACACAGGGAAAAAGAAAAAATTAAACTGGACCCCATACTGCTATCTGATCCCATGTATGCTGGTGTTCGCCATCTTTTTGTTCTATCCCTTTTTTAAGACGATTTATCTGAGCCTTTTCCTCACAGACAGAATGGGACAGGCAAAGATTTTTGTGGGAATGCAGAACTATATAGACCTTCTTACTTCGGAATCCTTCAGACAAAGTTTGAAAGTAACCCTGATCTTTGTGGTGATCGTTGTTATCGGAGGCATGCTCCTGGGTCTTATCGCCGCGGTGCTGTGCAATAAGGCATTTCCGGGAATCCGGGCTTTCAGTACCGCATATGCTCTGCCCATGGCGATCGCTTCTACTTCAGCAGCTATGATCTTCCAGATCATGCTCCACCCCACAGTCGGTATCGTAAACAAACTTACAGGGCTGGACATTAACTGGCTGAATGATCCGGATACGGCGCTGATCTGTGTGGCCGTTCTTACAGCCTGGCTGAACAGCGGTATTAACTTCCTGTATTTCTCCGCAGGTCTGGGAAATATTGACGAGACCATCTACGAGAGGGCTTCCGTAGACGGAGCCAGCAGCGTGCAGCAGTTCTTCAGCCTGACTCTGCCGGGGCTTTCACCTATTATGTTCTATACACTGGTTGTAAATATTATCCAGGCATTCCAGTCCTTTGGCCAGATCAATATCCTGACCCAGGGAGGACCGGACGGAGCTACCAATGTTATCGTGTATTCCATTTACCGTGACGCTTTCTTTAACTACCGTTTCGGAAGCGCCGCAGCTCAGTCTGTAATCCTGTTTATCATTATCATGCTGGTTACACTGGTAATGTTCCGACTTGAGAAGAAAGGAGTAAGCTATTGATGAGTCAGTCAAGCAATATGGCCTTAAGGGGCCAGAAAACTATCAGTAAAGAACAGCTTCTGGCGCTGAAGCAGGAAATGAATGCAAAAGCGCTGACCAGAAGACGGATCCGCACAGGGGGCCGTCTGGTTGTCAACATCGTGTTTGCAATCCTGATCCTGCTGCCTCTGCTGTACGCTGTCAGCATTGCGTTTATGCCTTCAGGAGAACTGTTTACAACAGAACTGAACCTGTTTCCAAAGAACCCTACTTTACAGAATTTTATTGATGCTTTCACCACCATTCCACTGTTCCGCTTTGTATTGAACTCTTTCATTATGGCAGGCAGTATTACCATAGCCCAGATCATTACCTGCTCTCTGGCAGCATTTGCATTTTCCTTCCTGGAGTTTAAAGGAAGAAATGTACTGTTCATGATTGTTCTGGCAACTATGATGGTTCCCGGAGAGGCAACCATTGTTTCCAACTATTTGACAGTAGGTAATCTGGGAATGCTGGATACTTATCCGGTGTTGATCGTACCTTACCTGACATCTGCAATGGGAATTTTCCTGTTCCGTCAGTTTTATATGTCCTTCCCCATTTCTCTGTATGAATCAGCGAAACTGGACGGATGCAGCAATCTGAGATTTATTGCAAAGATCCTGATCCCTCTGACAAAGTCTGCCATCGGAGCCATGGCTGTATATACTTTCATTAATTCCTGGAATATGTACATGTGGCCTCTGCTGGTAACCGGTTCTAACAACATGAGAACCGTTCAGATCGGTATCAGCATGCTGAACAGTGTGGATTCCCAGTCCATCACCATGATGATCGCAGGTGTGGTAATGGTTATCATTCCCTCAATCGCAATCTTTATTGTGGGACAGAAACAGCTGATCCGGGGCATGTTCTCCGGTGCGGTAAAAGGTTAAGTGATAAAAGGAAAAGGAGAGTAAGAATGAAGAAAAAAATCGTTTCATTATTATTGACAGGCGTTATGGCTGTAGGTACCCTTGCCGGATGCGGCGGACAGAGCATTGCCGACCAGCAGGCAGCAAGCGATACCTCTGCAGATTCTTCAGAAGGAGGAGACTCTGCAGACAGCAGTACTGCGACTATGGCAGCAGCCGATGAGGTAGACGGTACAGAGATCACCTTCTGGCATTCTATGGGCGGTGTAAACGGCCAGGCCATTGATGAGCTGGTAAACCGGTTCAATGAAGAGAATGAACTGGGGATCACCGTTGTATCTGAGTATCAGGGGGAATATGATGACGCCCTGAATAAGCTGAGAAGTGCCCAGATCGGAAACATGGGTGCGGATCTGGTGCAGGTATATGAGATCGGTACAAGATTCATGATCGATTCCGGCTGGATCATTCCTATGCAGGAGATGATCGACCAGGATAATTATGATGTTTCCCAGATCGAGCCAAACCTGGCAGCTTACTATACCATTGACGATCAGCTTTATTCCATGCCTTTTAACTCCTCTACTCCTCTGATGTACTACAATGTAGATATGTTTGAGAAGGCAGGGATCACAGAAATTCCTACCAGCCTGGAAGGCATTGAGGCTATCGGCGATCAGCTGTTAAATGAAGGCGGCGCAAGCGAAGTTATTTCTCTGGGTATCTACGGATGGTTCTTTGAGCAGTTCCTTGGCAAACAGGGTCTTGACTATGCAAACAACGGTAACGGAAGAGAAGCAGCTGCAACAGCGGTAGCATTTGATGAAAACGGCGGTGCAGCAAATATCCTGAATGCATGGAAATCTCTTTCCGATAAAGGATATGCTCCTATCGTAGGAAGAGGCGGAGATGCAGGTCTGGCAGACTTCTCATCAGGAGCATCTGCAATTACACTTGGATCCACAGCTTCTCTGAAACAGATCCTTCAGGACGTAAACGGAAGATTTGAAGTTGGTACTGCTTATTTCCCATCTATTACAGATGAGGACCAGGGCGGCGTATCCATCGGAGGTGCTTCTCTGTGGGCCCTGAACAACAACGATCCTAAGAAGTTAAGAGCTACCTGGGAGTTTGTAAAATTCCTGATCTCTCCGGAATCTCAGGCTTACTGGAACGCACAGACCGGATACTTCCCTGTAACTGTTGCAGCTCAGGAAGAGCAGGTATTTAAAGATAACATCGCCCAGTATCCTCAGTTCCAGACAGCTATCGATCAGCTCCATGATTCTTCACCGGAATATGTAGGCGCGCTGTTAAGCGTATTCTCTGAGGCGAGAGATACGGTAGAATCTGAGATCGAGAGTATGTTAAACGGCGAGGTGGATGTAGATGAGGCCGTTTCCAATATGGCCGACACCATTAATAAGTCCATTGAAGAATATAACCTGGTAAATGGCTGATCCTGAGAGAATGTCAGAGCAGCAGTATGTGATCTCCATAGGGATTTGGTTATTCAGAACCTTGCGCATTGGAGACGCCATGCTATAATAGCCATAGACAGGTAAATGAGGGAGCTGTCACATTAGTCATATGTCAGGAATATCCTTGAATCTGATTAATGGGGCAGCCCTTTCTTTGCACCTTTGACCTGGAAGGACAGCAGTCAAAGAAAAAATCGGAAAGAAGGAAAAGATCATGACAAAAGTATTTGCACACAGAGGCGCCAGCGGCTATGCGCCGGAAAATACTCTTCAGGCTTTCAGCCTGGCCCAGGAGCAGGGAGCAGACGGGATCGAGCTGGACGTACAGCTTACAAAAGACGGCCAAGTGGTAGTGATCCATGATGAGGCTATTGACCGTACAAGCACAGGAAAAGGGTATGTAAGGGATTATACTTTAGAGGAACTGAAAAAATTTTCCTTCCATAATCATATGGAAAAATATAAAGGAGTAAAGATCCCTACGTTAGAAGAAGTTCTGGAACTGGTAAAACCGGGGAGAATGGAAGTAAACATTGAATTAAAGACCGGGATCTTCTGGTATCCGGGCATTGAAGAGAAGACTATGAAGATCGTGAAAAACGCAGGAATGGAGGACAGGGTGATCTATTCTTCCTTTAACCATTACAGTGTACAGAAGATCCGGAGCCTTGACGAAAAAGCGGAAACTGCCTATTTATACAGTGACGTGCTGCTGGATGTGGAAAAGTATGCAAAAAATACCGGCGTATGTGGATTACATCCGGCAGTTTATCATTTGTATATGGCAGATTTTCTGGAAAAATACAAGGCCAGCGGCCTGAAAGTCCGGGTCTGGACAGTGAATAAAGAAAAAGATATGAAAAAATTCATAGAGGAAGATCTGGAAGCGGTGATCACCAATTATCCGGATACGGCCCTTTCGGTGAGAAGGCAGGTGGAAAATGCGGCAGGATAAAGGATTTATAAAGGATAAACGCCTGTTCCTCCTGGATATAGACGGCACGGTATGTATCGGGCAGAGGCTGATCGACGGCACCAGAGAATTTTTAAAAGCAGTAAAAAACAGCGGCGGGCAGTTTGTCTTTATTACCAATAATTCTACAAGGAGTATCGAGGATTATATCCTGTCCTTTCAGAAACTGGGAGTTATGACGGACTATACCAATTTTATCACAGCTTCCTTTGCTACGGTCCAGTATCTGAAAAAGCATTATGACGGGAAGCTGATCTATGTGATGGGGACAAAATCTTTCCTACGGGAGCTGAAGAAGAACAAGATCCGTGTGACAACAGACTGTATGGATGAGGATATCGCCTGTGTCCTGGTTTCCTATGACAACCAGCTTACCTATGAGAAGATCCAGGATACCTGCCAGGTACTGAGTACCCGCAGGGTGGACTATCTGGCTACCAATCTGGACTATGTGTGCCCGATTGAATTCGGCTATGTGCCGGACTGCGGAGCTATCTGTGAGATGCTGGAGCACGCGGTGAAGAGAAAGCCTAAATATCTTGGGAAACCAGGTACCGCTATGGTAGATTATGCTCTGAAGCTGAACCATTTCTCCCGGGAGGAAACCCTGGTAGTGGGAGACCGGCTTTACACAGATATCCTCTGCGGTCATAATGCCGGGGTGGAAACTGCCCTTGTCCTTACAGGAGAGGCCACAAGAGAAGACGGGGAGGCCTGCGATTACGGACCGGATTATATATTTAGTTCTATAGCAGAACTGTACAGAGAGTGGATGTAGGAACATCCGCTCTTTTTTCACTGTTTCAAGAAAGAAGCCAATTGAAGCGCAGGAGGAAGGATAGTATAATAAGGGAAAAAATGAGGATTTCAAAATAGCCATCACAAATCAGAGAATTGTTAAAGAAAGCAGCGAGGTAATAAAATGAGCGAGTTACAGAAAAAATATCAGATCGGTACAGAAGAAAACAGAAAATTTCAGGAGGAGATCCGGGAAAATCTGCTGAATTTCGGCCGCAGATTTCCTTCTCCGGGAGGAAGCTCCTATTATCTGGGAGATGACGGAACCCCCTGGAAGGAAAGAAGCCGGGAGACCTGGATCACTTCCAGGATGACCCATGTATACAGTATCGGCACTTTTTTGGGCCATACAGGCAGTGAAGAACTGGCAGACGCAGGCCTTAAAGGCCTCCGGGGAGAACTCCATGACACACAAAACGGAGGCTGGTACGCAGGGCTTACAGCAGATAACCAGATCTTACCGAATAAGCAGTGTTATGCCCACGCTTTTGTGATCCTGGCAGCTACATCGGCCCTTCTGGCAGGACGGCCTGGAGCGGAAGAACTTCTGGAAGACGCGCTGAAACTCTATGATCTTCGTTTCTGGAATGAGGAAGAGGGACTTTCCTGCGATACCTGGAATACAGAGTTTACAGTGCTGGACGATTACCGGGGACTGAACGCCAATATGCACACGGTAGAGGCTTTTCTGGCAGTAGCTGACGCTGCAGGAAAAGAAGAATACCGGGTAAGGGCCGGCAGGATCATTGACCATGTATTAGGCTGGGCTTCTGCAAATGAGTGGAGGATCCCGGAGCACTTTACCAAAGACTGGACACCGGATCTGGAATGCAATAAGGATCAGCCGGCAGACCAGTTTAAACCATACGGGGCTACTCCGGGTCATGGGATCGAGTGGGCAAGGCTGATCACTCAGTGGTCCCTTTCCACCTATAAAGATGACGCCCGGGGAGCGGCCAGATATATTGAAGCAGCAGAGAACCTCTTTAACCGGGCGGTAAAAGACGCATGGAACGCAGACGGGGCTCCGGGTATTGTATATACGACGGACTGGAATGGAAAACCGGTGGTCCATGACCGTATGCACTGGACGCTGGCAGAGGCTATCAATACCTCCTCTGTGCTGTACCATGTTACGGGAAAAGAAGAGTACGGCCGGTATTACGCAGAGTTTATGAAGTATCTGGATGAGACGGTACTGGATCATGTAAACGGCTCCTGGTTCCATCAACTGGATGAGCACAATCAGGTGATCGGCACAGTATGGCCGGGAAAATCTGATCTGTACCACGCTTTCCAGTCCACCCTGATCCCCTTCTATTCTCCCGCTTTATCTATTGCTGCAGCGGTGAAAAAAGGAGAAAAATAAGAAATCTTGACTTTTTTGCGGATCAGAGAGATAATTTCAGGCAGATTATGATTAGAAAAGAGGAAAGATTTTGGAAAAAGCAGATAACCGGATTATGGGAACGGAAAAGATCCCAAGCCTGATGGTCCGGATGGCGATACCTTCAGTCATTGCCCAGGTCATCAATATTTTATACAACATTGTAGACCGTATCTACATAGGACATATTTCGGGAGTGGGAGCCGCGGCTCTTACGGGAGTGGGGCTTACCTTTCCCATTATCACTCTGATCTCCGCCTTTTCCGCTTTTGTAGGTTCCGGAGGAGCCCCCCTGGCGTCTATCTGGATGGGGAAAAATGACAAAAAACATGCGGAGAAGATCCTGGGTACGGGAGTGTTTATGCTGCTGTGCTTCTCTCTGATCCTGATGGCGGTATTTCTCATCTTTCAGAGACCCCTTCTTTATGCATTTGGAGCCAGCGACGCTACCATCGGTTATGCTATGGAATATCTGACGATCTATCTGATAGGAACGGTGTTTGTGGAGATCGCTCTGGGACTGAATCCCTTCATCATTGCCCAGGGAAGATCTACTACAGCTATGATGTCCATTGTCATCGGAGCAGTGATCAATATTGTGCTGGATCCAATCTTTATTTTCGTATTTCATATGGGGGTAAAGGGCGCCGCCATTGCCACAGTCATCTCCCAGGCGGTAAGCGCTGCCTGGAATGTGAAAGCCCTGGTGGATAAGAAAGCAGTGCTGAAGATCGTTCCTTCCTGTATCCGCCCGGATATCCGGGTCATCGGACAGATCTTCTCTCTGGGGATCTCCCCATTTATCATGCGGTCCACGGAAAGCCTTATCTCTATTGTGCTGAATCATCAGCTCCAGAAGTTCGGCGGGGATCTGTATGTAGGATCCCTCACGATCATGCAGAGCGTGATGCAGCTTTTTTCCGCGCCTTTAAGCGGCTATACCCAGGGGGTACAGCCTATTGTAAGCTATAATTTCGGCGCGGGAAAATTTGACAGGGTGCGGACCACCTACCGCTATATGATCTTCGGAAGCTTTCTGATCTCCTTTGTGACAGCGGCTTCCGCCATGATCTTCCCGGAATTTTATGCTATGATGTTTACAAATGAGGGGGATCTGATCGCTCTTACGGGAAAAGGCATGCCGGTATTTATGGCAGGAATGCTGATCTTCGGTCTCCAGAATGGTATCCAGCCTACTTTCCTGGGACTGGGCCAGGCGAAGATATCCCTCTTTATCGCCCTTCTGCGTAAGGTGATCCTGCTGGTGCCGCTGGCTCTGATCTTCCCCAATTTCTTCGGGGTCATGGGCGTTTACTATGCGGAACCGGTGGCAGATATTACTTCAGCGGTGATCGCAAGTATCCTGTTTCTGTGCAACATCAAGAAAATACTGACTATGGAAAATTTAAAAAAGATCAAATAGAAAGTTAAGATCCGGGGCCGGCCTTTGTCAATGAGGCCGGCCCTGGATCTTTGTCCATAAACATAAAAGCAAAAAACATGATTGACTTATAAATTCTGAATATTAAAACGTTCAAAACCATCAGGGGATTGAAAGAAAAGAGCAGACAACTATATTTCTAGAACAGGAGGGTAATTGTATGAGTACAGCAAAGGAAATTCTTATGGAGCTTTTAAAGAAGGACGGGCAGCCGGAGAGACTGCTGAAACAGTATGAGCCTTTTGAACAGATTATGACAGATCCCATCAACCAGTATTGCAGAGGAAACCGGAAAAGAGGGGTTACTTCCTATGACAAGTGGGGAACCTGTATCCTGTTTCCGGAAGACGCCCCGGGACCTATGCCTCATGTGACGGAAGAAAACAAGGAGACCAGCCCAGAGTCCGGGCTTTCGGTACCATTGATCTTTTTGAAGGAAAGCTTTATATCCAGACCGGGAAGGTGAAAGAAGTATCTAAACAGATCATGGCAAATCCTAAGATTGAGATCTGCGCTTTTGACGGCAGCCGCTGGCTCCGCCTGACGGCCAGGGCCCTGGAGGATGACAGATACGAAGCCAGAAAGCATATGCTGGACGCCTATCCGTCTCTCCAGAAAATGTATCGGCCTGACGACGGCAATACCCAGGTATTTGCCCTGGAAGACTGCACGGGTGTTTTTTCCTCTTTCACAGAGGAGCCCAGGACGGTAAGATTCTGATCAGAGATGCAGATTCTTGGCAAGGAGTTCTTTGCTGTAATTTAAGCCAAAAACATTTTGTATCATATCCGGTATGTCCTCTGGGGCGTACCGGATTTCTTTTCGCTCCCCGCCGGCGCGCCAGATCAGGGTATCGTCACGGAAGTTTTTGTATCCGTCAGGAGTCCTGAGATTGATCACCAGATGATTGGAAAAAAGATTGTCCGGCCTTGCCAGCAGGGCGTCCATAAGAGGCGTGAAATCTTCAGACAGAAATGGCACAGTGGCAAAGATGATCACAGGGCTGTCTGTGCCCTCTGCTTCCCGGCGGAGAAGAAGTTTCCATCCGTCGCCGGTGTCTGTGATCCGATAGGTTTCCCCTTTTCTGGTCTGAGGCTTAGAGGAGAGTTCGACGGCGAAAGGAGCCATAGGTCCTCCAAGTCCTACGTCACAGAGATACGCTCTCCCATCTAAGCGGACAATGGAGGCCCGGTGGGTCAGGGCCCGAAGGGTGGTAAATCCTGCGGCTACCCTGCACATACAGGCATAGGCGTCAAAGCCCAGACTTTTAAGGAGAAGGAGAAAGAGGCTGTTAAGCTCAAAACAGAAACCTCCGCGGCGTTCCTCTACGATCTTCCGGTACAGATCCTGGGTGGAGAGAGAGACGGGACAGGCCAGGAGACTGGTGTCTATGTCCTCAAAAGGGACCCGACACTGATGTGACCAGATCAGAGTATGCAGAGTTTCCAGAGTGGGAGCTGCAGGATAGGAAAGGCCGATCCTTTCCAGATATTTTTTTGTCTGTTCTTCCGATAAACGGTCGTATTCCACGGTATACATATAATGAATCCTCCTTTTTACAATGCCGGGTACAAGTCGTTCATTCCCATGAGATAGGGCTTTTGCCCTCAACATCATTTTATAAGATACAGATAGATCTTACAAGATAAAGCAAAAGAGATTGACAGGAAAAAACTTGCGGCATACAATAGTTGCATATACAACAATGGAGGTGCGGCAAATGATTCGAAAGCTGTTTTCTTACATGGGACAGTATAAAAAATATGGGTTCCTTGCTTTGCTCTGTATTGCGGCAGAGTCTGTCTTTGAGCTTCTGGTCCCTCTGATCATGGCGGATCTGGTTGATGTAGGGGTAGCTTCCGGGAACAGAGCCTATATTTTCCAAAAAGGCGGGGAAATGGTGATCTGTGGCGTGATCGCTCTGATCCTGGGCGTGGGAAGCGCCAGGTTTGCGGCTCTGGCAGGCCAGGGACTGGGAGCCCGGCTCCGGCAGGCGGAATATGAAAAGCTTCAGAAATATTCTTTTTCCAACATTGATCACTTCCGGGTCTCTTCCCTGGTGACAAGGCTTACCAGTGATGTGACAAACATTCAGAACACGGTTTCCACAGGCATGCGCCCCTTCTGCCGGGGTCCGGTGATGCTGGTGGCGGCTACGGCAGTAGCTTTTTCTATTAACCGGGAGCTGGCGGTGGTATTTCTGGTAGCCCTGCCTTTGCTGGCCTGCCTGCTTTTTCTCATTACTATGAAAGTACGGCCTCTTTATGGGACTATGCAGGGGGCTATTGACAATGTAAACCGGATCATTCAGGAGAATCTTACGGCGGTCCGGGTGGTAAAGGCCTATGTAAGAGGAGATTATGAAAAGGCGAAATTTGAAGAAGGAAATGAAAAGCTGAAGGAACAGTCACAGCAGGCCTTTTGTCTGGCGGCATTGAATATGCCTGCCATGCAGTTTGTCATGTACGGGACCATCCTTTCCATCCTCTGGTTTGGCGGGGAGCTGATCAACACCGGGGGAATGGAAGTAGGGGAACTGACAGGATTTTTAAGCTATGTGCTCCAGATCCTGAATTCTCTTATGATGATCTCTAATGTGTTTCTTATGATGACCCGTTCTGTGGCTTCCGGAGTCCGGATCATGGAGGTCATTGATGAGAAGATAGATATTACCGATGAAAAGGCCAGAGATATTCAGGTAGAACGGGGAGAGATCACTTTTGATCATGTATGGTTCAAGTATAAGAAGGAAGCCAGGGAGTATGTCCTTTCAGATATTTCCTTTCACATAGAGCCGGGGCAGACGGCAGGGATCATCGGCCAGACCGGGTCGGCCAAGACTACCCTTGTACAGCTGATCCCAAGACTTTATGAGGCGGAAAAGGGAAGGATCTGTATAGACGGCATTCCGGTGGAAGAGTACCCTATGGAACACCTCCGGGATGCCATTGCCATGGTCCTTCAGAAGAATACCCTGTTTTCCGGAACCCTTCTTTCCAATCTGAAATGGGGAAATGAGAATGCCTCTAAAGAGGAGGTAGAACTGGCCTGCCATATTGCCTGCGCCGATGAATTCATTGACCGGCTGCCTCAGGGCTACGAGACGGAAATGGGCCAGGGAGGGGTAAATGTATCGGGAGGACAAAAACAGAGACTCTGCATTGCCAGAGCCCTTCTGAAAAAGCCCAAGGTCCTGATCCTGGACGATTCTACCAGTGCAGTGGATACAGCCACAGAAGGCAGCATAAGGGAACGTATGAAAGAATATCTTCCGAATATGACAAAGATCATTATCGCCCAGAGGATCTCTTCCGTCCGGCATGCAGACCAGATCATCATTCTGGACGACGGGAAAGTAAACGATATAGGCACCCATGAAACTTTGCTGGAGAGAAATGAGATCTACCGGCAGATCTATGATTCTCAGAAGGAAGGAGCGGAACTGTAATGGCCAGATATGTAGGATATAAAAGACCGAAAAATACAAAAAAGACCCTTCTTCATCTGCTGAAGTATCTGGGAATGCATAAATGGAGTTTTACCCTGGTGGCTTTGCTGGTACTCATCAGCGCCGGAGCTAATATTATGGGAACTTACCTTTTAAAACCGGTGATCAACAAGTTTATCCTTCCCGGAGATAAGGAGGGGCTCCTTTGGGCAGTAGGCGGCATGGCTGTGATGTATATCTGCGGAGCCCTGGCTACCCTGGGCTATAACCAGCTGATGATCCGTTCTGCCCAGAAGGTAGTAAAGGAGATCCGCCGGGACCTTTTCGCTCATGTCCAGAAGCTTCCTCTGAAATATTTCGACGCCCATACCCACGGAGAACTGATGAGCCGTTTTACTAATGATGTGGATACCGTCCAGGAGGCTATGAACAACAGTTTTGCCATGATCATACAGAGCTTTATGATGCTTTTCGGTACGGTGGTGATGATGATGGTCCTAAGTCTCCGGCTTTCTCTGATCGTTGTGGTCTTCCTGCTGATCATGTTTGCCTTTATTAAATTTAACGGGAAAAGAAGTAAAAAATACTTCCAGAGGCAGCAGGAGGAATTAGGAAAGATCAATGGATTTGTAGAGGAGATGACTGCAGGACTGAAAGTGGAAAAAGTTTTTAATCATGAGAAAAAAGATTTTGACACTTTCTGCCAGATGAACGAAGCGCTCCGCCGGGAATCCACCAATGCCCTGACTTTTTCCGGCATGATGGTTCCTACTATCGTAAGCCTGTCTTATGTAAACTATGCGGTTTCCGCCTGTGCGGGAGGACTTTTTACTCTGGCGGGACTTTTAGATCTGGGAAGCCTGGCTTCTTATCTGGTCTATGTCCGCCAGAGCGCCATGCCTCTGAACCAGTTTACCCAGCAGGTGAACTTCCTTCTGGCGGCCCTTTCCGGAGCAGAAAGGATCTTTGAGATGATGGAGGAAGAACCGGAGCCGGATCAGGGAGAAGTAACCTTGTGCAATGTACAGGACCATCATGGCGAGCTGAAAGAGACCGGAGGATATACGGGAAAGTTTGCATGGAAGATGCCCGGATCCGGGAAGCTGGTGCCTCTCAAAGGAGATGTGCGCTTTCAGAATGTAGTCTTCGGCTATGTGCCGGAGAAAAAGATCCTTAATGGGATTTCCCTCTATGCGAAACCGGGACAGAAGATCGCCTTTGTAGGGTCCACAGGAGCCGGAAAGACCACCATCATCAATCTGATCAACCGTTTTTATGAGATCCAGTCTGGAAAGATCACTTATGACGGTATTGATATCCGGGAGATTAAAAAAGACGATCTCCGCCGTTCCCTGGCTATGGTCATTCAGGACACTCATCTGTTTACAGGGACCATCGCAGACAATATCCGATATGGAAATCTGAACGCCTCTATGGAAGAAGTGAAAGAGGCCGCCAGGATCGCCAATGCAGACTCCTTTATACGGAGACTGCCCCAGGGCTATGACACCATGCTCTACAGTGACGGAAGCAATCTTTCCCAGGGACAGCGGCAGCTTCTGGCTATTGCCAGAGCGGCGGTGGCAAAGCCCCCGGTATTGATCCTGGACGAAGCTACCAGCTCTGTGGATACCAGGACAGAGCGGCTTATCGAAAAGGGAATGGACGCTATTATGGAAGGACGGACGGTATTTGTCATTGCCCACAGGCTTTCCACAGTACGAAATTCCAAAGCCATCATGGTCCTGGAAAAGGGAGAGATCATCGAGAGAGGAAGCCACGAGGAGCTGCTGGAACAAAAGGGACGGTATTATCAGTTATATACCGGGCAATTTGAATTGGAGTGAGAAAAATGGAAAAAAGGGATATCAGGAAGATCCTCCATCGGCTGGATCTGGAACGGAGGCAGCTTATGCGGCCTAAATTCCTAAAGATAGGACTGACTGTGGGAGAGGGTCAGCCAAGGATCCTGAATTGTCTCCTGGAACAGGGAGAAATGAGTCAGCGGGAACTGGCAGATGCCTGTCTGTTTGATGTGACGACTTTGTCCAGAACTCTGGACAAAATGGAAAAGGCAGGGCTGCTGATACGGAAAATCAATCCTGCCAGCAGAAGAGCCCATCTGATCGTCCTGACGCCTGAGGGAAAGAAAAAAGCCAGACAGGTACAGGAACAGTTTGAATGGCTGGATCAGATCCTCTGGGAAGATATGGAAGAAAAAGAGATGGAAGATCTGTACAGATCTCTTGAAAAAATAGAACAGAACGTAAAAAAGTGTGGAAACAGATCATAACCAGGAAAGAAAAAAGACAAAAACTGCCCTGAAGCCGGAAATATTCCTATGTATGAAGGCTTTGGGGCAGTTTTATTGTTTCTTGACAAATAAAACCGGCAAGGTTACAATTAATGACAAAGTCGAAAAATCAAAGAATAGCTTATATAAAGGTAGAAATGATGAACGAATACCAGGAGAAAAGGAAAACCGGTACCGGACAAGTCTCAGGAGAAGTTTTCAGACAGGGCAGTGACCAAAGAAGAAGAGTCCGCCGGCCTGAGCAGACTTCCCATTCCCAGAACCGAACATTTCAGAGCAGGGATTTAGCCCATCAGCCTCAAGGCACTTACCGTGCAGAGTATATTCCAAAAAGCAGAAAAACTACAAACCGTGAAAATATTTCAGCTGCCGGGACCCGCCGCAGATCCGTATCTGAGACGGGAAGGACCGGATATCCTTCGGCAGGGGGGAGAACTGCGTCCACAAGGCGCCGTTCCTCCGGGACCAGAACTCCGGGAGCCTCCTCTGGCGCCACAGGAAACAGGACCGCCCACAGTTCCGGCTCTGCAAGGAGAAGAGTTTCGGAGCCTTCTTACAGGAGTGTTGAGAGAAGCCGCTCTGTCAGGGCAGGAGAAAGAGCCGGGCGGAAACTGGAAGAACTGGAGATCCTGGAACAGGAAAATGAGAGAGACTACCAGGAATATCTGGAGAGAAAGAGAAAAAGACAGGAGCGAAAACGGAGAGAAGAAGAAGCCCAGCGCCGCCGCAGAAGACTTATGGTCCGGGGAGGAGGCGCAGGTCTGATCGCTGTGATCCTGATCATTGTCGTATACCGTCTCTTCTTTTCCAATCCCGTACTGCGGACTGTAACGGTGGAGGCCGGCGCCCAGGATTTTCAGACCGCCGATTTTCTCAGGCGGGATGTGGACGCAGAATTTGTCACAGATATGTCCCAGGTGGATACCTCTCATGTAGGGGAGCAGAAGGTAGTCCTGGACGCCGGGGGCAAGGAAAGGACCAGCACGCTGGTGGTCCAGGATACTACCGCCCCTAAGGCGCAGCCTGAGACCGCTATGATTAATATAGACGGCGATCTGTCTGCAGATGAACTTGTGACCGATATTGACGACGCCACAGATGTTACCTGCAGCTTTAAGGAAAAACCGGATCTTTCCCAGGAGGGAACGGTACCGGTAACTGTAATATTGACAGATGAAGGAGGCAATACCGCAGAAGTTGATTCTGAGGTAGAAGTTATCGTGGATACAGAACCTCCTGTTATCGACGGCGTGGCCCCGCTGGAGGGATTTATCGGAGATCCGGTTTCCTACAAATCAGAGATCACAGTTACGGATAACTGTGATAAAGAGGTGGATCTGGAAGTAGACAACAGCGACGTAGATACAGAAACACCGGGAACTTATGATGTCCGTTATACTGCTACAGACAAGGCAGGCAACACCGCCGAAGCGGAAACCACGATCACCATGAAAGAAAAGCCGGATAATTATGTAGAACCGGAGGAGGTTTACGCGGAAGCAGATGAGGTTCTGGCAGAGATCACCACAGATGATATGACTTTGAAAGAAAAAGCCAGGGCAATTTATGACTGGTGCAGAGCAAACATCGGCTATATCAGTACATCTGACAAAGACAGCTGGACTAACGGCGCCCACCAGGGCTTTACCCAGCATCAGGGAGACTGCTTTATATTCTTTTCCACAGCGAAAGCTCTGCTGACAGAAGCGGATATTCCAAACATCGACGTAGTAAAAAGCGATACCAGCCACTCCAGACATTACTGGAGTCTGATCAACTGCGGAGACGGCTGGTACCATTTTGATACCACGCCCAGAACAGGAGGAGGAGAGTTCTTTATGCTGACAGACGAAGAACTTCTCAGTTACTCGGCTTCTCATAATAACAGTCATATCTTCGACCAGAGTCTGTATCCGGCTACGCCTACAGAGGACTCTACGATAGAATAGGCTTCCGGGCAAAAAGAAAAAGAGATCTTGCGGTACCAAAGAACAGGAGGAAGGGTATGAAATTAGGAGTGATCGGAGGACTGGGGCCTCTGGCAACAGCCTGTTTTCTGGAAATGGTGACTAAGATGACCGATGCGTCCTGCGATCAGGAGCACCTGGAAATGATCATTTACAGCGCGCCCGGTATTCCGGACAGGACTGCGTATATTCTGGGACGATCCCCGGACAGCCCGGTAAAACCTATGATAGAGATCGGACGGAAGCTGGCCAGGGAACAGGTGTCCTGTATTGCTGTTCCCTGTATGACAGCCCATTACTTTTACCGGGAACTGTCAGAAGGCATACCGGTACCGATCATCCACGGGGTCTACGAGACAGGGATGGAGATCCAGAAGAACCACATAGAAAAGGTAGGGCTTATGGCCACCGACGGCACCATCCGGAGCCGGATCTTTCAGGATCAGTTGGAAAATATGGGATTGGAAGTCCTTCTTCCCGACGAGAGACGCCAGAAATATGTGATGGATATCATTTATCAGGATGTGAAGGCGGGACGTCCGGTGGAAGAGGAAAAGTTCCGGGAAGTTTCCCGTCAGCTTACGGATATGGGCGCCCAGGTGATACTTTTGGGATGTACAGAATTATCCCTTGTAAAGAGACAGTATTCCCTGGGAACAGATTATCTGGACGCCATGGAAGTCCTGGCCCAGCGGTCTGTTGTGCGCTGCGGGAAAAAACTGAAAAAAGAATATGAAAATCTGCTGGCTGATTAAGCGGAAGGAAAGCCAGGAAGTGATCCTTCCTTCTGTTTTATGTGCCGGATGTTTTAGGAGATAAGAAAATGCAGAGAAATATATTAGAATATCTGGAGGATACTGTACAGAAGTATCCTCAGAAAACTGCTTTTGCCAATGACAAGATGGGCATGACTTTTCAGGAGGTGTACCAGGTTTCCAGAAGTATTGGGACCTGTCTTCATGAGAAAGGCTATGAAAAGGAACCGGTTGTGATCTATATGCACAAGCACCCTCATATGATCGCGGCCTTCTGGGGAGTTGTTTACAGCAGTTGTTTTTATGTCCCTATTGACGAGGAAATGCCAAAATTCCGGATCGAGCTGATCTTCCAGAATCTGAAGCCAAGAGCGGTGATCTGCGATGAAGCGACCAGCGGGCAGATCCGGGAGTTTGAAGATTTTACAGGAGAGGTCCTTCTTTATGATGAGATTGCCGGATATCCGGTGAATGATCAGGCCCTTTCTGATATCAGACGAAAGGCCATTGACACAGACCCCATCTACATAGTGTTCACATCAGGTTCTACCGGAATTCCCAAAGGGGTGGTAGCCTGTCACCGGTCTGTGATCGATTATGTGGAAAGTCTGACAGAGGTGCTGGGAGTAAATGAGGATTCGGTGCTGGCAAATCAGACTCCTCTGTATTTTGATGCCTGCTTAAAAGAACTTTTTTCCAGCCTGAAATGCGGGGCTACCACCTATCTGGTGCCTAAAGCATTGTTTATGTTCCCCATCAAGCTGGTGGAATTTTTAAATGAATATAAGATCAATACGGTATGCTGGGTAGTATCGGCCCTTACTATGATCTCCTCTATGAAGACCTTTGATAAGGTAGTGCCCAAGTATCTCCATACCGTTGCCTTTGGAAGCGAGGTCTTCCCTATTAAGCAGTTCAATCTCTGGAGAAAGACCCTGCCAAACGCCAGATTTATCAATCTTTACGGTCCTACAGAGGCCACGGGAATGAGCTGCTACTATGAGGTGGACAGAGAGTTTCAGGAAGGGGAACCGATCCCTATCGGAAGGCCCTTTAAGAATACAGATATCATCCTTTTAGATGAAAACAACCAGGTGCCCAAACAGGGGGAACCAGGAGAAATGTGCATCCGGGGAACCGCTCTTACACTGGGCTATTACAACAATCAGGAAAAGACCGACGAGGTCTTTGTACAGAATCCTTTGAATCACAGCTATCATGAACTGATCTACCGGACCGGGGATATCGGAAAGCTCAATGAAAGAGGCGAACTGGTCTTTATCTCCAGGAAGGATTTTCAGATCAAACATATGGGACACAGGATCGAACTTGGAGAGATCGAGGTTCATGTAAACATGATCGAGGGCATTGGCAGCGCATGCTGCATTTATGATAAAGAAAAAGAAAAGATCGTACTTTTCTATGTGGGAGATGTGGAGAGCGGAGAACTGATCACTCAGCTGAAAAAGAAGCTCCCCAGGTATATGATCCCCAACCATGTATATGCGCTGGAACAGATGCCGCTGACAGCTAATGGAAAGATCGACAGAAACAGATTAAAACAAATCAGTGAAGAAAAGAAAAGGAGAAAATAACTATGGAACCATTAATGGAAATCTTAAAGAACCTTCACCCGGATGTGGACTTTGAAACCTGTACGACGCTGGTTGATGACAGGATCATCGATTCTTTTGACATTGTTACCATTATTTCAGAGATCAATGATGAGTATGACGTGGTAATTCCCGCAGAGGACATTGTTCCGGAGAACTTTAACTCCGCTCAGGCCCTGTACAAGCTGATCCAGCGTCTGGAAGATGAAGACGAATAAGAGAGGCCGTCATGCTTTTTACATCATATAGTTTCATCGGATTTATCTCGGCGGTGTTTATCCTGTATTATGTGCTGCCTAAGAAATGTCAGTGGCCGCTGCTGCTGATCGCCAGCTACATATTTTATTTTATCGCCAGTCCTTCTTATCTGATCTTTATCGCGGCAACTACGGTATCTACCTATCTGGTGAGCCGGAAGCTGGAAAGCATCAGGGCGGAGCAGGACGCCTACATAAAAGCAAATAAGGGAAAGATCACCAAGGATGAGAAGAAAGCCTATAAAGCAAAGATGAAGGGAAAACAGTGGAAATGGCTTCTGGTCTGTCTTATTTTCAATCTGGGGATCCTGGCAGTGCTGAAATATACCAATTTTGTCATTGCCAATATCAACGGGATCCTGGAGGCCTTCCACAGTACAAGGGAACTTTCCTTTGTAAACCTGATCCTGCCAATGGGAATTTCTTTCTATACCTTTCAGACCATGGGATATATCATCGACGTTTATAGAGGCACCTGCAAGGCAGAGAGGAATCTGTTTAAGCTGGCCCTGTTCGTATCCTTTTTCCCTCAGCTGGTCCAGGGTCCTATCAGCCGGTTTAATGACCTGGCAAAGTCACTTTTTGAGGAACATTCCTTTGACACAAAGGTAGTATCCTATGGACTTTACCGTATCCTGTGGGGATATTTTAAGAAGGTGGTCATTGCCGACCGTATTTTGGTGGCGGTAAATGAGATCATTCAGAATCCTGATGTTTATCAGGGTGGATTTGTATTTGTCGGTATGATGTTTTACGCCTTTGAGCTGTATGCAGACTTTACCGGAGGTATTGACATTACCATAGGTATTGCCCAGACCATGGGAATTACCGTAACAGAGAACTTCCGCAGGCCTTATCTTTCCAAGAATATTAAGGAATACTGGAAAAGATGGCATATTACCATGGGTACCTGGTTTACAGATTATATTTTCTATCCCATTTCCGTGTGCAAGCCGATGCTGAAGATCTCGAAGTTTTCACGGGCAAAATTCGGAGATGCAGTTGGAAAAAGAGTGCCGGTATACCTGTCTTCTTTTGTAGTATGGTTTACCACCGGTATCTGGCACGGCGCAAGCTGGAACTTTATTGTCTGGGGCCTTATGAACTTCGTGGTGATCATGATCTCCCAGGAACTGGAACCTCTGTACAGAAAGTTCCACCACCGGTTCCAGGTGAAAGACAAGAAATGGTACGGCGCCTTTGAGATCATCCGGACCATCCTGCTGATGAGCGCTATCCGTATGTTTGACTGCTACCGGGATGTGCCCCTGACCTTTCAGATGTTTGGAAATATGTTTACGCACTTTGATATCACGGCTCTTACGGGAGAAGCGTTCCTGGGGCTGGGGCTTACGGGAGCCGATTACCTTCTGCTCTTTATCTGCCTGATCATTGTAGTGGCGGTCAGTCTTACCGAGGAACAAAAGGGCAGCGTGAGAAATCTGATCTATGCTTCTCCGGCAGCCTGGAAGTATATTATCTTCGGCGTTATGACGCTGGTAGTGATCGTATTCGGCGCCTATGGCATTGGCTATGACCAGAGCCAGTTTATCTATAATCAGTTTTAGGAGGAAGGACTTATCATGAAAGCAAAGAAATTTCCTAAATGGCCTGCCGCCGTGGCGGTTCTGGCAGTAGTGCTGATCCTGGTACTGTTCCTTCTGCAGAAACTGCTGATGCCCAAATACATGTCAGATATTGTAGAGGGAAATCTGGTTGAAGAATATTACCAGGAGACTACGGATCATGAAGTGATCTTTGTAGGGGACTGTGAGGTTTATGAAAACTTTTCCCCTATTGAGATGTACCGGGATTACGGGATCACCAGTTATATCCGGGGATCTGCCCAGCAGCTTGCCTGGCAGTCTTATTACCTGCTGGAGGATACCCTTCGGTATGAAACGCCTAAGGTGGTGGTGTTTAATGTTCTGGCACTGAAATATAATGAGCCCCAGAGCGAGGCTTACAACCGGATGAGCATAGACGGAATGAAATGGTCCAAGGCAAAGATCGGGGCTATCCAGTCTTCTATGACAGAAAAAGAAAATATGCTGGACTATATTTTCCCCATCCTCCGCTATCATTCCAGATGGTCGGAACTGTCTTCGGAAGACTTCCGGTATATGTTCCACAAAGATAAGCTTTTTCATAACGGCTACTACATGAGAGTAGATGTCCGGCCCGCCGAAGGCTTTCCGGACCCGGAAATCCTGGCGGATTACACATTAGGCAGCAATGCCATGAGCTATCTGGATAAGATGCGCCGGCTTTGTGAGGACAATGGCATTGAATTTGTCCTGGTAAAATCTCCCAGCCTTTATCCATACTGGTATGAGGAGTGGGATCAGCAGATCGTAGATTATGCAGAAAAATACGATCTGGATTACTTTAACTACGAAAAACTGGCAGATGAAATAGGCATTGACTATAACACAGACACTTACGATGCCGGACTTCATCTGAACTTAAGCGGAGCAGAGAAGCTCTCCAAATATTTCGGAAAATATTTAACAGAGACCTATGACCTGACAGATTACCGGGAGGATCCGGAATACAAGCAGGTTTATGAGGAAAAGATCCAGTTCTATGAGGATATGAAAGAAGCCCAGTATGAGGAACTGGAAAAATATGGTGAGATCATCAGTTATTAGGAGGAAGGAACACATGAGAAAAATGAAAGGTATTTTTGCAGCAGCAGTAATGGTAATGGGACTGAGTCTGGCAGCATGCGGAAGCTCTGACAGCGGTTCTTCCAGTTCAGGAAGTTCTTCTTCAGGCTCTTCTGCCTCTTCATCAGGGGGATTTACTTTTACCAGCGGTTCTACAAAAATTGAAATGAACGAGGATGCTTCCAAAGTTGTAGAGGAACTGGGAGATCCGGATGATTACTTTGAATCAGAAAGCTGCGCTTTTGAAGGACTGGACAAGGTTTATACTTATCCCGGATTCCATCTGAACACTTATCCGGTAGACGATAAGGACTATGTGCTTTCTGTGGACTTTATGGATGATACTGTTGAGACAGATGAGGGAATCAGTATCGGAAGCACAAAAGACGAGGTTACAGAGGCTTATGGAGAGCCCACAGAAGAGACCAGCAGCTCTCTGGTGTATGAAAAAGGTGATACAGAAATGACCATCGGTCTTGACGGAGACAGTGTGTCTTCTCTGGAGATCAGCGCTGTAACAGAAGAATAAAAATAATCAGAAACACAGGATCAAAAAAGCCAGTCGGGGACAGGAGCGCGGGGCGCTCCGGACCAGACTGGCTTTTTGACGCAATACGCAAGGTATCACGATGATCCGGCAGGGGAAGGAATCTTCCCCTATCCCATCAGTATTAGAAATCTACCTCAGTTCCATAGTAGGTACAGGTGAGGAGTTTTTCCATCTGCGCAGGGGTGATCTCTCTTGGGTTAGAGCCTGTGCAGGCGTCTCCTACAGCCAGTTCGGCGATCTTTGGAAGTTTTTCTTTAAATTCATCTTCCTGGATGCCGAAGTCTTTCAGAGTAAGAGGAATGTTCATATGTCTGTTGAAGTCCTGGATCTTTTTCCGCAGACTGTTGATCAGCGCCTGCCTGGAATTACCGTCCAGTCCCATTCTCCTGGCTATTTCTGCGTATCTTTCGGCAGCTTCCGGGTTCTTTGCATTGTACTGGATCACGTAAGGCAGATAGATGGCGTTTGCGCATCCGTGAGGAATATGGCCTGTGGAAAAGGCAGCTCCGGTTTTATGAGCCATAGAATGGACAATTCCCAGAAGTGCGTTGGAAAATGCCATTCCTGCCAGACACTGGGCATAGTGCATCTGCTCCCTTGCATCCATATTCATGTTGTAGGATGCGGGCAGATAGTCCAGGACCATTTCGATGGCCTGAAGAGCCAGAGGATCCGTGAAAGGTCCGTGAAGGGTAGACACATAAGCCTCGATGGCATGAGTAAGGGCGTCCATTCCGGTGTAGGCGACCTGCTTTACAGGAAGGCCGGATACCAGGTCAGGATCTACGATCGCTACATCCGGGGTAATATTAAAATCTGCCAGAGGGTATTTTACACCTGTCTGATAATTGGTAATAACAGAGAAAGCAGTTACTTCTGTTGCAGTTCCGGAAGTAGAGGGGATTGCCGCAAACCTTGCTTTCTGTCTTAATTCCGGGAAGTTGAAAGGTTTACATAAATCTTCGAAGGTGACTTCCGGATATTCGTAGAAGGCCCACATAGCCTTTGACGCGTCAATAGGGGAACCGCCGCCCATAGCTACGATCCAGTCCGGCTGGAAAGCTCTCATAGCCTCGGCTCCTTTCATAACAGTTTCTACAGAAGGATCTGGTTCTACCCCTTCAAATACCTGAACTTCCATGTTGGCTTCTTTTAAGTAGTTTACGGCCTTATCCAGAAATCCCTGGCGTTTCATAGATCCGCCGCCCACGACCAGCATAGCTTTGCTGCCTTTTAAATTCTTCAGTTCTTCCAGACAGCCCTTTCCGTGATAAATATCTCTTGGTAAACAAAATCTGCTCATATCAGTCACTCCTTTAAGTTTTCGATTTTTGTTGTGATTCTTTTAACGATTTGATTATAGCACCGTTATTTTTTTAACACAATACTTTTTTGAATAAAATTTTAACAAAAAAAGTCTAGTATAGGTAAAAGGAAAATTTATACAAAATCTGTATAAGTATCGGTTTTGGGAGATCAAAAAAGAGAACAATCAGGAGAAAAAGATGTTAAATTAATAACAAAAGAAACAGCCCTTGACACATTAATAATGAAGTGTTATATTACAAGTAGAACAAAAGAAACAGTCTGTCAGAGAGGCTTTTCCTAACAAAGACATATAAACGGTGCGCCTCCCTTGGAACATCAGGTTCCAGATGGAGGCGTTTCATATAGCAGGTTTTATAGCAGAGGGTGGTTATAATGGATAAAAAAAGAGATTATTATGAAGTTCTGGGCGTTGACAGAAACGCAGATGCCAATGCCATAAAAAAAGCTTACAGGAAACTGGCAAAGAAATATCATCCGGATACAAACGCGGGAAATCCCCAGGCTGAGGAGAAATTTAAGGAAGTTACAGAAGCGTATAATGTGCTGAACGACGAGAAAAAGAGAAAACTTTACGATCAATTTGGCCATGCGGCTTTTGACGGCGGCGCCCAAGAAGGAGGTCCCGGCGGTTCCGGCACATACAGTTACAGTTACGGCGGGCCGGGCAGCGGATACCGGGAATATCATTTCCAGGGCGATCCGGGAGACATGGACGATATCTTTAAAGATATTTTCGGGGATATGTTCCATGGACAACGGGGTGGAAGCGGTTTCTCGGGAAGCGGCTTTGGCGGCAGCGGCGGCTTTGGAGGCGGCTTCGGAGGAGACTTCGGAGGCGGCCGCAGAGGAAGTTATGGAAGAGGTTTCGGCGGTTACGGCTCTCAGAAGGGAGCGGATATGACGGCTTCTGTGATCATCAGCCTTGAGGAAGCGGCTTTTGGCTGCAAGAAAGTTCTGAGCCTGAAAGATCCTGCCACGGGTACTGTCCAGTCTCTGGAAGTCCGGATCCCGGCAGGTATTGAGACTGGAAAAAGCATCCGTCTGAGAGGAAAAGGGATGCCGGGAGCAAAGGGCGGCCAGGCCGGAGATCTTCTTCTTCAGGTGACAGTAGAAGAAAAACCCGGCTATGAAAGAAAGGGCATGGATCTTTACACTACAGTTAAGATACCTTTTACCACAGCGGTTCTGGGCGGCGAAGCGGTAGTGCCTACGCTTTACGGAAATGTGGTATGTAAGATAAAGGAAGGCACACAGTCAGGGACCAAGATCCGTCTGAGAGGAAAGGGAATTGTCTCTATGAAGAATCCTTCTGTAAAAGGCGATCAGTACGCCCGGATCGAGATCCAGGTTCCCCAGCATGTAAGCCGGGAGGCAAAGGAAAAACTGAAAGAATTTGACAGGGCCTGTGGAAGGCACAGCTCCGGGAGAGGGAGCGCAGCGTAAATGATAAGGGGACTGTCGCATGGATGCATACGGAAAGTTTTGCATGATGCGGCAGTCTCCTTTTATTTTTAAATTGATTCTCTACTGGAAAGAAGTTAAACTATAGGATAGAAGACTTAATGTGAGGTGACAAGAAAATGACAGACAAAGTGAGAGATTTAAGAAGCGCCCTTAGACGGCTGGAAAGTATGCCGGGACAGTTGATCACTACCAAGGTGGAAGTAGATCCTATGGCGGAACTGGCCGGTGTGTACCGCCATGTAGGAGCAGGAGGAACGGTTATGCGGCCTACGAAAGAAGGTCCTGCCATGATATTTGAAAATGTGAAAGGCCATCCGGGAGCGAAAGTAGCTATCGGACTTCTGGCCAGCAGGAAAAGGGTAGCTGCCCTCCTCGATACGCAGCCGGAAGATCCGGATTTTGATCTGAATAAGCTGGTGCCTGCGCCAACCAATACCCCGGATGACGCCGGCCCCTACATCACTCTGGGTATGTGTTATGCTTCCCATCCGGACACAGGGTTAAGTGATGTGACCATCCACCGTCTCTGTATCCAGGGAAAAGATGAACTTTCCATCTTCTTTACTCCCGGAGCCAGGCACATCGGCGCTATGGCAGAGCGGGCGGAAGCATTAGGAGAGAAGCTGCCGATTTCCATAAGTATCGGCGTGGATCCGGCGATTGAGATCGGTTCCTGTTTTGAGCCGCCTACAACTCCTCTGGGCTATAATGAGCTTGCTATTGCCGGAGCTTTAAGAGGAGAACCGGTGGAGCTGGCCCCCTGCCTTACAGTGAAGGAAAACTGTATTGCCAATGCAGAATATGTTATCGAAGGGGAAGTGATCCCGGGCGTAAGAGTCCAGGAGGACCAGAACAGTCATACCGGCTATGCCATGCCAGAATTTCCCGGATACACAGGACCTGCCAGCAGCCAGTGCTGGCTTATAAAAGTAAAAGCAGTGACCCACAGAAAGGATCCTATCATGCAGACCTGTATCGGTCCCAGCGAGGAACATGTTTCTATGGCCGGGAGCGGATTTACGGCAGTTGTCTGAATACATCAGGAGAGCTGGATACAGAGGAGCGGGAGAGAATCATGGAGGATAAGGAAAAATTTCAGAAAAATGTAGAAGTAGTCTCAAAAGCCCTGAAGGAACAGGCCGGGGTGAGAGAACCTGAAGAAGAGGCCAAAAGCCTTTATAGGAAATTTGTCCAGACCAGGCAGGAACCGGTGCGGCTGGCTGTGGCCCTGAGAGGTTTTTTCCTTCCCCAGACCAAAGAGGGGGAAAAAGAGGCCTACGGCAGGTATTTAAAAAGCCGGATCCGCCCGGCCATGGAGGCGCTGATCGATGAAGACCAGGTGGAAAAGCTGGAAATACTGGAGTCCCTTGGCTGGCTGGAAGATAAAAATATAGATGTGTTTATCCGGATCGCCAGACAGGGGCAGAAAAACGCTGCTCTGGTGTGGCTCCTTCATCTGAAAAAAGAAAAATATGGATTCAAAGACCGGGATTTTTCTCTGTAAAGGCAGGTGAGGGATATGGAAGATAAACAAAAACACCGGGAAAATCTGGGGATGCGGATCCTCCAGAACAGTCAGAATGAGCTGTATTCTTATTTTCCCTATCTGGACGGCGCTTTTGCAGGACTTCGATACTGTCCCAAGGAGGAAGCTAAGACCATAGGGACGGACGGAGAATTCCTGTATTTTTCGCCGGTATTTCTGATCAGAGCCTACCAAGAAGATCCCCGCCTTGTCCGGAGAGGATACCTTCACATGCTCCTCCACTGTCTGTACCTTCATCCTTTTTATGGAGAGTCTTTTTTCGGCGGGGGAAAGAAGGATAAGGATCTGTGGGATCTGGCCTGCGATATGTGGGTGGAGGAGATCATAGAAAGAGAGCAGATACCGGGACTTTCCACGGGCAGGGATCCGGTCCGGGAACAGTGTTTCTGGATCATGAGGGATCCGTCCCTTTCGGCAGAAAAGATCTATTATATGCTGACAGGCGGCAGATTTCCCTATACCAGAGAGGTGCTGAAAAAGGCATTTGCCTTTGACGACCACAGGTTCTGGGAAAAAATAAAACAGGAAAAACGGGGAGCAGGGACACGGAAGAAATGGGAAGAACTCCGTTTGCTTACAGGACAGAAAAAACAGCAGAAAAAGAAACGGGCGGGAACCCACCGGGGAAGTTCCGAAGAAGATATGCAAGCCAGACCCCAGGGAAAATTTGATTACCGGAAATTTCTCAAAAGGTTTGCGGTGCCCAGAGAAGAAGTGGAACTGGACACAGAGAGCTTTGATTATATCTTTTACAATCTGGGTATGGAGCGGTATGGGAACACCCCTCTTATCGAGCCCTTGGAATATAAAGAAGTGAACCGTCTGGAAGAACTGGTCATCGCCATTGACACTTCCAGTTCCTGTTCTTCGGAAACCGTCCGGGGATTTCTGGGGGAGACCTACCGGATCCTGGAGGAAAAGGAAAACTTTTTCCGGAAGATGAAGGTATATCTGATCCAGTGCGACTGCTGTATCCAGAATGTGAAGGTGATCCATTCCGAGGAAGAGTGGAAGGCTTACAGCAAAAATATTAAGATACAGGGGAGAGGCGGCACAGACTTCCGCCCTGTGTTTCAATATATCAGCCAGCAGCAGGAGAAAAAAGAGATCCGGAACCTGAAAGCCCTGATCTATTTTACAGACGGGGACGGGATCTATCCTCAGAGTAAACCGGATTATGAGACGGCTTTTGTATTTCTGGAAAAGACAGCCAGAATGGATATGGTGCCGGACTGGGCTTATAAGCTGATCGTTCCGGCAAGAACAGAGAAACAAGAGGAAGAGCTATGAATATAAAAGAGGCAAAAACAGAGATCATCAATACTATCCGAGCATATAACAAGAAGGACGACCAGGGATGTTATACTTTTCCTCTGGTAAGACAGCGGCCTATTCTCCTTATGGGGCCTCCGGGGATCGGGAAGACCGCTATTATGGAGCAGGCAGCCCGGGAATGCGGCGTAGGGCTGGTAGCTTATACCATTACCCACCATACCCGTCAGAGCGCCATCGGCCTTCCGCATATTGAGACGAAAGTGTATCAGGGAAAAGAAGTCAGCGTTACAGAATATACTCTCAGCGAGATCATTGCTTCGGTTTATCAGTGTATGGAAGAGACCGGGAAAAAAGAGGGGATCCTTTTCATTGATGAGATCAACTGTGTGTCAGAGACCCTGGCCCCTACTATGCTCCAGTTTCTGCAGAATAAAACCTTCGGAAGCCATAAAGTACCAAGAGGATGGGTGATCGTGGCGGCGGGAAATCCCCCTCAGTATAATAAATCTGTCCGGGAATTTGACATCGTGACCCTGGACAGAGTCCGGAAGATCGACGTGGAAGCAGACTGCGATGTATGGATGGAATATGCCTGCAGGCAGGAAGTCCACGAGGCCATCCTGTCCTATCTGCGGATCAAAAAGGACAATTTTTACTGTGTGGAAAATACAGTAGACGGAAAATTTTTTGTTACGGCCAGAGGCTGGGAGGATCTGTCAGAGATCCTGAAAAGTTACGAAGAGTTTCAGATCCCCGTGACGCAAAGCCTGGTAGAAGAATACCTTCAAAAAGAAGAAACTGCCCGGGATTTTGCCGCCTATTATCAGCTATACCGGAAATACGGCACAGATTACGGGATCACCCGGATACTGGAAGGGAGCCTTTCTTCTGAGGTTTATAAAGAAAAGACTGAAATGGCAGGAAAGGGAAGCTTTGAGGAGCGGTTTACGGTGGTAAACCTGGTACTGGGAGCCCTGCACACCGGTTTTTCCCTGTTTGCCGGAAAAGAAGAAAGACGGATCTGCCTGCACGAGGCTCTGGGCTACCTGAAAAAGTATATTCAGGATCATGAAGAAATCCAGGATATCCATGGGTTTATCCAGAACCGGAAAAACAGCCTGGAGGTCAAGATCGAAGCGGGACTCCTGAGAGAAAAAGAAATCCAAAAAGAAAACTGGGTGATCCGGAAACTGGAGAAATATGACCTGGACCTGAAAAAAGACCATATCCGAAAAGCAGATCAGGGCTTTGAAAGGATCAAAGAATATTTTCAGGAGGAGCTCCAGGAGAGGGAACAGGAAATCCGAGAACTTCTGGATCAGACGGAAAAAGCCTTTCAGTTTCTGGAAGAGGCTTTTGGGGACAGCCAGGAGATGGTCCTTTTTGTATCCGGTCTGACTCAGGATGACAAAGCCATGGATTTTCTTACGGTCCATGAAAGCCCCATGTATCTGAAGTGGAGCGAAAAGCTTCTCTACAGGCAGGAGGAAGAAAAGCTTCTGGAAGAGTGCAGAAAAGAAGAGGATCTGTTGGAAGATTAAAAAAGGGAGGATTTTATGTCTTATCTGTTAGGAATTGATCTGGGAACCACGAATTCCCTGGGCTGTGTATACAAAGATGGAAGGATCCAGCTGATCCCCAACCGCTATGGTTCCTATCTTACGCCCAGCGTGGTGAGCGTAGACGAAGATCAGGAGATCATTGTAGGAGAGATCGCCAGGGAGCGGCTGATCACGGCTCCGGACAGAACAGTCAGCTCTTTTAAAAGATATATGGGAGAAGAGAAGACTTTTCATCTGGGAGGTCTTAACTTTACCCCGGAAGAATTGTCCAGTTTTGTAGTCCGCTCGATCGTAGAGGACGCCCAGGCTTATCTGGGAGAGAAGATCGAAGAGGTGATCATTTCGGTTCCTGCCTATTTCCATGATAAACAGCGGTATGCTACCAAAAAAGCAGGACTTTTGGCCGGCGTCCAGGTTCACAGGCTGATCAACGAGCCCAGCGCGGCGGCACTGGCTTCTTACCTGGATAACGGGGAAGAGCAGCTTTTTCTGGTCTTTGATTTCGGCGGGGGAACTCTGGATGTATCTGTGGTAGACTGTTTTGAAAATGTGGTAGAGATCGAAGCTGTGGCAGGAAACAACCATTTGGGAGGAGATGATTTTCACCAGGTCATGGTGGATTCCTTTTTAAAGGAGCATGAAATTTCCAAAAGGGATCTGTCCCGGAAGGATCTGGCGGTGCTGGCCAGACAGGCAGAGAAATGTAAGCGGGAGCTGAGCAGTCAGGAAGAAGGAAAAATGACCGCCTGGATCAGAGACAGGGAATATACCAGTGTGTATACCAACCGCCGTCTGGTAGAGGAAAGCGCGGGGATCTTTTATAAGATCAAGGAAGTGCTGAATAATGCGGTGAAAAGCGCCCAGATCCTTCCGGAAGATCTATCAGGTATCGTAATGGCGGGAGGGTCCAGTAAAATGCCGGTGGTAAACTCCTATGTGGCCCATCTTTTCCACCGGGAGCCGGCGCTGAACCTGAACAGTGATGAGATGATCGTCCGTGGACTGGGGTATCTCTGCGGAGTGAAAGCCAGGGACCAGTCGGTAAAGGATTATGTCCTTACGGATATCTGTCCCTTTTCTCTGGGAACTGCCACCAGGAATGCCAGTGACATCAGCAATCCTTATTTTACGCCTATCATTCCCCGGAACACGGTCCTTCCCTGTTCCAGAGTACATCGTTTTTATACGGCGGACGACCATCAGCGGCAGGTGACTTTCCCTGTGCTCCAGGGAGAACATGTCTATGCCAGAGATAACCGGAAACTGGCAGAATATACCCTGGCGGTTCCCGATGGACCTGCAGGACAGGAAGCAGTGGACGTCCGGTTTACCTACGATATTGACGGTATCCTGCTGGCAGATATCCGGGTCGTGTCTACAGGACATACTATCAGCAGCGTAGTATCTCAGACAGTAGATGACGAGAGACTCCAGGCCAGGATGAAAGAACTGGAAAAACTGAAGGTACATCCCAGGGAGGTTACAGAAAACAAGCTTCTGCTGAACCGGCTTATGACCCTGTGCGAAGAAAGTTCTCCCAAGGACCGGGAATTTTTCGCCGGTCTGATCGCTCTGTTTGAAAAGACGCTGGAGGATCAGGACCCCAGAAAGATCAAACGATGCCGGGAACAGATCCAGAAGAGCATTGCCAATTTTTCTGACCGGGAGCTTTTTGATGATTTCGATTTCTGGGGAGAGATCTACGGCGGCCAGGAAGAAGGAGAAGAACAGGAGCAGGAGGAGAAACCGGAAGAAGATTTAGATTTTATGGAGTTTAGTAAAAAATGGACAAATTAACAGCGCAGAAGATCCTGGGAGTCCATCCGCAAGCTTCCAAAAGAGAGATCAAGAAAGCCTATGCGGCTATGCTGCGTATGTATCATCCGGAGGACTATCCCGAGGAATTCCAGAAGATCCAGGAAGCCTATGAGACTCTGAACAAGGGGGGATTTCCGGGAGAAGGATCTGGAAACGATGGATTTTCGGAGGGAGCTTTTTCAGAAAATGAAGGCTTCCGGAAGAAAGAAGAATGGCAGGATGAGCAGGAGCAGAAAGAAGAAAGCAGGGGTAAACAGCCCGGGGATGACTGGGAGGATGCCTGGGAATCCCTGGACAAGGATGAGGAAGCCTGGAAGAGAAGACAGCAGGAAGAGCAGGAGAGAAGACAGCAGCAGGAGGAACTGAGAAAAAGACAGCAGGAAGAGGAGTACCGCAGAGCCAGACAGAGGGAAGAGGAGTACCGCAGGAAGATCCAGGAGGAAGAATACCGAAAGGCCAGAGAAGAGCTGGATTTTGAAAAAATAGAGTGGAAGGCCCGGGAAGAGAAAAAGCTGAAAGATAAAGCGCTTATAGCGGCGGCTTTAAAAGACCTGGAACTTATCGTAAATACTTCTTCCAGGCGGCACAGATTGAAATCTTATGAGGAGTTTTTTGCCAAAGAGGAGTACAAGGAAGTGCTTTTTCTGCCTGAGTGTGTGGAAGGAGTCTGCCGGATCCTGGAAAATACCCGGCTGAAACGGGAAGTTTACGACATTTTTGCCAGAGAATACCACATGCGGGAGTATAAGCCGGAGCAGCTAAAGCCTGGGGCAAGAAAGCTTTATCATATCCTGGATGAACATTGCAGGTTCGGGAAAAAGCGCCATAGATATCAGATCGGCGCAGGAATTTTTGTGGCAGTTCTGGTGCTGCTCAGAAGTCTTATGCGGGCAACCGACGACAATGACTGGTTTTATTTTCTCCTGGTGCTGGTGATCGCCGGGCTTTACTGGGGTTATCACTGGCTTCTGAAATACTATTCCAGATGGAGGATCCACATAATATACAGTCTGGGGATAACGGCAAGCCAGTTTATCATGCTTATGACAGACGCCTATACTCCCCTATTGGGAAACCGGGATGCGGGAGAAGTCTTTGGGGCTATAGTATTTCTGGGAGGTTCCCTGTATTTTGCGGTGACTTTGGCTGCATATATCCTTGCCGGGATCTCACATAAGATCAGAAGAAGAAAAAACAAGTAGAATAACAAGCATACAAGCTATATAATGTAAATTAGAATGTTAATAAAACGTAAAAGGTCCATCAGAACTATGGATAAAACAAAAATCAGGAGGGTATTTATATGAGCGCAGAAGAGAACAAGAAAATCATTGAGGAAGGCCGGGCAGTACTGGGCATCGAGCTGGGTTCTACCAGGATCAAGGCAGTGCTGGTCAACGAGAAGAACCAGCCTATCGCTTCAGGCAGCCATGAGTGGGAAAACCAGTATGTGAACAATATCTGGACCTACAGCGAAGAAGCTATCTGGACAGGTATCCAGGACAGCTATCAGGATATGGCCAGAGATGTGAAAGAAAAATACGGAGTGGAGATCACAAAGCTGGGCGCCATTGGATTCAGCGCGATGATGCACGGCTATATGCCTTTTGACAAAGAGGACAAGCTCCTGGTACCTTTCCGTACCTGGAGAAACACCATGACAGAGCAGGCCAGCGAGGAACTGACAGAACTTTTTGCTTATCATATTCCCCAGAGATGGAGCATCGCCCATCTGTATCAGGCTATGCTGAATAAGGAAGCGCATGTAAAAGATATTACCTTTATGACAACACTGGAAGGCTATGTACACTGGAAACTGACAGGCGAGAAGGTTCTGGGAGTAGGAGAGGCTTCCGGTATGTTCCCGGTAGATATGAATATTAAGAACTATGATGAAAAGAGAATGGAACAGTTTGAAAAGCTGGCTGCTCCCTATGGATATCCCTGGAAACTCCATGAGATCCTTCCAAAAGTCCTTCTGGCAGGAGAAGAAGCCGGCCGTCTGACGAAAGAAGGGGCAAAGCTGCTGGATACTACCGGAAAGCTGGAAGCAGGCATCCCATTCTGTCCGCCTGAAGGAGATGCGGGAACGGGAATGGTCGCTACCAACAGTGTTGCCAAGAGAACCGGAAATGTATCTGCCGGAACCTCTGTATTTGCCATGGTAGTCCTGGAGAAAGAACTGTCCAAAGTATATCCGGAGATCGATCTGGTAACTACCCCTACAGGAAATCTGGTGGCTATGGTACACTGCAACAACTGTACTTCAGATCTGAATGCCTGGGTAGGGATTTTTAAAGAATTTTCAGAAGCCATGGGCATTCAGGTAGATATGAACCAGCTCTTTGGCACCCTTTACAGAAAAGCCATGGAAGGGGACGCAGACTGCGGCGGACTGCTGGCATATAACTATTTTTCCGGAGAGCATATCACTGGATTTGAAGAAGGCCGTCCTCTCTTTGTCCGCACACCGGAGAGCAGGTTTAATCTGGCAAACTTTATGAGAGTCAACCTCTTTACTGCTCTGGGAGCATTAAAGACCGGTATGGATATCCTTCTGAAAGAAGAAGGGGTAAAACTGGACAAGATCCTGGGCCATGGAGGCCTTTTCAAGACCAAAGGCGTGGGACAGAATATCCTGGCGGCAGCTATTGACACACCTGTAACTGTTATGGAAACAGCAGGAGAAGGAGGCGCCTGGGGTATTGCCGTACTGGCTTCTTATATGATCAACAAAGAAGAAGGAGAGACTCTGGAAGCGTATCTGGACAATAAAGTCTTTGCCGGACAGGAAGGCGTAGAGGTACAGCCTGACGAGAAAGATGTAAAAGGCTTTGATGAATTTATGGTAAGATATAAAGAAGGCCTGGCTATCGAACGGGCGGCGGTAGATCATCTTCTTTCTTACGACAGATAACCGTACGCTTCGGGCGTTCTTGGAAATACAGAGATTTCCTATGACGAACAGGAAAACGGAAAGAGGATTTGAAAAAAAAGAAGGTCAGTGTTGAGACTTCCGGTATTTGCCGGGAGTCTTTCCTGTATATTCCCGGAATGCCTGGATAAAATGGCTTTCGCTGGAGAAGCATAAAGCCGCGCTGATCTCGGAAATAGGACGATCGGTATAGATCAGCATGGATCTGGCTGTTTCCAGCCGTTCTTTTTTTACATAGGCAAAAGGCGTCATTCCTGTTTCTTCTCGGAAGAGGTGGGAAAATCTTCCGCTGCTCAGCCCTGAGGCCAGGGCAATCTGGGAGAGAGAGATTTTTTCTTTGACATGACTGCGGATATAGCCTATGGCTCTGCGGACAGCTTTGGAATAAGGGGGAGAATCCTTTTTGTGTCTTACAGCGTTGGTGAAATCCATTAATGCCCGGGTCCGCAGCCTGTCTATCTGGGAAAGGGCAGTGCATTTTTCAGATGTCTGGATGTAGCTGTCACTCATAGCATAGGCCAGATCTTCTTCCACTCCTCCGTCCATGGCGGCTCTGGTGATCTGGGTGATATAGGAAATGAAAATGATCTGGGCCTGACGCAGAGGGTTGGGACTGAGTTTCCCAGCCTGTCCTGTTTTATCCAGGATTTCCATACATTTCCTGGCCAGAGCCAGATCCCCCTGGCGTACAGCCTCCAGCATATCTTTTTCATAACGATAGGGCGTATGGGGCACAAAGGATTCTCTGGAGGCCAGCAGGATCTGTCTTGTTTTCTTATCTAAAAAATCAAAATTATCCTTCTCAAAAATATTCATCGATTTTCCTTCTCTCTATTTATTCCCGCGGGCAACGAGCCAAGCGGACATGCGGGCATGTCCATTTGACTTGGAGATCGGCGGCAATCCGCCGCTTTGCGGCTAGTATACAGGAAAAATGTCAGCATTTCAATGATAAAATCAGCAGGATCCTGATATTTTTTCTGCGGGATTTGTGATAGCGTTAAGTCATAAAGAGATTGCAAAGGAGCGATAAAATGAAACGTGACGTAAAAGCGATTGTTAAGGAAATGACCCTGGAAGAAAAGGCCGGTATGTGCTCAGGAAAAGACTTCTGGCATTTAAAGGGGGTAGAAAGACTGGGTATCCCGGAGGTTATGGTCAGCGATGGCCCTCACGGACTCAGGAAACAGGCGGCAGAGGCGGATCATCTGGGATTGAATGAAAGTATCCAGGCAGTGTGTTTCCCTACAGCCTGTGCAACAGCCTGCTCATTTGACAGAGACCTGCTGGAGAAAATGGGAGAGCGGATCGGCGATGAATGCCAGGCGGAAGATGTTTCTGTAATATTGGGGCCGGCGGTAAATATCAAACGTTCTCCTCTCTGCGGAAGAAACTTTGAGTATTTTTCAGAGGATCCCTACCTGGCTTCTCAGATGGCCGCCTCCCATATCAAAGGAGTACAGTCCAAAAATGTGGGAACCTCCATTAAACATTTTGCGGCAAACAATCAGGAACACAGAAGAATGTCCTGTTCTTCAGAGGTAGATGAAAGAACCTTAAGAGAGATCTATCTGGCAGCTTTTGAGACTGCCGTTAAAGAAGGAAAGCCGGATACGGTTATGTGTTCCTATAACCGGATCAACGGGGAATTTGCTTCAGAGAACCACTGGCTTCTCACAGAAGTCCTGAGAGATGAGTGGGGATTTGAGGGATATGTCATGTCCGACTGGGGTGCTGTAAATGACCGCGTAAAAGGCTTAAAGGCAGGACTGGAACTGGAAATGCCGGGAAGCGGCGGTCATACAGATAAAGAGATCGCAGAAGCGGTAAAAAAGGGAGAACTGGACGAAGCAGTTCTGGACAGGGCTGTGGAAAGGATCCTGAACATTGTCTTCAAGTTTGCGGATAACCGCCAGGAAGGGAAATTTGATAAAGAAGAAGACCATAAGCTGGCTGCGAAGATTGAGGCAGAGTCTATGGTCCTTCTGAAAAATGAAGATATTCTGCCTCTTTCTGCCCAGGGAAAAAAGATCGCGTTTATCGGAAAATTCGCAGAAGCCCCCAGATTCCAGGGAGGAGGAAGCTCACACATTCATTCTTTTAAGACCACCAGCGCTCTGGAAGCGGTGAAAGATGTGGCTCAGGTTACTTACGCTCAGGGATATGATGTGAAGGAAGATGTGGTGGATCAGGCTATGCTGGATCAGGCGGTGCAGACGGCAAAAGAGGCAGATGCGGCTGTGATCTTTGCGGGACTTCCGGATGCCTTTGAATCAGAAGGATATGACAGAAGCCATATGAGAATGCCCCAGTGCCAGAATACGCTGATCTCTGAGATCGCAAAGGTACAGGAAAATGTGGTGGTAGTCCTTCATAACGGTTCTCCTGTAGAAATGCCCTGGGCAGACCAGGTAAAGGGGATCCTGGAGGCTTATCTGGGAGGACAGGCCGTAGGCCAGGCAGAAGTGGACGTACTTTTTGGAAAGGTGAACCCCAGCGGAAAACTGGCAGAAACTATTCCCTTCAAACTTTCTGACAACCCCTCCTACCTGAATTTCCCGGGAGACGGACAGACCGTAGAGTATAAAGAAGGGGTATTCGTAGGATACCGTTATTATGACGCCAAGGAGATGCCGGTGCGTTATCCTTTCGGATACGGACTGAGCTATACCACATTTGCGTACAGCGATCTTCAGCTTTCCGCAGACAGGATCAAAGATACCGATACCTTAAAGGTGACCCTGAAGGTAAAGAACACAGGAGACAGAGCCGGAAAAGAAATCGTCCAGCTTTATGTGGCCGATAAGACCGGATCAGCAGGACGCCCGGTAAAAGAGCTGAAAAATTTCGTGAAGGTAGAACTGCAGCCTCAGGAAGAGAAGACTGTGGAGATGGAACTGGATAAGAGAAGCTTTGCCTGGTACAATACTCAGATCCACGACTGGTATGCAGCTTCCGGAGAATACGAGATCCTGGCGGCGGCTTCTTCCAGAGATATCCGGTTAAAGAAAACCGTATATGTAGAGAGCACTACAGAGCTGCCCCTTCATGTACATATGAACACTACTATCGGAGAACTGCTGGAAAATCCAAGGACAAAAGCGGCGATCGAAGGAATGACAGATAGCCTTATGGAACATATGGGCGGCTCTTCCAGCGATGAGGAAGAAGAAAGCGCGGCTTCCCAGGCCATCAGTAAAGAAATGTCCCTGAAGATGATGGAGAACTCCCCTCTCAGATCATTAAGAAGCTTTATGGGAATGAGTACGGAAGAAATCCAGGAGCTGATCGTAAAACTTCAGGCGGCGGCAGATAACAGATAGGAATTTTATAGGCAGAGAAATATTCCCCGCAGGGTTCCGCTTATTTATAGATAAGCGGGAAGCCTCTGCGGGGAGCTTTCTTTTTTTATATAGGTTTCCAAAGTTCACTTTGGCTATTCTGCTTATTTGCAGAACTTCAGGAAATAGTCACATTCATCCTGGTTGCACTGTTTTCCATCTTCAGAGCGCATATCGCAGTGGAATACATGGGGCAGGAGATTCTGACTGTCTCCGTAAAAACGGTAGAGGAAAGGCACGTTATGCTTGGTAAGGGCTGAGGCCATGAGCAGGGCCTGTTCTTTAAGAAAATCTCCGGAAGCGGTCATAAGAAAGACCGGAGGGAAATTCTCTGTGACATGAGCGGTTACATTCATAAGAGCCATTTCTTCTTTGGTTCCTTTGCCGGGAAGGTAATCTGCCTTTTTCTTTTATTTATCAATTTCTTCCGATATCATACACGCTGCGCACCTTAAGTCCGACAGGTTTTCCTCTTAAGATCTTCACTCTTCTCTCGCCGCCGTTCATATCAAAGTAGTTATCCTCCAGGATCAGATCTTCTTCTTCATTAAGGATCTCCACACTCTTGGCATAACCGGAAGCCTTTACCACCAGTTCCTCTTTATCCGCTTCTACCTGAAGTTTGGGATCCACATAGCGGAAGTATTTCGGATAGGAGAAGATCACGGTCCCGGAAGAAAGGATTTTTCCGTTTTCTTCCGCCTGATAGCTGACATACTCATCAAAAAGGCCTGCATCTGGAAGGAGGACCTTATCCAGCCAGTAAGCAGAGAGAGGAGCTACCGTGATCTCCTGGGATTCCTCCCGGATCACAGAAGCGTCTGCTTTTCGCAGAGCCCATCTTACGGTAAGATGTTTTTCTTCCATAGTCTCGTTGGCTACGTTTAAGCGGATCGATTTTTCAAATGCAAAGTGCTGCCGGTTCATATCTGCGGAGGCAGTCATCCAGTTCTGCTCCTCGCAGGAGATCATCACCGGAGCGAAGAAACGTTTTGCGTAATAGTGGAGGGCTTTCCATCTTCCGTAATAGTCAATAGAAGACCAGGAAGTCACCGGCCAGCAGTCATTTAACTGCCAGTAAACGGCTCCCATACATCTTCCCCGGTTTCTCCGGAAATGTTCTACGCCGTAGCGGATACCATCCGCCTGGAGGAGCTGAGAGGCATATACCAGAGAGGAAAAATCATAGGGATACTTATATGTCTGCTGGAGATAATTCATGATCTTTCCGTTAGCGGCATTGTTTCGCTGATGTTTCTCCATGACATAGGAGAAAATATTCCAGTCCTGAGGATCATCACTGATCCCTTCTTCTACGGTTTTCACAGAAGGAAAGGCCTGGAAGCCGAATTCGGAAAGATAACGGAAACCATATTTCCGATATTCGGAGAAAGGCTTATTTCCATGCCATACCTGCCAGAAGTGCACGTCTCCCCGGTTTGGATCCTGAGGCTCGTCAAAGGATCCTCCTGAAGATGGGCTGGAGGGCCAGTAGAAGGTCACAGGATCGTATTTCCGGAGAACTTTGGGAATGATCCGTTCATACATGAACAGATAATCCCGGACTTCAGAAGGTTTGGAAACCCATTCTCCATCTTTAACAAAAGACTCCATTTCGTTATTTCCGCACCACAGGCCCAGGCTGGCGTGATGACGGAGACGTTTGATATTATCGATAAACTCGCGGGTAATATTGTCTTCAAATTCGGTTGTCAGTTCATAGACAGAGCAGGCGAACATGAAGTCCTCCCAGACTACCAGACCCAGCTCATCGCAGAGGTCATAAAACTCATCGTCAGGATAGTACCCTCCTCCCCATACACGGATACTGTTGAAATTGGCCAGTTTGGCGTCTTCCAGGAGACGGCGGCGTTTCCGGGAGCGGATCCTTCCAAGAAGATGCTCCTCTGGAATGTAGTCTCCTCCCATGGCGAAGTACTTTACTCCGTTTACCATAGGAGCGAAAGATTCTCCCCACTGGTCTTTTTCTACGGACATGGTCATGGTGCGCAGGCCGATCCTGCGGCTCCAGCTGTCAAGGATTTCTCCTTTGTAAAGAAGATCTACAGTAACCTGGTATAAAGGCTGTTTACCCAAGCCATTGGGCCACCAAAGCCGGGGATTGGAAATTTCTGCGGACTCCGGGCTATTTTCTAAAGTAAAAGAACCACCCTCAGGATTTGTTATGTGTACCCGATAAGCGTAGGAAGAGGCTTCTTCCCCAGCGGAAAGCTCCTGAAGGGTCTGTTCTTTTGTATATTTTTTTGCGCTGTAAAAGGAAGGCGCAAAGTGAAGAGTCACCTTGCCTTCCTGGTGTTCCTGGGTGATATATACGGAGTCAATACGGGCTTTCCGGATGCCGAGAAGCGTCACATCCCGGAAGATCCCGGCGTCGGGCAGATGAGCGCCCCAGTCCCAGCCGTACATATAGTGGGCTTTTCGGATATGGCTGAATCCGTCCCAGGCGTCTTCGCTTCCCCTGGTAGGGCATTTGGCAAAAGCATCAGCAGCAGCTTTCAGGGGAGAATGCAACACTGCTTCCAATTTGTTTCCTTCTGGTTTTAATATGCCGCTTACGGAAAATTCCCAGGTACGGTGCATATTAAAGGTTTGCCCCAGCAGAGTACCATTTAAATAAATGTCGGCTATTGTATCGATGCCGTCAAAGCGGAGAAGTACCTGATCCTGATCCAAAAGGCCGGGATCCGCATTGAATTCCCGGGTGTAAATGAAGTCATGGTCGATCTCATCACGGACGAGATCTTCATTTCCTTTCCAGTAAGGCTCCGGTATTTTTTTGTTGGCGGCCAGCACCGTATAGACGCTGGTGGGGACGGAAGCAGGGAAGGACTCCTGAGCGTCTGCTCTTCTCAGGGTCCAGTCAGTATTCAGATTTTGTTTGATCATTTATCGTACCTCCTGCAGGGATAAACATGGCCATTCTATGATGGCTTTTCCTTCTGTCTGATCTATATCTTTGAAGAAGGAGTTCCAGGGGATCCTTTCTATGAAAAATGATTTAGATACAGAAGAACAGCGATCAGAATTTCCGGGTATATAGTGTTTTCAAAAATTTTGTCTGAATTATAGCAAAACAGGAAAAAGAATACAAGACATAGACGGAGGATATATGGCTGACAGACAGCAAGCTGATCAACCGGGTTGAATTCCCGAAAACAGACATGGAAGGTAAGAACTTCTGCAGGTCAGGAGTAGGCGTAAATAAGAGAAAAGAGGCTGCAGCCCTGTCTGTGTAGAGCTGCAGCCTCTTCTTACGCTTCTGAAGGAAGGATGTCTCCTGTCCTTTTTCCGCTGAATTCCTGAATCGTCTTATTTAAAGAGAGCATCCGGGCGTCCAGTTTTTCCACGATCTTGGAGCATTCCTGAAGTTCGCGGCTGATATAATCAGGCGCATTGCCCTCAAATTTGTAATAGATCTTGTGTTCCAGGCTGGCCCAGAAATCCTGTGCCACAGTCCGTATCTGGATCTCTACTTTAGTATCTACAAATCCTCCGGACAGATAGATGGGAACAGATACCAGCATATGATAACTCTGATAACCGCTGTCTTTGGGATGTTTGATATAATCTTTGAGAGAAATGATCTTCAGATCTCCCTGCTTGGCGATCATATCTGCGATAAGATAGATATCTGAAGTAAAGGAACAGATGATCCGGACTCCGGCTATGTCCCGGACATGTTTTACCATATTTTGGACGTTGACTTCATAACCGTTTTTCTTCAGCTTCTTAACAATACTTTCCGCTGTTTTGATCCTGGATTTAATATGTTCTATGGGGGTGTAGTGATGCACATGCTGAAACTCATCGTTGAGTATTTCAATTTTGGTATTGATCTCCTTTAATGCGGCATTATAAAGGAACATGAGAGTTTCCCAGCTGTCTACATCCTCATAAAGGTTCAGATTTGGAGAATTTTCCAATCATGCTTCACCTCCTTTTAGGAAGATATGATTTTGTGCTGATGCCCGGTAAATGCCTGTTCATGCAAGCACGGCAGACGCTTGCCGGGCATTCGCACAAAAACTGCCGCTTTTCTACAGTATAGCAAAAAAGCGGCGTTTAGTCAAAAGTTTAACAGCTTTCTCTGTATACAGATTCTTTCCTGATAAATCCATCGGATAGTTACATATCCAGCTTCATCTGACCGTCCTTTATCAATCCCAGCTTCCGCATGTTGTCTGCGATCACCAGTGACAATATACCGGGCAGGATAAAATGCAGGAGAAGGATTTTTATCAATACGATCACCGGATCTTCTGTGGCGGTCATGGTCCGCCAGGTCATGATCTGACCGACAAAACCGGCTGTACCCATTCCGGAACCGGTAGCATTATTGGTCATACCGGCCAGCAGAGTTCCCACAGGACCTAAAATGGCGCTGGAAATAATAGCAGGCAGCCATATCAGAGGATGGCGCATAATATTGGGGACCTGGAGCATGGAGGTTCCGATCCCCTGGGCCAGAAGGCCGGATATACCATTTTCTTTATAACTTGCTACCGCAAAGCCTACCATATTGCAGCAGCAGCCGATAGTAGCGGCTCCGGCGGCAAGACCGGAAAGATTCAGGATCACTCCTAAGGCGGCAGAACTGATAGGCAGAGTCAGGATCATGCCCATGAGGACAGATACCACAATACCCATAAGGAAAGGCTGCTGTTCGGTGCCCCAGTTGATCATAGCTCCAAGCTGGTTCATCAGCCGGCTGATAGGGGGACCCACTAAGATCCCTACAACAGAGCCGCCCAGAATGCCCGCCATCGGAGCAAGGATAATATCCAGTTTGGTCTTTCCTGCAAGAAGTCTGGAAAGTTCGATAGCAGCATAGGAGGCGATAAAAGCCCCCAAAGGCTCACCGGGACCGGACAGAAGCAGGGCGCCTTCTTCGGTAAAAACTGCTCCGGCGGAAATGTTTCCGGCATGAGCCCCTACCATACCTGCAGTAACGGCGGAGAGGACGACCAGCGGGCTTTCTTTAAAACGGCAGGCGACGCCGGCGCCGATCCCGGCGCCGGTCATAGCTGCGGCAAATTTTCCGAACTGATAGAGCAAAGCGCCCCAGGGTCCCCCGGCCAGATTGCCGATCTGCTGGATGATCGTGCCGATGATCAGAGTGGCAAAAAGGCCGTAAGCCATTCCGCCAAGGCCTTCAATAAAAATCCGGTTTAATATTTTCTTCACCTGTATTCTCCTATTAACCGTTGATCTTTATATTTTTCAGAAGAGAACCTAAAGATGTGGAGATCTCTTCGCTTTTGGGAATCTCAAAATCCGGTTCTTCGTCTTTTTCTTCCTGAGGCTGAGCAAGGGCTTTTATACTCAGGCTGATCTTTCCGTCTTCATTTTTAATAACTTTCGCTTTTACATGGTCTCCTACGGAGAGCACAGCCTTTGGAGATTTGATCCTTTTTTCGGAGATCTGGGAAACATGTACCAGGCCGGAAATATGATCCCCCAGGTCAACAAATGCGCCGTAAGTCTGAAGGGACTCTACGGTTCCTTCCACGATACTTCCTACTTTAATATTCTGGATCTTTTCCAGCTTTTCTTCCTGAGCCTTTTCTCTTTGTACCTCTTTGGCTGAAAGTACCAGGCGGTTTTCCTGTTCATCCACTTCGATCACCCTGACAGTAAGGGTTTTCTTTAAATAATCCTCGGGATTTTCCACATAGTGAAGAGCCAGCTGAGATACCGGGATAAAGGCGCGGATACCTTCCACATAGGCGATCACACCGCCCTTTACGATACCTTCTACCGTAACTTCAAAAGCTTCTTTATCCTCTTTCATCTGGGTCAGCTTGTCCCAGATCAGCATATCGTCATCCCGGAAATTAGAAAAGGATGCGTTGATCTCATTCATGTAATCTTCCATGGTTTCCGGTTTCTTTGTTTCTTCTGACATAATTCGCTCCTCCTTTAAATACAGTTTAAAATTCGGGGAAATGCTATCCCCCAGAATTGCTCCGTTCTTTGGGCTCCCGCAATTCAGAAAACATTCGCATTCCAACCTATCGGGCTACATGTTCATGTTTTAGATGGGTGTCGTATTCGGGGGAATGATATCCCCCAGAATTGCTCCGCCTTCGGCTCCCGCAATTCAGAAAACATTCGCATTCCAACCTAACGGGCTACATGTTCATGCTTTAGATGGGTGTCGTATTCGGGGGAATGATATCCCCCAGAATTGCTCCGCCTTCGGCTCCCGCAATTCAGAAAACATTCGCATTCCGCTCTGTCGAGCTACATGCTCATGTTTTAGACGGGTTCCAAATTCAGGCATATTCATGCAAGCATGAATATGCCTGAGCTTGGAACCCTGGGGATATCATATCATAATTGCCAGGAAATTAGAAGTGTGATAGTATAAAAAAAGAAGTGAAAATGACCTTTGAGAAAGGATATGTGGAATGGCGAAGCAGAGGAAAATTTATATTATCGGGCATAAGAATCCGGATACGGATTCTATTTGTTCCGCGATTGCTTATGCGGATTTTAAGAACCGATTGAATAAAGGAAGCAAGTATGCGGCGAAGAGGGCCGGACAGATTAATGAGGAGACGGAGTATGTGCTGAAGAGGTTTGGCGTGGAGGCACCGGGATATCTTTCGGATGTAGGGACTCAGGTGAAGGATATGGAGATCCGGGAGACGCCGGGCGTGGAGAATAGTATTTCTATTAAGGACGCCTGGGCTATCATGAAGCAGACCAGTGCGGTGACCCTGCCGATCACCAAGGAGGACGGGAAACTGGAAGGCCTGATCACAACAGGGGATATTGCCAAGTCCTATATGGACGCTCATGACAATTATTTTCTTTCCAACGCAAGGACCCAGTACAGAAGTATTGCCAATACTGTAGAAGGAAAGGTAGTTACAGGAAATCCCCATGGATATTTTGTAAGAGGAAAGGTAGTCATTGGCGCGGCTCACCCGGATAAAATGGGAGAGTTCCTGGAGGAAGATGATCTGGTTATCCTGGGTGACCGGCATGAGGATCATCTCTGCGCCATAGAGCAGAATGTAAGCTGTATCATTGTCTGCAACCATACAGAGGTTGAACAGGATATTAAAGATGCGGCGGAGAAAAACCAATGTGTGATCATCCAGTCTGCTCTGGATACTTTCAGTGTGGCAAGGCTGATCAATCAGAGTATCCCGGTGAAACACATTATGAAGAAGGACAATCTGATCACTTTCCAGACCGATGATTATACAGACAATATTAAGGACATTATGGTAAAAAACCGCCACAGGGCGTTCCCTGTAGTGAATAAGCATGGCAAGTATATCGGAACCGTGTCCAGGAGAAATCTTCTGGGAATGAAGAAAAAACAGTTGATCCTGGTAGACCATAATGAAAAGACACAGGCAGTGGACAACATTGATTCCGCGGAGATCCTGGAGATCATCGACCATCACAGGCTGGGTTCCCTGGAGACTCTCCAGCCTATTATGTTCCGCAATCAGCCGGTGGGATGTACGGCAACGATCCTCTACCAGATGTATGTGGAAAAATCCTTGGAGATCAGCCCTCAGATCGCAGGGTTGCTTTGCGCGGCGATTATCTCGGATACTCTTATGTTCCGGTCGCCTACCTGCACCTCTTCCGACAAGATGGCGGCGGGGGCGCTGGCTCTTATTGCAGGAATTAATATAGAAGAGTTTGCAAAAGAGATGTTCACCGCAGGCAGCAATCTGAAGGGGAAAACTATTGAAGTTATCTTTTATCAGGACTTTAAGCGTTTTACTTCGGATAAGGTAAACTTTGGCGTAGGACAGATCAGCTCTATGAGCGCCCAGGAACTGAAGGATCTAAAGAAGAGGATCCTGCCGGTTATGAAACATGAATGTGGAAAGAACGGAGTTTCCATGGTGTTCTTTATGCTTACCAATATCCTGGAGGAATCTTCAGAAATCCTCTGCTATGGAGACGGCAGCGGAAGACTGGTGGAAGAATCTTTTGAAGTCAAGGAGAAAGACGGGGGCTATCTGCTTCCTGGAGTCGTTTCCAGAAAGAAACAGCTGATCCCTGCTTTTATCGGAACTCTTCAGCAGAACAACAGCTGAGATAAGGAGACTGGACAGATATGAGTAAAATAGAATGGAAACCGGGAAATATGCTGTATCCGCTACCAGCGGTCATGGTAACGGCGGCGGATGAAGAAGGCCATGACAATATTATCACAGTGGCATGGGCCGGCACAGTATGTACGAACCCGCCTATGGTGTCAATTTCCGTGAGACCTGAGCGTTATACTTACCCTATGATCCATGAGACCGGAGAATTTGTGATCAATCTTACCACAGAAAAACTGGCTTTTGCCACAGACTACTGCGGAGTAAGATCCGGAAGAGATGTGGATAAGTTTCTGGAAACAGGACTGACCAGGGAACCTGCCGCCCATGTGGGAGCTCCGATGATCAAGGAGTCTCCGGTATCTATAGAGTGCAGGGTCCGGGAAGAAAAGGATTACGGAAGCCACCGGGTATTTACCGCGGATGTGCTGGCTGTCCATGTGGACAAAGAATATATGGATGAGAAGGGAAAATTTGATCTGGCGTTTGCTCGTCCTATTGTATATTCCCATGGAGAATACTATGGCCTGGGCAGAAAGCTGGGAACATTCGGATACAGTATCAAAAAAAGGAGAAAAAAGAAACAGAAGAGATGAAAGACCAGAAAGAAAATATAGTGCTGATCGGTATGCCGGGATCCGGGAAAAGTACGGTAGGCGTAATCCTTGCTAAAGTCCTGGGTTATACTTTTGTGGATTCCGACCTGTTGATCCAGAAGGAAGAAAAAAAACTGCTGAAGGATATCATAGCAAAAGAAGGACAGGAAGGCTTTCTGAAAATCGAAAATCGTGTAAATAAGTCCATCGACACAGAAAAATCCGTGATCGCCACAGGCGGCAGTGTGGTATATTGTCAGGAGGCCATGGAACATCTGAAAAAGATCGGGACAGTTCTGTATCTGAAACTGGATTATCAGATCCTGAACCGAAGACTCAGCAATCTGATCGGAAGAGGCGTGGTCCTGAGAAAAGGACAGACACTAAAAGACCTTTACGAAGAAAGACTCCCCCTTTATGAAAAATACGCGGATCATATAATTGATGAGAAAAAAACCGATGCAGAGGGAACTTTGCAGAAAATACTGGAAATCCTTCAATAGTTACAGAATTAAAACAAAATTCAGGTGAAAAGAAGAAGGGTAAAATTTTAATTTTTGTTTACAAAAACATTTATCTGTTATAATATTATGGTTAAGTCATAA
>ERZ1090879.149-NODE-149-length-48092-cov-29.318400_pt1 | contig 48092 bp, 34 predicted proteins | sample MGYA00478472_ERZ1090879 | MGnify/ENA primary metagenome ERZ1090879 (study PRJEB33644, sample SAMEA5815723) | chicken gut metagenome | biome: Chicken; feature: Gastrointestinal Tract; material: Caecum | place: Ireland | collected 2019-01-01 | study: A study of the... | reverse complement strand
GCGAGTACCTCATCAGCTACGGCTGGAGTATGCCGCGGCAGAACAGCCTTGACGTTATCCGCTCCTCCCGCGAGACCGCCGATTGAGTGCCGGGGAGCTCCCGAACATGGGAGGGTGGAAATCAAGCAAGATAAACTTCACGTCCCCTAACTTGGGAGTATTGTACACCCTCCTTCCCTTCGGGGTAAACAGTCTTCTAAAAAAGAAATATTGATTGCCCCCTTCCTGCGGGTTTCCCCCTCATGAGCCCCACCGAAAATGCTTTCGGCGGGGACCCCGATCGTTCCCCCTTAAAAGGGAACCCACCATTTCGGGGGACACGGGGACCCCACAAAATGTACATTTTGCGGGGAGCCCCATTCGACACTCGGGCACGAGCGACGGCATTGCGGCACCTCTGCGGCGCCGCAAATTATGTCACTTGCAATGCGCCCGCTTCGCGAAGAGATGGCGCATTGCTAGCGTACGGTATGTCTTGCCCTCGGCACTCAGCTAGCGCGCCGCGACTTGCAAGAGGCGGTTTCACCGCCTGTGCAAGTCTGGGGCCCCCGCAAAAAATCCGCAGAGATTTTTTGTGGGGCTCCCTTGGCTGAGCGGCGCGTGAGACCGTCTTCGAACAAGTGAGCGTTTGGTATAGGTTTTCTTTACCCGCCAATAAATTTTGTAAAAAAATTTATATAAAATTGTTGACAAAAACTCAAAAACGGATATACTATGCAGACAAGATAAGGAGGCGGTGTATGAAAAAGAATATGTACAGTCTTATGCTTGCCGAGGACGTCATCCGTGCGGTGGACGCGCTTGCGGCGGAGCACGGGACCAACCGTTCCAATATGGTCAATCAGATACTTGCGGAGCACGTCTCGCTGACCACGCCGGAGAAGCACGTCGGGCACATTTTCGACGTTATAGAAGCGTTTATGGGCGGCAGAGGGGATTACAGGCTCTATGCCGAGCCCAACAATCTCACGATGTCCATAAAGAGCGTGCTGAGATACCACTATCGTCCCACCATACGCTACGAGGTGGAGATGGAGCGCACGCCCTCGCGCACGATAGGGCAGCTCAAGATCCTGTTCCGCACCACGTCGCCGGATCTTCTGGTGGAGCTGACGAGGTTCTTCAAGCTGTGGATGCAGCTGGAGAACATTTATCTCAGGCAGTACTTCGGCGACAACACGCCGCGGTACGCGATGGAGGAGGGCAGGTTCCGCCGCACGTTCGCGCTGCCGGGAGAGGCGGTGTACGACGACGAACAGACAGGCGACGCCATCGGCAACTATGTGGCGACTTTCGACGAGATGCTGAAGGACTATCTCGCGGGGGAATATTCCTCCGCGCAGGAGATAGAGAACCGCTATCTCGCCTACCTGAACAGCGGAGTCAGGCTCATATAAAAGGAGGTGAACGCTATGAACGCACAGAAATTTACCAAGAAAGCGCTGGAAGCTCTCGGTTCGGCGCAGAGTATCGCAATAGAAAATCAGAACATGCAGGTCATGCCGGAGCACCTGCTCTACGCGCTCGTCGACCAGGACGGCGGGCTTATCCCCAACCTGTTGGGTAAGACGGGCACGGATACGGATAAGCTGCTTGCGATGCTGGATTCCGCCATAAGCAAAATGCCGGCGGTGAGCGGCAGCGGCAGAGAGCCGGACAAGATCTACATCTCTCCCGTGACGGACAAGATACTGTCAGGCGCGGAAAGGCTTGCTAACACTTCCGGGGACGAATATGTGTCGGTGGAGCACGTCATGCTGTCGCTGTTCGACCATGCGACGGAGGAGATAAAGAACATCTTCCGCGCGCTCGGCGTGACCAAGTCCGCCTTCCTTGCGGAGCTGAAGAAGGTAAAGACGGACAGAGTGACGAGCGACGAGCCGGAGAATACCTACGATGTGCTGAGCAAGTACGGTTTCGACCTCGTGGAACGCGCGAAACAGCAGAAGCTGGACCCCGTCATCGGCAGGGACAACGAGATAAGGAACGTCATCCGTATCCTCTCGCGCAAGACCAAGAACAATCCCGTCCTCATAGGCGAGCCCGGCGTGGGCAAGACGGCTGTCGTGGAGGGGCTTGCGCAGCGCATAGTGCGCGGCGACGTCCCGGAGGGGCTGAAAGACAAGACGATATTCGCTCTCGACATGGGCGCGCTCATCGCGGGCGCGAAATTCCGCGGCGAGTTCGAGGAAAGGCTGAAGGCGGTGCTGAACGAGATCCGCAAGAGCGAAGGGCGCGTCATCCTCTTCATCGACGAGCTGCACACCATAGTCGGCGCGGGCAAGTCCGACGGCGCGATGGACGCGGGCAATCTGCTCAAGCCCATGCTCGCAAGGGGCGAGCTGCACTGCATCGGCGCGACCACGCTGGACGAGTACCGCAAGTACATCGAAAAGGACGCCGCGCTGGAACGCCGTTTCCAGCCAGTCATGGTGGACGAGCCCACCGTGGAGGACACCGTATCCATATTGAGGGGGCTTAAGGAAAGGTACGAAGTGTATCACGGCGTGCAGATACACGACGGCGCGCTCATCGCGGCGGCGACTCTCTCGCACAGATACATTTCGGACAGATTCCTGCCCGACAAGGCGATCGACCTCGTGGACGAGGCGTGCGCGACTATCCGTACGGAGATAGACTCCATGCCCACCGAGATGGACGACATCGCGCGCAAGATCATGCAGCTGGAGATAGAGGAGATGGCGCTCGCCAAAGAAACGGACAATCTCTCCAAGGAGAGGCTTGCCGACATCAGGAAGGAGCTTGCCGGACTCAACGACAAGTTCAACGAGATGAAAGCACAGTGGGAGCGTGAGAAAGAGAGCATTCACGCCGTGTCCGACACCAAGGCGGAGATAGAGAAGGTGAACGGCGAGATAGAGGCGGCGCAGCGCGTGGGCGACTATGCCAAGGCGGCGCAGCTCAAGTACAGCCGCCTGCCTGAACTCCAGAAAAAGCTGGACGAAGCGAGCGGCGAGAGTAAGAAGAAGCACACGCTCCTGCGCGACACCGTCACGGAAGAGGAGATCGCGCGCGTGGTATCGCGCTGGACGGGCATACCGCTCTCCAAGCTCATGGAGGGCGAGAAGGAGAAGATACTTCACCTCGACGACATTCTCCACAGGCGGGTAATAGGTCAGGACGAGGCGGTGACCAAGGTCACGGAAGCCATCATACGCTCCCGCGCGGGCATCTCCGATCCCAACCGTCCCATAGGCTCATTCCTCTTCCTCGGCCCCACGGGCGTGGGCAAGACTGAGCTTGCCAAGGCGCTTGCGGAGAGCCTGTTTGACGACGAGCACAACCTCGTCAGGATAGACATGACGGAGTATATGGAGAAGTTCTCCGTGTCCAGGCTCATAGGCGCGCCTCCCGGATACGTCGGCTACGACGAGGGCGGACAGCTCACGGAAGCGGTGCGCAGAAAGCCCTATTCCGTCGTCCTCTTCGACGAGATCGAGAAGGCGCATCCGGATGTGTTCAACATCCTCCTCCAGGTACTCGACGACGGCAGGATCACGGACTCCCAGGGCAGGACGGTGGACTTCAAGAACACCATCATCATCCTCACCTCCAACCTCGGCTCCAACTATCTGCTCGACGGCATCAACGACCGCGGCGAGATATGCGACGAGGCGAAGGAACAGGTGTCCGCGCTGCTTAAGCAGAGCTTCCGTCCGGAGTTCCTCAACCGTCTGGACGAGATAGTCTACTACAAGCCGCTCACCCGTGCGGACATAGGCAGGATCATAGACCTGCTCGTGAAAGGTCTTGCCGACCGCCTTGCGGAAAGGCAGATAAAATTCGTCATGACGCCGGCGGCGAAAGAGCTCACAGCGGAGAACGGTTACGATCCCGTCTACGGCGCGCGTCCTCTCAAACGCTACCTGCAGAGCAAGGTGGAAACCGCGGTCGCGCGCACGATGATAGCGGACGACGTCGAGGGCGGCGATACGATAGAAGTCGGCGTGGACAACGAAGCCTTCACCGTCAGAGTGATAAAAGGCAAAGAAGAATAAAGCCCGCGCAAGCGGGGCTTAAACAGCACAAAACGGAGCGTTGAACGCTCCGTTTTGCATTATAAGCTCTGTGCCAGACACGGCATCCCGTTTTGCCGCGGTCAGGCTATGTCTATCGTCATGGTGTTCGCGTCCTCGACGCCCGTGGAAGCGACGGCGACTATCGTATCGCCCTTGTGCACGAGGTTGAAGTATTTCGCGATCTTGACCGCCTGCGCCGCTGCGGCATGGGTGGCTTCGGGCTGGTCCGCCGCAAGGATGGGCTGCACGCCCCATGTGAGCGCCATCTTCTGATACGACGCTTCGTGGCGCGTGACCGCGATGATGGGGCAGGAGGGACGGAAGCCGCTGACGAGTTTCGCCGTCCTGCCGCTCCTCGTCGCCACGACTATGGCGGCGCAGTCGAGGTCGTAGGACGCTTTGACCGCGGAGGCGCATATCGCGTCGGGGACGGTGTTTATCTCGAAGTCCGTGATGGCGAAACGCTTGCGGTAGTGGATAGCCTGCTCGGTGTATGCGGCGATGTCGGACATGGCTTTCACCGCCTGTACGGGATAGTTGCCCGCGGCTGTCTCGCCGGAGAGCATGACCGCGCCCGTGCCGTCATATACCGCGTTGGCGACATCCGAAGTTTCCGCGCGCGTGGGACGGGGCTTGTAGATCATGCTTTCCAGCATTTCCGTCGCGGTGATGACGCGTTTACCCGCCGCTCTCGCCTTCTTGATGAGCGACTTCTGTATGGAGGGCAGCGCCTCCATGGGGATCTCGACGCCGAGGTCGCCGCGCGCGATCATTATGCCGTCGGACACGGAGAGTATCTCGTCGATGTTGGCGATGCCCATTTCGGACTCTATCTTGGCTATGATCTCGATGTTTTCGCCGCCGTTCTGCAGCAGGAAGTTCTTGAGCACGCGCATGTCGTCCGCACAGGAAACGAAGGAAGCGGCGATATAGTCCACCTTTTGTGCGATGCCGAAGAGGATGTCTTTCTTGTCCTGCTCGCTGAGGTAGGGCAGTCCGAGGTGCACGCCCACGACGTTGATGCTCTTATGGTTGGACAGCGTGCCGCCTATCAGGACGTCGAGCACGACCGTTTCGCCCTCTATGCGGTTGACCTGCGTCCGGATAAGCCCGTCGTTGATGAGCAGGACGTTGCCGGGTTTCACCATCTTGTAAAAGTCGGGACAGGTGACGAACGCATGTGCGGAGTCGCCCTCGATCTGCTCGTTCACGAGGCGGAATTCCGCGCCGGCTTTGACTTCCACACTGTCGCCTACGAATTTTCCGAGGCGGATCTCCGGGCCTCTTGTGTCCAGCATGAGCGCGACGGGGACGGCGAGCTCTTTGCGCACGTCCTTGACGATGCCCATGCGTTTTGTGTGCTCCTCGTGGGTGGAGTGGCTCATGTTGAAACGCGCCACGTTCATGCCTGCCTCCACCATATCGCGCACGATCTTCTTGTCGGCGCAGGCGGGGCCCATGGTGGCGATGATCTTCGTTTTTCTGGTATATGTCATACAAAACTCCTTTTCCGCAAGCATTATAATTCACGCGCGGACAAATGTAAACGGTTTGGAAAGATTTGCCTTTGCGCGGCGCGCCGCGCAAAGGCGCGCATGCGCCCGCCGCACCGCGGTTTTTACGCCGCCGTTGTATTTGCCGCCGCCGCGTGGTATCATTGCATTGCGGACACGGCGGCACGGCGGCACGTCCGCGGAGGGACGGCCGGATTTCCGCCGCATCGCCTGCGCCGATGGGGCGTCCGGGGAACGGCTCTGCCGTTTTGACCGCAGAAAGGCGGACAGTATGCCGGCGCAGGCAGATCCGACCGTTTGCGGAAAAGGAGAGAAAGATGAAGAAAGTGAAGATCACGGTGCTCAAAAAGCATTTCGACGCGGAGCTCGCCGCGCAGTACGGAGCGGAGTGACTGGGCGCATGCCCGATGCTGAAAGAAGGACAGGTGTTCTATGCCGACTACGTGAAGCCCGACGGACTTTGCGACGAGGCGTGGAAGGCGGTCTACCAGTACGTTTTCGCACTCTCGCACGGAGCCGGAAAGGACGGCGGACTGTTCTATTACGGCGACTGGATCAGGACGCCGGGAGTTGCGATATGCAGCTGCAACGACGGACTCCGCCCCGTCATTTTCAAGTTGGAAGCGACGGATGAGGAGTCGGAGACAGACTACGTTCCCGTGACGGAATGAAACGCGCGAACGAGCGCAATCGCATGTTTAATAGCGAAATAATGTGCAATAAACCGCGTTGTATGCAAACAAGAGAAAGGAGTGGAGGTCGGGCATGAGCGGCTGGCTTTTCGTCGTTCCCATTATCTTCGCGGTCATGAACGCAGTCGGATTCGCCCTTATGGGCGCGGATAAGAGCCGTGCGGAAAAGGGCGCGTTCCGCATACCCGAAAGGACGCTCATCGCCGTCGCTTTTATGTTCGGCGGCGTCGGCAGCCTTGCCGGGATGTTCGCGTTCCGCCACAAGACAAGGCACGTTAAATTCGTGGTTCTGCTGCCGGTCGCGGCGATCTTTTCCGTCGCGGCAGCCGCAGCGGCGGAATATCTCGTGTGGAGCGCATGCGGCTGAAAGCCGTTTTTCCGCCGTTTTCCTCCGCCGCTCTTGAAACGGTGTCCGCGCGTGTGCTAAAATCTGATAAAGAGTGAAAAGGGGGCGGTCTATGAGCAATATACCCGTACAGAAGGCAGACAAACTTCCCGCCGCGCCGATCACGCACGGCAGATCCGCCGAGATCTACGATTGGGGAGAGGGCAGGGTACTCAAACTGTATTTCAAGGATTTTCCGGAGTCCGACGTCGACCTGGAGTATCTCAACACCTGCGAGGCGTTCAGGCTGGGGTGCACCCCTATGGAGTGCTTCGGCAAGGTGGAGTGCGACGGAAGATACGGCATTATCCTGAAGAAGATCCCCGGCACTTCCATGACCAAAATGCCGGAGAAGAATCCGCTCATACTCTTCAAGGCGGGCAGGATCATCGCCGGGCAGCACGCCATGGTGCAGAGCAAACACACCGACGCTCTCCCCGACCTCCGCGAAAAGGCCGCGGCGTGTCTTGACGGGGATGCGTTCGCTTTCCTCTCCGCCGAGAGGAAGGAGAAGCTCCGCCGCTACATTCTTTCGCTGCCGGCAGGCGACAGCGTCATACACCTGGATTTCCATACGGAGAACATACTCATGAACGGGAAAGACGTCACCGTCATCGACTGGATGACCGCGGCGAAGGGAGTGCCGCAGGCGGAGGTGGCGATGATGTATTTCCTGCACCACCATGCGGAGCTTTTCCCCGGTTCGTCCAAGGCGCAGCTTGCGTTTTACACCGCCGTCAGGACGTTCATCTACAAGAGTTTTCTGAAAAACTACGTGAAGATCACAGGCATGGATCCGGAGTCCGCAAGACCGTGGTACGTCGTCGCGCTGACGCTGAGGAAGGGACTTTGGAACATCGCGAGCGAAAAGGAGTATCTGGAGCGTGAGATCGAAAGACTCACGGACGAAATAAAATGAGCAGTCTTAAAAAACTTCGCAAGGAACTTGCCTCGCTTGATCCGTCTTTTTGCGCCGAACCGGACCGCGGCTGCATAGTGCTGACGGGCGAGTCGGACGACTGGCGGAAGATAGTGCGCGCGGGCAAACTCGCCGTGGACAGGAAGAGGTATCTCGGCGTGGTCAACCGCATAAAGCTCAAAGGCTTCGTGCAGCGCATGCCGGAGCCCGTCATCCGCGACAATGCGCTGGACGGCGAATCTCCCGACGTGCTGGTGATAGGCGGCGGAATAGTCGGCTGCGCCGCGGCGCGCGCGCTCAGGCGGTACGACATCGACGTCATGCTCGTCGAGAGGGGCTACGACGTGGCTCTCGGCGGCTCGTCCCGGAACGGCGGCGTGGTGCACGTCGGCATCAACTATTCGCCGCACGCGCAGAAACACATCTACAACAACCGCGGCAACGCGATGTACGAAGGGCTGTGCCGCGACCTCGGCGTACCCTTCGAGCAAAAGGGGCAGGTGCTCCTCATCGGCAAACGGTGGGAGACCTTGCTTTGCGCCGTGCTGAAACTCAACGCGAAAAGGCTGCGCATCCCCGGCGTTAAATTCATGAAGAGGGCGGAGCTGGTGTCCGTCGAGCCGCACATCCCGGAGTGGATATACGGCGGACTCTACATGCCCACGGGCGGCATAACGTCGCCGTATCAGATGACCGTCGCGCTTGCGGAGAACGCGGTGCAGAACGGCGCGCGCGTCATGCTCAACACCGTCGTGGAGGGCATGAGGACGGAGGGCGGCAAGATCCTCGAAGTTTACACAAACAGGGGGATCATCCGTCCGAAACTCGTGATAAACGCCGCCGGAGTGTATTCCGACATCGTTGCCGATATGGCGGGGGACAGGACTTTCACCGTGCATCCGAGGAAGGGCACGGACATCATCCTCGACAAGAAGAAAGGGTATATGGTGCGCACCAGCATGGCCAAATCTCCCACCACGGTGCCCCCTCCGCTGGACGGAGAGGAGGAGAAACACGCGGGCGGGCTGAAGGCGGTCGTGCGCGCACTGCACAGCCATACCAAGGGCATCGCCAGCATACACACCGCGGACGGCAACATGATCATAGGCCCCGACGCGCTCGAAGTCCCCGACCGCGAGGACACCGCCACCACGGCGGAGAGCATGGACTCCATATTCGACGCGCAGGCGCGCATATCCGAGGGCGCGGGCAGACAGGACGTCATCGCCTATTTTGCCGGAGTGCGCGCGCCGACTTATGAAGAGGATTTCGTGGTCAGGAAAGGCGTTTACACCGAAAACATTCTGGAAGCGGCAGGAATACAGTCCCCCGGCATCACCGCCGCTCCCGCGATCGCGGAGGATCTCGCCGTATGGGCGGCGGAGTACCTTTCGCGTTTCGGAGAGGTGAAAAGGAACGCCGCATTCAACCCCGTGCGCCCGAAAAAGCCGTGTCTGCGCGAGCTGGACGAAAAGGAGCGCGCGGAACTCATCGCGCAGAATCCGGACTACGGCGAGATAGTCTGCCGCTGCGAAGAGGTGAGCAAGGGGGAGATACTGGACGCTCTGCGTTCGCCTCTGCCCGTGTACACCGTCGATGCGGTCAAGCGGCGCGTCCGTCCCGGCATGGGAAGGTGCCAGGGAGGGTTCTGCTCGCCGCTGGTGGTGAAGATCATCGCCGAAGAAGCGGGCGTGAGACCGGAAGAAGTGACGAAAGGCGGCGCACGCTCGACCATACTTTTCGGGGACACGAAAGGTGAACACAAAGTACCGTCCCGCGGGGAATGTTGAGCCCCCTCCTTCCCTCCGGGCTTTCCTCCCCCGTGCAGAACGGAGTAGCGTGCTCCCAAAATGCGGGACTAACGCTTCTTCTCTATAAAAGGTTTTAATATCGCACATACATAACCGAGCGGAGAACGGTACTGACCGAAATCCCTGCACGGGCGGAGGAAGGCGACTCGACGCGCACTATGCCCGTGTCTACTTAAAGTTACGTCTAGCTTGCGAGGTCGCGGGGCGCGCCGCGGCGTTCAAGCGACGGCACAGCCGCCTGTGAACGCTTGGGGTCCCCGCAAAAAATCTTCGTATTTTTTGTGGGCTCCCTTGGGTGAGCGGCGCGTAGTTCCGTCTTCGAATGAGTGAACGTGGAAAAATAAGGTTTTATTTCGTCTTCGAATGAGTGAACGTCGTGCTCAAACACGCTCCGAATGAACGCACGTCAAAGCAACACTTATAAATCACGTTACCCTATCGGGGTGTGGGGGCATTCCGCCCCCACTGGGGGACGGAGGAAAAAAGAGAACTCTGTTTTAATAGTACGCTGAACATGTTAAGCGTGCTATGTCGTTTTTGCTCCGTCCCCAACATAGGAGAAAGGCTTTCAATCCTCTTGCGCGCCGCGGCACAATTTGCAGGTTCGCGGAGTGTAATTCCGTCTTCGTATGAGTGTATGCCTTTACACATAAGCCTGGTGTCAGGCTTATGTGTTTTTTATCGGAAATTGTCCAGGCGCGCGACGAGGTCGGCGGAGGAGTATGCTCCGTCACGGTTGACGCGGCACACGCGGAAAAGCGTTTCAGGCGCGCCGCGTTTTATTGTGCTCACGCCTTCGTTGCAGGTGAGGAAGAGTTTCAGACCGAAAGAGCGCAGGACGGCGAGGGCTTCGCCGCAGTACGCGCCGAAAGGATAGGCGTACGATTCGGGCATGACGCCCGTCGCGCGGAGTATCGCGTCCTGAAGCCTGCCGGTGTCCTTTGCGAGTTCCGTGCGGTACTGCGCCGCGCTTTCGCCCGGTTTCTGCTTTATGCCGAAGCGCGGCTCGTATCGGTGCATGTTGTAGGAGTGCGAGCCCAGTTCCACACGTCCGCTCCGCACGAGTTCTCCCATCTGTTCCCACGTTATGTGGGAGTAGTTCGGGTTGGAGTGATCTCCCGATTCCGTCGAGAATGCCGAGAACGCTCCCACGGGATAAAACGCCGCTTTCGCGCCGTATTTTTCAAGGAGGGGCAGGGCGTAGTACATATTGTTGTACCGCCCGTCGTCGAAAGTGACGAGCAGGGGCTTTTCGGGGAGCGAACCTCCGCCGTAAACGAAGTCCACGACCTCGGAGGGGAAAACCGTCGTGTATCCCGCGGCGGAATATGCCGCGAGGTCGCTCTCAAACTGATCGGGAGAGACGATGTAAGTGCCTTTTCTGCTTTTCAGTACGTTGTGGTACATCACGACCGCAAGACGGCGCGTGTCCGCGCCGCTTTCCGGGTTCTCTTTATCCGCGCCGTCGGGCGTTTCTTTTTCGAACGTCGTTTCCGCCGCGCTGTCGGCCGCGGTACTTCCGCCCGTGCGTACAAACAGCAGCGTTACCGCGCCGCATGCCGCGAATGCGCACAAAAATGCCGCAATAAATCTTTTTGCCGAACTCATACGTTTAGTATGCGCAGGGAGTGTAAAAAACTTGTCAATGACATTTTTGTGAAGAAATCGGGGAAAATAAAAGACAATTTGCTGTTAGGTTGAAGTTGCGGTCGGATCGGCTTGCGGCAGCGAGCAGCGAGGACCGGGAGGAAAAAGAAATGAAGAAATTTTGGACGATAGCCATTTGTGCAATGCTGCTCGGCGCAGTCGCTTTCGCGGCGGTCGGGTGCAACGGAACAAACGGGGATACTATCAATGTGTTCTCGCGCGAGGACGGCTCGGGCACGCGCTCCGCGTTCACCGAACTCACTGGCGTGTTGGTCGAAAACGAGGACGGCACCGAGACGGACATGACCTTCTCGGGCGCGAGCTTCCAGAACTCCACCAACGCCATCATGACCGCGGTAGCGCAGGACAAAAACGCCATCGGTTATGTCTCCTTCGGCTCGCTGAACGCCACCGTCAAGGCAGTCGCCGTGAACGGAGTCGCTCCTTCCGTGGACACCATCAAGGACAAGAGCTACGAGCTGCAGCGCCCCTTCAACATCGCTTACAAGCAGTCTAACATCGACAGCAAGCCCTTGGCTGCCGACTTCCTCGGTTTCCTCGGCTCTGCCGAAGCGCAGGAGGTCATCGACGCGGAGAAGTATATCGTCACCGACGACAATGCTCCCGCCTATGCGAAAGGCTCCGACCTCACGGGCAGCATCACCATCGGAGGCTCCTCTTCCGTGAGCCCGCTCATGGAGAAGCTCATTGAGAAGTATTGCGCGCTCTCCGGCATCGCGAAGAACAGCATCGAACTGCAGACCATCGACTCTACCGCGGGCATGAACGGCGCCATAGGCGGCACCTTCGACATCGGCATGGCGTCCAGGGAAGTCAAAGACTCCGAGCTTGAGCAGGGCATCACCGCAGAGGTGCTCGCCTATGACGGCATCGCGGTCATCGTCCACAACGACAACGCTGTCGAGGACCTTTCTATGGAGCAGATCCGTCAGATCTTCACCGGCGCGGTGCGCGAGTGGTCCGCCCTTGCATAATTGACAAACGCAGGGTTTAAGCATTGTAAAAACCCATAAAAACACCCTATTTTGCCGAAACCGCGGGAGATCGCTTTTTCTCCCGCGGCGACGGCACGAAAAAGAGAGATGACATTTTCGGCTTTCAAAGAGACCGCGAAGAAGGTCGTGTTCGCCGTCACGGCGGCGGTCTTCATCCTGTGCGTCATCGTGATCTGCGTCTTCATCTTCGCAAGGTCTGTCCCCGCGATAGGGGAGATCGGGTTGTTCGAATTTTTGTTCTCCACCGAGTGGGCGCCGAACAACATCCCGGCGAGCTACGGCATAGGCACGATGATCGTCGGCACGTGTTTCGTCACGGCGGGCGCGCTCGTCATAGGAGTCCCCATCGGGCTGCTCATGGCGGCATTCATGGCAAGATATTGCCCCAAGCCCCTTTACAAGGTGATGAAGCCCATGACCAACATCCTTGCGGGCATCCCGTCCATCGTGTACGGCTATTTCGGCATGATGGTCATCGCGCCCCTCATCCGCGACAATTTCGGCGGCACGGGATACAGCATCCTCACCGCGTCCATAGTGCTGGGCATCATGATCCTGCCCACCGTCATCGGCGTGTCGGAGTCCGCGCTGCGCGCTCTGCCGAACACCTACTACGAGGGTGCTCTCGCGCTCGGCGCCACGCATGAACGCGCCGTGTTCATGACGGAGTTCCCCGCAGCCAGGTCCGGCATCCTGACTTCCGTGGTGCTGGGGCTGGGGAGAGTGGTCGGCGAGACGATGGCTGTGGTCATGATCGTCGGCAACAGCACCGCGCTCCCCGACAGTATGCTCGACGGCGTGCGCACCATGACTTCGCACATAGTGCTCGAGCTCGGTTACGCGACGGATCTTCACCGCGGCGCGCTCATCGCGACTGCGGCGGTGCTCTTCGTCTTCATCCTGTTCATAAATCTGCTCATCGCGGCGATCCGCAGGAAAGGGAGGGCAAAATGAAAAGTGCGGCGGCTCTCCTCAAACAAAAATTCGCCCCTCTGCCTTCCTGCGATCTGAAGGGCAGACCCTTTGTCAACAAGCCCTCCCTCGGGAAAAAACTCGCGGAATACAAGCGGCATCCTTTTTCTCTCGTCATGATGGTGCTGGTCATCCTGTCCGCTCTCGCCACGGCGGCGGTCGTGCTGTGGATCGTCATCCACGTCATCATGCAGGGCGCGCCCAACCTCAAAGCGTCGCTTTTCGAGCTTGAGTATGACAGCGAGAACCTGTCGCTCATGCCCGCGTTTTTCAACACTCTCATCATCGCGGGGATGTCCCTGCTCATTGCCGTGCCCGTCGGCGTTGCGGCGGCGATATTCCTCACGGAATACACCTCCTCCGCCAACAAATTCGTTGCCGTTGTCAGGATGGCGGCGGAGACCCTTGCGGGCATCCCGTCCATCGTGTACGGCATCTTCGGGATGATCCTCTTTGTGGAGATGCTCTTCAAAGGTTTCAGCCTCATCGCGGGCATACTCACGATGGCGATCATGATCCTCCCCCTCGTCATGCGCACGACAGAGGAGGCTTTGCGCGCCGTGCCCGATTCCTTCCGCGAAGGCTCGTTCGCGCTCGGCGCGGGCAAACTGCGCACCATATTCCGCGTCGTGCTGCCCTCCGCCATGCCCGGCATCATCGCGGGCGTCATCCTCGCGCTCGGCAGAGTGGTGGGGGAGACCGCGGCGCTCATCTACACTTCGGGCACGGTGAAAGCGGTGCCGGACAGTCTGTTCGGCAGCGGCGAGACGCTCGCCATCCACATGTACACCCTGTCAAGCGAAGGGCTGCACGTCAACGAAGCGTGGGCGACAGCCATCGTGCTCATCCTCCTCGTGCTCGTCATCAACGGCGCGGCGGAGTTCATATCCAACAAATTCAGAAAGAGGTATTGATGATAAGACCGGAACTCAGACAAAACGTTTACATCAGAGGGGACGCGGCGACGCCCAAATTCCGTGTGCGGGAGCTCGACCTCTTTTACGGCACTTTTCAGGCGTTGAAGAGTGTGGATATGGACATCGAGGCGAACGAGATCACCGCGCTCATCGGTCCTTCCGGCTGCGGCAAGTCCACCTTCCTCAAGACCCTCGACCGCATGAACGACATCATTCCCGGCTGCCGCATCTCGGGCAAGGTGGAGCTGGACGGCGCGGACATCTACGCAGGAGGCATGGACGTCAATCTCCTGCGCAAGCGTGTGGGCATGGTCTTCCAAAAGCCCAACCCCTTCCCCGCAAGTGTCTACGACAACATCGCCTACGGTCCCAAGACCCACGGCGTGAGGAAAAAGTCGGAGCTCGATGACATCGTCGAGAGCTCCCTCCGCAGGGCAGCCATCTGGGATGAACTCAAGGATCGCTTGAAAAAGAGCGCGCTCGGGCTCTCGGGCGGGCAGCAGCAGAGGCTGTGCATAGCCCGCGCCCTTGCGGTAAAGCCCGACGTCCTTTTGATGGACGAGCCCACTTCCGCGCTCGACCCCATCTCCACGGGCAAGATCGAGGAGCTCGCGCAGGAACTCAAAAAGGATTACACCATCGTCATCGTCACCCACAACATGCAGCAGGCGGCGAGGATATCCGACAAGACCGGGTTCTTCCTCCTCGGCGAGCTCATCGAGTTCGGCGGCACGGACGAGGTGTTCGACGCTCCGCGCGACAAGCGCACGGAGGATTACATCACGGGGAGGTTCGGTTGATGCGCAAACGGTTCGATGAGCAGCTTCTGCAAGTCAGAGGCATGTTGAAGGAAATGTGCGAGGTGGACGCCGAGGCGATGCGTCTCATCGAGAGGGCATTGGCGTCCCGCGAGGATGTCTCCGCCCCCGTCCGCGCCTGCGAAAGAGCGGCGGACGAGAAAGAGCGCGAGATAGAACGGCTGTGCATGCGCATCATAGTGCGCCAACAGCCCGTAGCCCACGACCTCGCTCTCGTCACCTCCGCGGTCAAGATGGTCACGGACCTCGAGCGCATCACCGATCAGGCGGCGGACATCGCCGACATCCTGAAAGGCGCCGTTTCATGCGCCGTCCCCAAAAGCCTCGGCGCCATGATGGCATCCGCCCGCGAAATGGTGGAAAGGTGCGCCGCAGCCCTCGACACCTTCTCTCTCGACGAAGCCCGCGCGATCCGCCGCGCCGACGATGTCGTGGACGGGCTCTTTGCCGCCGTCAAACGCGAACTCGCGGGCATGGTGGACGAGAAAGACGAGGACGGTGAGTGCGCAATGGATATGCTCATGACAGCAAAATACCTCGAGCGCGTCGGCGACCACGTCGTCAATGTCGCGGAGTGGATCGTCTTCGCCGCCCGCGCCGAGCAGGAATAAGCTCTCATCGCAAACGGCAGTGTTTACGCACTGCACGGTGTTTGTCTCTCTTATTCGCCACAGTGACCAGCAAAGCCGGCTGTTCACTGTGCTTTTTAGGCCAGAAACGGGCGGGCCGGGGCGCTGCCCCTGCACTCCGGCGGGGATGACATCCCCGCACCCCTTGCTTTTATATAACATTGCGCCGAGCGTTGCGGCTTTGCCCGCAACACTCGGCGCATTCTTATTATAAAAAATATGGGAGCGCGAGGGTATAACACCCTCGCAAGGGGGGTGTTGGGAGGTATCCCCACTACGCGGAGTGAAAATGAGCGAGAGAGCGGATAGTTTTCATTAAAAACGCGGAGCGAACGAGTGCCGCCGCATTTTCACGACGTGATAAGGAGTGGCCGCGCAACAGGCGAGCCGCCCGCCGTGGAACGGCGCACGGCGACGAACACGCGCGGATCGCGACGCGGGAGCGCGAGGGTGTAACACCCGCGCAGGGGGCGTGGGGGATCCCCCACAAGGGATCAGCCTCCCAAGCATACTGTGGTATTGTCGCGCGTGCGGCAGGCAAGCTCCGGCACGGGGTTCGGTTCCGTTTCGAAGCGGAAGTCCTCTCCGTGCGCGCAGAGATATGAGTCTATCACCGCGTGGGAGGGCACGCAGCAGGATTTTCCGTTCACTTTTTTGTTGTGTGTGAAGAACACGTCGTCCTTCGGCAGCGACGCGATCTCGACGTAGTCCTCTCCCTTGGAAGTCATGCGTACGGTGTTTTTCAGCACATCGCGCACATACGGGATGTTGTCCTTGCCGAAGGAGAGAGGTTCGGGGAACTCCGGTTCGGGGAAAACGGAAAGGTAATCCCTCTTTTCGTATTTTTCGAGAAGTTCCGCGGCTTTGTGAAGATGCGAAAGCTCCTGTTCGAGCATGATCTCCCATATCTTCCTGACGCGCGGATCGGTTTCGTCCCGCGCGCAGCTGTAGTAGAGGTAGCACTCCGTGTACTCGTGCTCCAGCAGTCCCGCAAGCCATGTGCACGAAGTGTCCATAAGGCAGCCGTAGTGCGTGACGTGCTGTTCCTCTATCATGGCGATCTCGAGGAAGAGCTTCTTGCCTTCTTCCGTGGGGTAGGTGTTGCCCACGTTCATGTAGAAGTTCATGGTCTGCTGCTCGGCGGCGGTGATTATCGCCGCGTTCAGCCGCGTGATCGGATCCGCCTTTTTGTTGTCGCACGCGCGGCGCACGTCGTCATAGGGATAACGGTGCTCCGCTATGGTGGGGCGCCCCGGAGTGATCTCGGTGCGCTTTGCCACAAGCCGCGACGCGTCGACGTTCATGTCGTGCATGAGCATGTTGGAAAAGCGGTACAGGTGGTCGAAGTCCTCCAGCAGGGCGAAATCCAGTGTCATCCTGACGTACGGATCTTTCTCCCTCCGCGCGAGATTGGCGGTGAGTTCGACGGCGAGCTGTTCGTAGCCGATCGTAGTTTCCAACACGCTCTCGTTGACGGGTTTCAGCGCGCTGAGTTTCTTTTGCTGCTGCTGTTCCACGCGGCGGATCAAAGCGATCTCGCGGCGCAGGTCGTTCACGGAGCAATGGCGGGAGAACTGGTGTGAATACCAGTTCGCCTCGAACTCGGTGCCGTTCATGAGAATGATACGGAGCTTCGTGTAAGGGTCGGCGGCGTCCTTGTCGTAAGGCTTGACGAGCAGATCGCTCCAGCACTCGAAGGCGTCGCATACGGGTTTGACTTTCTGTTTGAATGGATCGAATGACATAGGTTTCTCCTTTGAAAAACTGAGGACGCGAAGAGCGCATCCATATTAAACAGTTTGCCCGAAAACCGCATTCTTATGCGCTCCGTCCTGCAGGGGAGGGGCGGTCCCGCACGGTGCGTCTTGGAGGTACCTTTTCTTTCGCCCGTGTGGGAGGGGACTCGCCGCGCCGGCGCCGTGGAAAACGGTATTAAACAAAAAACGGCGGTATACACGGCGTTTTGCACGCATAAACCGTCGTTTTGGAAATTGTCCGCCCATGCGCTCCGTACGCAAAGGAGAGTCCGCCCTCCGCGCCGGCGGACGTCCGCGCCTTGCCGCCCGGGAGGACTCAGCCGAAGAGTTCGATGAACAGAGTCACCGCCGCGATGAGAAACACCGCCGCTATCGCCACGCGCGATACGATGTACGCCGCCGCGTTCTCGCGCGCCGCTTTGCGTTTGTAGGCGGGTTTGGAGAGCAGCGCGCACACGATGAAACCGCCTGCGGCAAGCACGCAGGGGATCGAGCACCACACGCTGACGTATGCGGTGAGAAAGGCGAGCGCGAAGGCGAGCGCAAGACAGACCGCCGCAGGTATGCGGAAGGCTTTGGCGCGCTTTTCGTCGAGCAGCCTGCCGTTTTTCACGTCGTCGTCCGAGATGAGGTCGTCCAGGCTCACGCCGAAGAGCGCGGAGATCTGTTTCAGACTGTCTATCCCCGGAAAACCGCGGTCGTTCTCCCATTTGGACACCGCCGTGCGCGTGACGTAGAGCCGCTCGGCAAGTTCGTCCTGAGTCATGTCGTTTTGTTGTCTTAAACTTTTGAGTTTTTCGCCGAATGTCATTTTTTTTGACCTCCTGTATGCAGGATACGTCCGCGGCGCGGAAAAGTCACGACACTTTCCGTCACCCTGCCTTCCGTGACGCGGTTTTACCGCGTGCCGCCGCAAAACGCGGCTGCCGGGAATGACGGACGCGTCACGGCACGGCGGCGGAAGTTTCGACAACGGTCTTGTATACACACATGCAATAGAGTATAATACCTTTATGAGCAAAAAGAAAGCCGTTTCGGCATGCGCTTCCGCGGAGCGTCGTACAGTGCGCGCCGGGGGCAGGGTGATAGAGTTCGAATTCGTGCGGGGAGGAGTGCGCAATCTCAACGTCCGTATCCGTGCGGACGGGAGCGTGCGCGTGAGCGCGCCTTTCGATATGCCCTTTGCGGAAGTGGAAAGGTTCGTCGCGGAGAAAGCGGGCTGGATAGCCGCGCATTCGGCGGAAAGGAAAGCCGGCGGCGGATATTCGTACGCGGCGGCAGGCAGCGTCCCGGTGCTCGGCGAAAAGCGTCCGCTGAGAGTGGAAAAGACAAAAGAAGGTACGCGCGCTTATGTGCGCGAAAGCGGGGACGGCAGTCTTACGGTATACGCTCCGGACGCCGAGGCGGCGGACAGGGCGGTGTCTGCGTGGCTTCTGCGCCTTGCCGGGAAGAAACTGCCGGAGATATTCCGCCGTACGGAGGATTCGCTCCGCGGCGAGTTCGGCGAGCCGGTGGAGCTCGGCGTGCGGAACATGCGCTCGCGGTGGGGGTCGTGCACGGCGGCGAAGCGGGAGATCAGGCTCAACGCGGCGCTCGTCACCGCGCCTCCGGAGTGTGTGGAATACGTGTGTCTGCACGAACTCGCCCATCTTAAGGCGCGCGGGCACGGGAAGGACTTTTACCGGGTGCTGGGCAGGATATGCCCCGACCACCGCGAACTGAAAAAACGGCTGAACGCGTGCGCGCTCGGCAGACTGACATAGAGTCCGGAATTTTTTCCGCTGAAGTGTAACTTTTCGTCTGTCCGTTCGTTTTATTGACGTACAACGGCGGAAAGGGCCCTCGCTCCGCACGGAATAACACTCTGCGGAGGACAACTGTGAAAAAACATGTCGGAAAATATACGGAAAACGGAATAGGCGCACTTGTGTCCGGACAGGGCATTGCGCATGGGAACAATGAGGCGAATGCAATGCGCGGCGCAGCCGCGCGGAAGTCCGCTCCGCTCCGCCGCCCGGCAGTCCCGGACAGGCAGCGCGTGCGCCCCGCGGCGGAGAACGGAAAATTTTTCGCGGAAAAGTGTAACCTTTTCCGTGCCGGCGCGTTATATAAACGTAAGCAAGGGCGGCGGTCGGGTTTCCGCGCCGCGTAATATACGGAAATAATCTCTGCGGAGGATAGTATGAAAGAACGTTTCAAAAGGTATCTCGAACAGCAGTTCAGATCCATCCGTCCCACCATGGCGGCGGCGGAGTACCGCGAAAAGGTGCTCAAGCAGCTCATGGACCGCGCGCAGGAACTGCGCATAAAGGGTATAGACGACGAGGATCTCATCTACGACATGTGCATAGAGGAGCTCGGCGATTTCCAGGCGACTCTCGCCGCTTTCGACGAGCAGGAGCACAAGATCGCCAACACGAAGCGTAACGCGCTGCTCGGCGCGGTGTGCGGAGTGGGCGCGGTGCTCGCCCTCGTCATCATCTATCTGCTGGTCAGCTTCTTCGTCCCGAACTCCTGGGGGCTCACATGGCTCATTCTGGTGGGCGGCGCGTTCCTCGGCGTGATCGCGCTTGCGGTGTTCATGCTCGTGAAGCTTGGCAAAGCGAAAAAATACCTGCCCATGCGCCTGATGCCGGTCGTCGTGATAGTGCTGGTATGCGTCTATCTGTTCCTGCTCCTGCAGCTTGTGGCGCATGCGGAATTTGCGTGGATCACTTTCCTCGTCATGGTCATAATGATAGCGGCGTTCGACGCGGTGCTGGCGTTCCTCACCGACTTCAAGTTCCGCTGGGTGGAACTCCCCATAGCGATAGAGATCGTCTGCGTGATGATCTACGTCATAGTCGGCGTCACGGTGCCCGGATTCTGGCATCCCGGCTGGCTGCTGTGCCTCGGCGGCGTGGTGGCGGCGATAGCGGAAGCGATCGCGCTCATCGCGGTGCGCAACGGCAAAAAGGACAAGAAAGAGAAGATCCGCCTCAAGGACAAATACACCAAAGAGGACGAATCCTACTACACGTCCTGGAAAGACTGATATCGCGCGCACGGCGGCGCCTTAACGGGCGCCGCGTGCCGAAGTGTGCTGTCCATGCGGCGCCCGCATCGGAGCGTATCGCATGATATTGCAAAAACGACGGCTTCACCGCGCCGAAAGCGGTGACAAAAGGTGCTTTTATGGCAAAAACTCTCAAAGCGGAAATGTGGGACAAGATGCAGTATCTGTTCCGCAACTTCTATGACAGAATGGTGCATTGTGTGCAGTATTACGACGGGCTGATCGACGTGAACGTGTTAAAACGCGTGCTGGTGTTCACCACCGAGAAGGTGCCCGTGCTGCACAGCTCTTTCAGGAGCAATGCGGTGGACCCCTACTGGCAGGTGGAGGATTATACGGTGAACGACATCCTCACCGTGCGCGAAAGCGCGGATCTCGAAGCCGACGTCAACGCGTTCATATGCCAGAGCATTCCCGTCGAGAGCAACGTCCAGTACAAAATGGCGGTGTTCAACAAAGACGGGAAGTCCACGCTTTGCATGATCGTCAACCACATGTGCATGGACGGCGGCGACTTCAAGTATTTCATGAAGAAGCTCGCCGAGAACTACAACAAGCTCCTCGACGGCGAGCGCAGCCTCGACATCAAGACGGGCAGCCGCAGTTACGACGAGGTCTACTCCAAACTCACTCCCGAAGAGGAGGAAGTGGCGAGGGGACTTTACAAGAACATCAGCCAGATCAAGGACGAGCATTATTTCCCTCTCACTCCGTCCTCTCCCGCGGACGTCACGCGCATCTGCCGCAGGAAGGTGGGGACGAAACTTTTTGCGGATTTCCGCAAGATAGGCAAAGCCCTCGGAGTCACCGTCAACGATCTCATGCTCGCGTTCTACGTGCGTTCTCTCTATGAGATAGGCATGTTCCGCGACGACGAGAGGCTGACCATCCCCTGCATGGTGGACCTCAGACGCCACATCGTGGACGGAGGCATACACACCGGGCTCACCAACCATACGGGATTCATGCAGTGCTCCACCGAGAAGAAAGGGGAAACCATCAACGACACTCTCATCGAGGTGCTGCGGTCTGTCCGGAAGAGCAAGGACGACCCGTATATGGGGCTGTACAGTCTGCCGCTTCTCAAGCTCGCCTACACGATATTCCCGTACATCATCAGCGAGCAGGCGATCAAGATAGGCTATCTCAATCCGCTCATCGGCATGTCCAACATCGGCGTCATGGACGACCGCGCGCTGAAGATGGGCGACGCCAACATCATCGACGGTTTCATGACGGGCGCGGTCAAGTACAAGCCCTATATGCAGCTTGCGCTGACCAGTCTGCTCGGCGACATCACCATGACCATCGCCATCCGCGGCAACGACGAGGACGAGAAGATAGTCGAGCGTTTCTTCGACATGATCATCGCCAACATGAACGAGTTCGTGCGGCTGAACAGCTCGAAGCTCGACGCTTCCGCTAAAAACTGAAAGCCGTCATTCCCGACAAAAAAGCTCCCGTACGGGAGCTTTTTTAATGCGGTTTTTACGATTCCGGAAAAAGTCACGCGATGATCGCGTAGCCGCCGGAGGGTTCGCCCGCGGCGAAGGGCGCGGCGGCGTACTCCTTCACTATGTCGGCGAAATCGTCGTAGAGTACGAAGTTCTCCGCCGTGGAGCAGGAAGTCCACGCCTGCATGATGTCGTCGTAGCTGTCCGTCTCCGGATCCGCCTTCGCGGCGTCGGTGAGCCCGATGTAGCAGTTGTAGAGCCCCCATGTGGAGTTCTCGCGGAGCCCGTCCACGGTGACTTTGTATGTCCATGTCGTCCAGTGCCAGCCCTCGCCGTTGTACAGCTCCAGCACGCCGGCGATGGCGTCGAAGTCGGTCTGATCCGTGTCGCCGACGCCGCCGCGTCTGCTGTCCCCCCACGCATTGAACTCTCCGACAAGCACCGGGACTCCGTTTTCGGAAAGACTCTCAGCCACGCGTTTGAGCGAATAGAAGAGTGCGTTGGCCATTTTGTTGTAATCCCAGTTGTAGTGGTGGTACTCGTATATTACGTTCTCCCAACCGTACGCGGATGGGAGGGGCAGATCTTTCGGTTCCCACACGGCTTCGATGAAGATCATGTGATCCGCGTCTTTTGCGCGGACGGCGTCGTAGAGCACGTCGTAGTAGTCCCACTGGGTTTTTCCGGAGGCTCTGCCCGGCTCGTTGAGCAGGTCGTAGCCCGCGACGTACGGGTTGCCCTCGAAATGTTCGGCGATCAGTCCCCACAGCTCCGCGGTCTTGGCGCGGTACGCCTCGCCAGCCGCGCTGTCCTCGTAAAGGTTGGTGAGCCGGGTGTCGCCGCTGTGGTCGCTGCCGTTCTGCGAGCCGACCGCCCCGTGCATGTCGAGTATGGCGTACAGCCCGTACTTCACACACATTTCAAGCGCCCAGTCCAGCCGCGCGAACGCGTCCGCGCGCAGCGTGAACTGATCGGGAGAGAGCAGTCCGCCGTCGTCGGAAAGGTAGTTGTAGAAGTTCATGTAGGTGAAGGGTATGCGGACGACGTTGAGTCCGAGTTCCTTTACGCGGGCGAAGTCCGTCTCCGTGATCCAGTTGTCCTGATAGGCGGAGATGAGAGCTTCCGCGTCTTTGCGTCCGAAGCGCGCGTACAGCGTCATGGCAGTGGACAGCGAATCGTCCTGTTTTGTGGGACACATCCAGCCCTCCTGCACCAGCCAGCCGCCGAAATTGGTGCCGCGGAGCGCGACTTTCGCGCCGCTTTCGTCCACTATATCCTTCCCGGAAGCGGAGAGCATGGTGAGCGCGGGCGCGCCCGTGCCGTCGTCGTTGTTGCATGCGGCAAAGGCGAACAGCGCGGTAAGCGCGACGAGCAGAGCCGCAAGAATGAGCGCGAGTTTTTTCATATTATCCTCCTTGTCTTGATTTTATTCCCGCGCCGCCCCGGTGTCAAGAGGGAGTCTTACGCGCGCATAACGCGCATAATTAGATTATTCGTTTGACTAAAATGCGTTTACGTATTAAACTGAAAAATGTTTTCAAGGAGAATGTATGGATCTCAGACAAGTCGAAAAGAAGTGGCAGAAGATCTGGGCGGATACGGGACTTTACAAGTTCGACCGCAGCAGAGTGGACAAGAAATGTTACGTTTTGGAAATGTTTTCCTATCCGTCCGGCGCGAAACTTCATGCAGGACATTGGTACAACTACGGTCCGGCGGATTCCTATGCGCGTTTCAAGAGGATGCAGGGGTATGAGGTGTTCCAGCCCATGGGCTTCGACGCCTTCGGTCTGCCTGCCGAGAATTACGCCATAAAGACGGGCATCCATCCCCAGGACAGCACCATGAAGAACATCGCCACCATGGAGGAACAGCTGAGGAAGATAGGCGCGATGTACGACTGGGACTACGAAGTGTACACCTGCGTGCCCGAATACTATAAGTGGACGCAATGGATCTTCCTGCAGCTTTACAAGCACGGGCTGGCATACCGCAAAGCCGCGCCCGTCAACTGGTGTCCTTCCTGCAACACGGTGCTCGCCAACGAGCAGGTGGTGCAGGGCGAGTGCGAACGCTGCGGTTCGACGGTGGTGAGAAAGAACCTGACGCAATGGTTCTTCAAGATCACGGACTACGCCGACGAGCTGCTGCGGGATCTCGACAAGCTGGACTGGCCGGAAAAGACCAAACTCATGCAGAAAAACTGGATCGGCAAGTCCTACGGTGGCGAGATAGAGTTCGCGGTGAAGGGCAGAGAGGAGAAATTCCGCGTGTTCACGACGCGCGCGGATACGGCGTTCGGCGTGACGTACGTCGTGCTCGCGCCCGAAAATCCGCTTGTGGACGTCATCACGACTCCGGAGTGCAAGGCTGCGGTGGAAGAGTACAAGTACAACGCGTCCAAGGTCACGGAGATAGACCGCCTTGCCAGCAACCGCGAAAAGACGGGCGTCATGACGGGCGCGTATGCGATCAATCCCGTCAACGGCAGGGAAGTGCCCATACTCGTCGCGGACTACGTGCTGGCAAGCTACGGTACGGGCGCGGTCATGGGCGTCGCGGCGCACGACGAGCGCGACTATGTGTTCGCAAAGAAACTGGGGCTCCCCATCGAGCGCGTGGTGAAGAGCGCGGACGGCTCGGACGACAGTCTGCCTTACACCGAATACGGCGTGATGGTGAATTCCGGCGAATTCGACGGCATGAGCTCGGAGGAGGGCAAGATCGCCGTCATCAAGAAACTCGAAGCGGAGGGCAAGGGCGCGCTCAAGACCAACTACCGTCTGCGCGACTGGCTGGTCAGCCGTCAGCGTTACTGGGGAGCGCCCATACCCATGATCCACTGCGAGCACTGCGGCGTGGTGCCCGTGCCCGAAGAGGATCTGCCCGTGAAACTCCCGTACAACGTGGACTTCACTCCCGACGGCGTGAGCCCGCTCGCAAAATGCGAAGAGTTCATGAACGTCACCTGCCCCGTGTGCGGAAGACCGGCGCGGCGCGATCCGGACACCCTCGACACTTTCGTGTGCTCCAGCTGGTACTATCTGCGCTATCCCGACAACAAAAACGACAAGGAAGCCTTCAACCGCGAGTGGATAGACAAGATGCTGCCCGTGGACAAGTATATCGGCGGCGCGGAGCACGCGTGCATGCACCTGCTTTACGCGCGCTTCTTCACCAAGGCGCTCCGCGACATGGGATATCTCGACTTCGACGAGCCTTTCCTCTCCCTTGTGCACCAGGGGACGATCCTCGGCTCGGACGGCAACAAGATGTCCAAATCCCGCGGCAACGTCATCTCTCCCGACGACAGCATCGCCAAGTACGGTGCGGACGTGTTCAGGGTGTATCTCATGTTCGGGTTCAGCTACATCGAGGGCGGGCCGTGGAACGACAACGGGCTGGACAGCATAGGCAGATTCTTCGACAGGGTGGAACGCGCCGTCAAGAAGTGCTATGAGATGAACTACGAGGACAGAGCGCCCGAAAAAGCGGAAAAGGAACTTAACTTTGTCAGAAACGCCACCATAAAGTCCGTTTCCGCCGATATCGAGAGTTTCTCGTTCAACACCGCGCTGGCAAGGATAATGGAATTCGTCAACGCGATATATGCCTACGACTCCGCCGTCGCCAGGAAGAGCACGCTCTTCAAGGACTGCGTGAAGGACCTCGTGCTGCTGCTCGCGCCGTTCGCCCCCCACTTTGCGGAGGAACTGTGGGAGATGCTCGGTCAGCCCTATTCGGTGTTCAATCAGCGTTATCCCGAAGCGGACGAGAAGGCGCTCGTGCGCGACGAGGTCGAACTCGCCGTGCAGATCAACTCCAAGCTCCGCGCACGCGTCACCGTTCCGGCGGACGCGTCGAAGAGCGAAATCGAAAGCGCGGCGTGCGGCGCGGTAAAGGCGCAGCTCGGCGGCGCCACGCCAAAGAAAGTCATCATCGTGCCCGGCAGGCTCGTCAACCTCATCGTCTGAGAGCGCAGTCAGGCTAAGGAGAATATCATGCTCGACATCAACAGAATCAAGGAAGATCCGGCTAAGGCGGCGGAACTGCTCGCCAGAAAAGGCTGCGAAGCGGATTTCGCCCAGGTCCTCGCGTGGGACAGCGAGAGAAAGGCCGCCATCAGCAGTGTGGAACAGCTCAAAGCGCGCCGCAACAAAGTGTCGGCGGAGATACCGAAGCTCAAAAAAGAGGGCAAACCCGTCGAGCACATTTTCAAGGAAATGCGCGAGATAGGCGACGAGATCGCCGACCGCGACGCGGACATCAACGCGCTTGTGGAGAGGATAAACGACTTCCTGTCCCGGCTGCCCAACTTCCCGGACGAGGATCTGCTCCCCGGCGAGAAGGAAAACAATCAGGTGGTGAGGGTGGTCGGCGAGAAGCCGGAGTTTTCTTTCCCGATCAAAAACCACGTCGATCTGTGCACGTCGCTCGGTCTCATCGACTACGAACGCGGCGTCAAACTCGGAGGCAACGGGTTCTGGATCTACCGCGGCATCGGCGCGCAGCTTGAATGGGCGCTGCTGAACTACTTCATCGAAGAGCACCTGAAGGACGGTTACGAGTTCATTCTGCCTCCCCATCAGCTGAACTACGCGTGCGGATACGGCGCGGGGCAGTTCCCCAAATTCAGCGACGAGGTGTACTGGCTGGATCTCGACGAGGACAGGCACCGCAACCGTTTCATGCTGCCCACGGCGGAGACCGCGCTCGTCAACATGTACGCCGGCGAGATCATCGACGAGAGCAAACTGCCCATGAAGTTCTTCGCATACACTCCCTGCTACCGCAAGGAAGCGGGCAGCGCGAGGGCGGAGGAGAGAGGCATGATCCGCGGACACCAGTTCAACAAGGTGGAGATGGTGCAGTACGCGCACCCCGACCGCAGCATGGAGGCCTTCGAGGAGCTTGTGGACAAGGCGGCAAAGCTCGTCGAGGGGCTGGGGCTGCATTTCAGAGTGTCCAAGCTCGCCGCGGGCGACTGTTCCGCCTCCATGGCGAGGACGTACGACGTAGAGCTGTGGATCCCCAGCATGGGCATATACAAGGAGTGCAGCTCGGTGTCCAACGCGAACGACTATCAGGCACGCCGCAACAATACGCGCTACCGCGATTCCAGGACGGGCAAGCCGGCGTATGTGCACACGCTCAACGGCAGCGGGCTTGCGACCAGCAGGCTCATTCCGGCAATAGTGGAGCAGTTCCAGAACGAGGACGGCACCGTCACCGTGCCCGAAGTGCTGCGCAAGTGGCTGGGAGGCCGCGAGTTTATCGGCAAATGACCGCAACGGCGCGCGTCCGACATACGAACGCGCGCTTTTGATAATGCGGCGGCGAAGCGGAAAACCGCTGCGCGAAAAAGAAATAAAGTGCCCCGGAGGGCGTTGGAGGTTATATGAGAGAAGAACTGAAAAAGTATGCCGACGAGGCTTACGGCATCGTCGAAACGGCGGCGAACGAGATAGGTCCGCGTCTGCCGGGATCGGAGAACGAGAGAAAGTTCGCCGACCACATGGCGGACAAGCTGCGCGAGATCGGAGTCACTCCTGTGAAGGAGAAGTTCCTTGTCGCACCGCGTGCCAGCATCGGCGGCATCCCCTACGCCGGCTGGGTAGGCATCGCAGCGGGCGTGCTCATGCTCTTCCCGTCCACCCAGGCGTGGGGCGCGGGATTCCACGGGCTTGCGTTCTTCGCGTGCGTCGCAACGCTGGTGTGGCTGGTGTGCAGCGTGTTCCTTTACAAGACGTGGTTCGACTTCGCCTTCAGGCAGGAGCCCTCGCAGAACGTGTACGGCGAAGTGCTCCCTAAGAGCGGCAGTTACGACTATACCATAATGGTATCGGGGCACACCGACACCAGCTGGAACTGGAAGCATTCCGCCGCCACCAAATACATGCCCGGCGGTCCCGTATCGGCGTTCGTCAAGATGGGCGTGGGTATAGTGGCGTTCCTGTTCGTGTTCGCGTCCGCGGCGGCGATGTTCATAGGCGAGCTGCAGATCCTCACGTTCGATTATGCGACCGCGACGGAAGCCGAGTATGTCGCGATGACGGAGCTGGCTGCCGGTCTGCAGAACTTCTCTGTCGCGCTCTATGTGCTCGTCCCGCTGTTCGTCATACCCGGGTGCTTCTTCATCACGATGTGGGCGGACAAGAACCCGCGCACCGCTTCTCCCGGAGCCATGGACAACGCGACCGGCATAGGCATTGCGTACGCAGTCACGAAGTATTTCAAGGAAAATCCCGACAAAATGCCCGAAAACTGCCGCATAATCGACTTCAACTGCGGTTCGGAAGAGGCGGGGCTCAGAGGCTCGATCAACTTCACGCGCAGACACAAGGGAGAGGATATCCTGAAGAACTGCTGGAACATCAACGTAGACTCCATCGCAGACCATGACCATTTCCAGGTCGTACACGGCGACACATGGCAGTTCACGAAGTTTGACAAGGAGCTGTGCGATATGCTGAAAGACTCCATCAGGGAAGCCGGCATAGAAGACCCCGGCGACATCGCCAATCCCGTCGGCGGCTGCGACTCGACGCCTTTCACCAAAGCCGGCGTCAGGAGCGTGACTTTCGCGGCGCAGAATCCCGTGCTCACGCACTACTATCACACCTTCTACGACGTGCCCGAACGCTTCGAGAAGGAAACGGTGGGGCTCGGCGTCGATATCGTCCTGCGCGTCATCGACAAGATAGCCGCTTACGAGGAAGCAAAGCGCGGCGGACAGGCTGCGGCGCCTGCAGGAGAGGCTGTCGAGGAAGAGCCTGCGGCGGCGGACGCAAACGCGGCGGCGGATGTGCCTGAAGCCGCGGCAGACGACATGGAATTCGTCGAAGCGGAGATCGAAAACGAGGAGTGATCTCCTGACGGCGGCCGCGCCTTTCCGTGCGCGGTCCGCCGCGGAAGTAACCGACCGAACGCGTAAGAAAACGCCGTCCCGTAAGGAACGGCGTTTCCGTTTGTCTGTCGGATCCGCGCGTGCGGAGCGCGTCGCGCCCGCTTTGACGCTCAGCCTTTCGCGGCTTTCTTTGCGGCTTTTTCCGCTTCTTTCTGCGCCTGCGCTCTCATCTTTTCCGCCTCTTTTTCCATTTGTTTACGCTGCCTCTTGGGCAACTCCATGGGCGGAATGGGATCTCCGTCGAATTCGAGGTGCGAAGCATACCATTGCTGATATTTGATGGGGATCCAGAGCGCGTAGATGCCGACCGTGAAGAAGGTGAGGAAGAACCACTTGATGAAGCAGCCTATGAGCTGGCTTCCGCGCGCGGTGAGTTTGAGGCGCTGACCGCGTACGATCGTGTGCTTGAGGATCCATTTCTTGCGTTTGATGATCACCCACGGCGTGCCGATGAAGAGAGTGAACACGAGTTGCAGGAAGCAGACGATGTTAAGCCCTATCAGATGACGCAGCTTTCCGTCGAAATAGGACGGAATGTTCGGGTTGAACAGCATCGCCGCGGCGTTCCCCGCGGCAGGGGCCGGGGCGGGAGCCGGGACGGGCTGTTGCGTCCCGGCCTGTACAGGGGCGGGAGCCGGGGACTGCGGCGCCTGTGCGCGCGGAGCCATCTGTTCGGGACGCGGCGCGGCAGGGGGCGCAAGGCGGAGTTTCGCGCCGCATTTCGGGCACACGCTCTCCGTCGTGTCGTCGGGCACGCCCATGATGTACTGGCAGTTGTAGCATCTGATGTTTTTCATGATTTTACCTCCCAAAATCATAATTTTTTCCGATAAATACAATATAAAACAGTTATTGTAATTATGTCAATATAATTTATTAATATGCCATAAATATAAAATGCGCGGCGCGTTCTCCGCTCCGCACGAGCGGAGAATGCCGTCTTGATTTCGGACGGAGGAAGGGTTATCATATATACGGAAACACATCCGCGTGCGCGGTATGCCGCGGACGCTCACGCCGTCCGCCGCGCGCGGCGGCGCGTATGATGAGAGGGGATATGGAGAAAAAACTCAAGCTCGGCAGCTACGTCGGCTACGGGATAGCCGACCTCGGCAACAATATCGCTTTTGCCGCCGTAGGGGCGTATCTGCCCGCGTTTTATTCCGACGTGCTCGGCGCGGATTTCGACGCGACGACTTCCGCCGTATGGCTGACCGCCGTCACGGTGATAATGGTGATCGCGCGCATTTGGGACGCGATCAACGACCCGATAATGGGCTGGCTCGCGCAGAGGGCGAAACCAACCAAATGGGGCAAATTCCGCCATTATCTGCTTTTCGGCGGCATACCGCTCGCGCTTTCCGCGGTGCTGATGTTCGCGCCTATACCCGGCATGTCGCTCGCGGAGTGCATAGTTTTCGCGTTTTTTACCTACATTGCCTACGGTATGATATATACCGTCGTTTTAGTGCCTTATGGCTCGCTTGCGACGGTCATGACGCGCAACGAGAACGAGCGGAGCAGGCTTTCCGTCGCGCGGTCGATAGGCGGCGGCATAGGCGGCGTGCCCGCCGGAATTCTGTTCCCCCTGCTGGTCTATTCTTCCGTCTACAACGCGGAGGACGGGAAGTACGTCGACGTGCTGGACGGCGAAAAGCTGGTGATCTGCATGGCGGTCATCGCGGTCATCATGATAGTGAGCTATTCGGTCGCATTCGCGTTCACGAAAGAGAATTACGCTTATCCGCATGCCGTTCAGCAGACAAGCCTGAGAAAGGCGTTGAAATCGCTTGTGAAAAACAAGCCTTTCGTCATCATGAGCCTTGCCGGAATGCTGCTCATAGCGTCGTCGATGTACATCAGTTCCATCAACGTCTACCTCGCCAACGTCTACTACCGCAAGCCGCTGCTCATGACCTTCGTCACCATTGCGACCTACGCGCCCATGGTGATCATGATCCCGTTCACGGAGAAGATAATAAAGAAGATCGGCAAGAAAGAGATGTGCGTCTACGGGCTTATCCTTTCCGTTGCGGCGACTCTGGTCATGAGCGTGTGGCGCATCCCGGACCCGTGGGTGTATCTGGTGTTCTGTTTCCTGCAGGGGAGCGGCGTGGGATTCTTCACGCTTGAGATATGGGCGCTCGCCATGGACGTCATCGACTGCCACGAGCTGATGACGGGCAGGCGCGAAGAGGCGATAGGTTACGCCGCGTTCACTTTCATGCGCAAGATAGGACAGGCGATCGCCGCCATAGTGCCTTATCTGCTTGCGGTGGTCGGGTATGTGACGGGCAGCGGATACGGCGGGCAGACGCAGGAGGCGGTGGACGGCATATACCTGCTCGCCACCGTCGTGCCGCTCATAATGTTCGCGCTCATGCTTCTGCTCATGATACTTTATCCGCTCGGCAAACGCCGCGACGGCGAAATGCGCGCCCGGCTTGCCGCCCTGAGGGCCTGCGCGGAGTCCTGCGGGGGCGGATCGCGGGACGGCGCAACAGAGCGGACGGAAGCGGAAGAGCCGGGCACCGATGTTGCCGGGCAAGCCGACTCGATCCGGCGGACGGCGGGAGAGGAGCCGGACGGCGTTTTTCCGCCCGTCGGCGGTGCGCGGGCTGCAGGCGGCGCGGACGGAGAAGAGGTGTGATATGGAGAAAAAACGTCCCAATCTCGTATACGTTTTTGCGGATCAGCTCAGGTGGACGTCGCTCGGATACAACGGCGACGCGCTTGCGCGCACTCCGCACATAGACGCGCTTGCGGCGGAGAGCGCCGACATGGTGAACGCCGTCAGCGGACATCCCGTGTGCGCGCCTTACAGAGCGTCTTTGCTCACGGGCAAATATACCACTTCCACGGGAATGGTCATCAACGAGATCCGCATGAACACGCGCCACCGCTGTTTCGCGCATGTGCTGAACGACGCCGGCTACGACACGTCCTACATCGGCAAATGGCACTTGTACGCCGCACAGCTCGGGCATCACTTCGACACGAAGAACTCCTTTGTGCCTCCGGGACCCGACAGGCTGGGGTTCGACGGATATTTCGCCGCGTACAACTTCCACCACAGGTATTACGCGCCGTACGCCTACTACCATCTGGACACTCCCGAAAAGATATATGCCGAAGGATACGAGCCGGATTTCATGACCGATCTCGCGCTCGCGCGCATGAAGGAAGCGGCGGCGGGGGACAGACCTTTCGCGCTCTTTCTGTCGCTGGGTACTCCGCACGATCCCTGGACGGCGGACAACGTGCCGCGGGAGTATCTGGATATGTTCGCGGACACGGATTTCCCCCTGCCGCCCAACTACCGCGCGGACAACGATCCGCACGCGGACTTGTGGGCGAGATTCTTCCCCTTCGAGCGGCGCAGACTCAAGGAATGGATGAGGGTGTACTACGCCATGGTCGCCAACCTCGACTACAACGTCGGCAGGCTCCGCGCCGCGCTGGACGAACTGTGTATTGCGGAAAATACGATTTTCGTGTTCACGTCCGACCACGGCGAGATGTTTGGCGCGCACGGCAGACGCGCGAAAAACATTTTCTACGACGAGGCGGTCAGAGTGCCTTTCCTGCTCAGGTGGGGAGAGCGCATCGCGCCGGGCAAACGCGATTTCTGCTTCAATACCCCCGATATAATGCCGACTCTGCTTTCGCTCATGGGGCTGGAGTGCCCCGCCGAGGCGGAGGGCAGCGACCTTTCCGCGTGCATAAAGGGAGAGGCGGACAGCGACGAACCGTCCCTGCTCATGGGGACGGGCCCTACCGCGGTGTTCGGCAGCGGCAGGGAATGGCGCGGCGTGCGCGACAAGCGTTACACCTACGCCGTCTACCGCAAGGACAGGAAGGAGTATCTTTTCGACAATGTCGAAGATCCTTTCCAGATGAACAATCTTGCGCAGGAACCGAAGTTTAAGGGTGAAAAAGAGCGACTTAAAGCCGCGATGTATGCAAAAATGCGCTCTCTCGGCGACGATTTCCGCGACAATCTCCGCTATATGGGCACATGGGTAAAGCGCCGCCGCATTGTAAAGACCGCAACGTTGAAATGAACGAGAGATGAATGGCGCGCGTCCGGCGGACGGCGTGCGTAACGGGCAGCGGAAAGCCGCGGCATGTGCCGCGGCTTTCCGTATGCCTGTATCGTGGCGTCTTTAAGCGGAACCGCGCCGCAAGCGTGCGCCGCGGTCCGCATAAACGTTTATTCCGCCGTGTCGGGATCCTCTATGTCAAGGCGCGGTCCGTCGGGGGTGGCGTGCCAAAGGCTGCCTTCGAGGTTCAGTCCGTCGTTGTCGGTGAGCCATTCCTCGTCGGTGTAGTGCGCGCTCTCGGTGCCGCTGACTCCCGTGCGTGTGACCGCTTCCGCCGTTTCGCCGTTGAGCGTTACGGCTATGTCCGTCGCGTAGTAACAGCCGGAGAGGGTGACGGTGTTTTCGGCTGCGCCGATGAACGCGTTCACGCGGGCGGAAGTCAGCGCGCTGCCCGTGACGGTGATGTCGGCGTCGGTGAAGGAGCGTTCGGAGCGCATGTTCGTCATGCGCCCTGCCACTCCGCCGGCATATACCGACGCGGCGTAACCGCCGGCGTCCACCGTGACGGTGCCGCCGCCGTAAGAAGCGTTGATGTCGCCGGTCGCGCTCGACGAGGACGACGCTGACATGGAAACGCGCGTGGAGTCGCCGGCTATGCCGCCTGCGTAGAGCTGCGCTCCGTCCGCCGTCGCGTTGACGGATATGTGCGTAACGGCGCGCGAATTTGCGATGAGGGACATACTGCTGCCGGCTATGCCGCCCGCCTTGCCCGTCCTCGCCGCGTTGACGGTGATGTAGGAGTCCGCGAAGCATACCGTGATCTCACCCCTCAGCGCGGAGCCTGCGAATCCGCCCGCATAGACGGAGTGCGCCGTGACGTTGATGTCGGAGGAGCGCACGCCGCTTTCTGTTGCGTTGAAATAGTTGCCGCTGCCGACGAATCCGCCGACGTATGCGTCGGACGCCGTCGCCGCGATCGTGAACGCTTCGACCTCGGAGGAGGATACGGAGGAGTAGGAAAGGCACGCGCCTGCCGCTCCGCCCGCGTACAATCCTGCCGCCGTGACGTAGATCCTTGCCGATTTCACCGTGCAGTCGGTCACGCTTCCGCCGCCGAGTCTTGCCGCGATCGCGCCGACATAGACACGCTTGCCTTCCGCCTGCAGACATGCGGACGGTGAGCCTGCCGTGAGGGTGACGGTCACGTCGCCGACGCTGCCGGAGCTTACGCCGATAAGCCCGATGAGGATGTCGGAGCTTTCCGTTGCGCCGAGCGCGGATACCGATATCGCAGCCGTCAGACCCGTCACCGTGCCTTCGGACGCGCCGATCAGCGCATATACCGAGCCGGTATAGGAGGCGGTGTAGTTCAGGGTTACGCTTGCGCCGTTACCGTTCAGCGTGCCGGCGAAGGGATCGTCGCCGTCATACAGGGGCACGAAGTCGGTGAGAGTGAACGCCGCTCCCTCCGCGAACGTGATGTCCGCATGCAGCAGGGCGTATTTTTCGAGTTCGTCCTCGCCGGCGAGCGCGGCGTCAAGCTCCGTGCGGAAGGATTCGAGATCCGCGGCGCTCGTTACGGTGACGGAGCGCACCCATTTGGCGTGGAGTTCGAGGGTATAGCCGCCGTCTTCGCCTTCGGTGCCTATCGCGGCGGTGAGCAGGGTGGGATCGGGCAGATCCGTTTCGCCTTCCTCCGCTTCCGCGGCGAAAACGAACTCTCTTTCCACGGTCACGGCGTCGTCGCCTTCGCCCGTGGTGACGTAGTAGTACCAGCCGTCAAAGACGTATCCTCCGCGTACGGGATCCGCCACCGCGCCTTCCGCGACGGAGTCGTTGAGTTTGGCTGTCAGCGCGTCGCCGTATCCGCCGAAGGTCAGGGTGTAGTCGGGCAGCTGGCTGTGCATCTTGGGGTAGAGAGTGAGCGCGGTCAGCATGTCGTATTCGCTCGCGAGCTCCTCCGGTGCGGTGCCGTCCGCGTCCGCCCATTCGGTGAAAGGCACTTCCGTCACGACGCCTTCGGAGTCGACCGTGACGTAGTACCAATAGACAAACCAGTCGCCTTCGACGTCGGTGGTCACGACGGGAATGTCGCCCACCGGCTTTTTGCTGCCGTACTGCGTGACGAAGGTCGGATCGACCTCCGCATCCTCGGCTCTCTTGAGCGCGACGGAGCCGGAGTAGGTCCACTCTCCGTTGGCCGCGTCGCCGCCGTAGGGGTAGTCCGCGCTGTTTGCGGACGTGACGAGAGTGTGAGTGTACGTCGTTGCGGCCCACGTTGCAGTTACGGTGACGTCGTCGGTCACCGCGGTGGGGACGTCGCCGTCTTCCGCGGTGTCGGAGAAGATGAATTCGTTGTCGTCCTCGTCCACCCAGCCCGTGAAGGTGTAGCCGGGGCGCAGGGGAACGAGTCTGTCGCCGTTTGCGAGTGTGGGATGTTCCACCGTGCCGCCGTGCGTGACCTCGACGTCGAACTGCGTGCCGAGATCCTGTCCGCCGCCGGCGTCGAAGTGCACCGTGTGCGTGGCGGGGGTGGGAGTGTCGCCGCCCGGCGTGCCGCCGTTGTTGCCGGTGTTGCCGGGGTTATCGTTGCATGCGGCGAGCGCAAACACGAGCAGAGCGGCAAGGAGAAGCAATAGAAGTTTTCCTGCGTGTTTTTTCATATTCTTTCCCGTGACGGCAAAGCCGTCCTTTGTTTGCCGCCTCAGCGGACTTTATTTATTATAGCATCAGTATGATTTATTTCAACTTAATTTTTATCATATTGCATATGCGCGTTCTTATACGAGTCTGGCAAATGAGTAGGCAGCGGAGCGACATTATGGTAAATTTTGGTTGGGTGTTTTCAGGAGGTGCCTATGGCAGGAAAGAAGAATTGCGTGACGGAAATATTGCGCTTTGTGCTGAGCATTTTTGTCGTGGGATACCACACCAGGAGTATTGTCGATTACGGCGGCAATTCGCTTTTTCAATTCGGATATTTCGCGGTCGAGTTCTTTTTCATTCTCTCCGGATTTCTGCTGGCAAGGTCGTTGGAGCGCGCCTATACGGCAGAGAGGTTCAGACTTCTGCCCGATACGGGCAGGTTTATGTGGCGGAAGATAAAGTCGTTCCTTCCTTTCCACCTGGTTGCCGTCGTGCTCATGATGATCGTCATAGCCGCTTTCGATACGTCTTCGTTCGCTGCGCGGCTGGAGAGCGGTTGGACGGGTATTTTCCTTTTGCAGTCCGCGGTGGTATGGACGACCTGCGAGGGGCTGATCGTGCCCGAATGGTATTTGTCTACGATGCTCATTGCCATACTCATAATTTACCCCTGCGCACGTCTTCTCGGAAGAAAAATCAGACGCAAGGTTTTTGTGCCCGTTATCCTAATTGCGGGATTGGGCGTGGTCGCCGTGGCGGTCGGGTTCGGAATAAACTGGTCGTTCAGCTGGAATCTGTCCAACGACCTGCGCGGTTTCGGAGAAATGTGCGCGGGTATGCTTTGTTTTTATCTCAGCCGTTATCTTTCGGGCAGAGAGTTCGGGGAAAAAACGCGTACGGCACTTGCCTCCGTTGAAACCGTTTGTTATGTCGGAGCATTTGCGGTAATGTGCCTGCCTTTCGACATAATCGGAACGATCGGTATACCGCTTGTCATCGTACTTTCGGCTGTCGCCGTTACGATATCATTTTCGGGACACGGGCTTTCGTCTGCAAAACTGTCGGAGAAGATATGCCTGAAAATGGGCGCATTATCGCTGCCTCTTTATCTCCTTCATCCCGTAGTAATAGAATTCGCTTCGCATACCATGACGGCTTTGCCGGGATGGGCAACGGTGCTCCTCGTTTTTGCCGTTTCGATAGCGTTGACGTTTGCGGTTTACGAAATATACGCGGCGCTGAAAAAACATTCGGTGCGCCGTGCGGCAAGAACAGAGGCGGTCGGCGGCGTCGCAGAGAATTTGTCCGCATACGATGTTTCAGTCGCGGAAAAGAGGCAAGAGGATAAGGACGAAGCGAAGGAAGATAAATAATACCTCTCCCTCCTTACAATTTAACGGTTCGCCGCACGGTCGCTTACCGCCGTGCGGCGATTCAATTTGTGCTAATCGGAAAATATGCGGCTTTTTGTGCGTGTAAAATCAAATCCGAAAATCTGCGCAAACTTAAAAACGGAGAAGAAACATCGTTGCGCGGACAACTCGTAAACGCGAGTTTTCCGCATTCCGACGGGGTGTTTTCGGATGTGAAACAAAGCGGCGAAAAGTTTCACAAAAAACAAGATTTTGTGGTCTTACCGCCATTGACAACAACATATTGTTGTGGTACGATTGTCGTGCATTCTTCGGGAGGGACGACAAATTCCGACCGGAACTACCATAATCCGACATAGGGAGAAGAGAGCTATGATCATCAAGATTTTGAAGCGTGACGGAAGAATCGAATTCTTCAACAAGCAGAAGATCGCGGACGCCATTTTCAAGGCGGCGCAGGCGTGCGGCGGCAAAAACAAGGATCTGTCCATGGAACTTGCCAACCTCGTCGTCAAGGCGGCGGAAGTGAAATTCGTCGACAAGATCCCGTCCGTCGAGGACATTCAGGACCTCGTGGAAGAAGTCCTCATCAACGAGGGACACGCACAGACCGCCAAGGCGTACATCCTGTACCGCGAAAGACGCCAGGAAGCGAGAAAGATCTCCGCGCTCATCGGAGAAACGTCCGAGCTTTTCACCGGCTATCTCGCCGACAAGGACTGGGGCGTGAAAGAGAACGCCAACATGCAAAAGAGCGTCAACGGACTCAACAACTACGTCCGCGAGCACTTCACCAAGAAATACTGGCTGTATAAGGTCTATCCCAAAGAGGTGCGCGAGGCTCACGAGAGCGGCGACATCCATCTGCACGACCTCGGATTCTTCGGCCCCTACTGTGCCGGCTGGGACGTCAGACAGCTCCTCACCGACGGGTTCGGCGGTGTGAGCGGCAAGGTGGAATCCCGTCCCGCGAAACATCTGCGTTCCTTCCTCGGTCAGCTGGTCAACTCCACGTTCACCACGCAGGGAGAAACGGCGGGCGCACAGGCGTGGAGTTCCATCGACACTTACTGCGCTCCCTTCATCTACTACGACAACATGACTTACGAGCAGGTCAGACAGTGCCTGCAGGAGTTCGTGTTCAACATCAACGTTCCCACGCGCGTGGGCTTCCAGTGCCCCTTCTCCAACCTCACCTTCGACATCAAGGTGCCGCGCACTCTTGCGGATCAGCCCGTCGTCATCGGAGGGGAGATCAAGGACAAGACGTACAAAGAGTTCCAGAAGGAGATGGACATCTTCAACAAGGCGTTCTGCGACGTCATGCTCGAGGGCGATTCCAAGGGCAGAGTGTTCACTTTCCCCATCCCCACCATCAACGTCACCAAGGAGTTCGACTGGAACAGCGACGTGGTCAACGCCTTCATGGAGATCACCTGCAAGTACGGCATTCCGTATTTCGCAAACTACATCAACTCCGACCTCAACCCCGAGGACGCGGTCAGCATGTGCTGCCGTCTGCGCCTCGACGTCAGCGAGCTCAGGAAGCGCGGCGGCGGTCTGTTCGGCTCCAACCCCCACACGGGTTCCATCGGCGTCGTCACCATCAATCTGCCCCGCATAGGATACCTCAGCAAGACGGAAGGCGAATTCCTTGAGCGCGTGCGCCATATGGCGGTCATCGCCAAGACTTCGCTCGAGATCAAGAGAAAGATCGTCGAAGCGCAGTCCGAGAGAGGTCTTTATCCTTACTCCACGCACTATCTCCGCGGAGTCAAGGAGCGCACGGGCGAGTATTGGTCCAACCACTTCAACACCATCGGCATCGTGGGCATGAACGAGGCGTGCCTCAACTTCATGGGCAAGGACATCTCCACTCCCGAAGGGCAGGAGTTCACCATCCGCGTCATGAACTACATGCGCGAGATAATGGTGGAGTTCCAGAAGGAAACGGGGCATATGTACAACCTCGAAGCAACGCCCGCGGAAGGCACTTCCTACCGCCTCGCGCTGCTTGACAAGAAGTACTATCCCGGCATCATCACCGCGGGCGAAGATGACGTGTATTACACCAACTCCGCGCAGCTTCCCGTCGGATTCGGCGAGGATATCATGGAAACGGTAAGACTGCAGGACGAGATACAGTCCCTGTTCACGGGCGGTACCGTCCAGCACCTCTACCTCGGCGAGAGCGTCAAGGACATCAATGCGGCGAAGAAGCTCATCAAGAAGATCTTCGAGACCTCCAAGATGCCTTACATCTCCATCACCCCCACCTTCAGCGTGTGCCCCAACCACGGCTACATCGACGGCGAGCACTTCACCTGCCCCGAATGTGGCGCGGACGCGGAAGTGTACACCAGAGTCGTGGGCTATCTCCGTCCCGTCCAGAACTTCAACAACGGCAAGAAGGAAGAGTGGAGAGAGAGAGTCAAGTACGAGCTCAAGCCCGAACAACTCAAAAACGTCAAACTGTAAAAACAGTGTGTTCATCAGGCAAAATGGACGGTTAAACCGTCCATTTTGTGTCTATACGGATAAGCCGCCGCGCGGAGGAACGTACATCCTTCAGTCCCGCGGAGGCTCGGAAAGGAGAGAGCGGATATGAGAATAGCAGGTTACAATCCCAACAGTTTCGTTGATTTTCCCGGCAACATCGCGGCGATAGTTTTTGTGGGAGGGTGCAACCTCAGGTGCTGGTACTGTCACAACGCCGAGATCCTCGACACCAAGGAGTTTCTTTCCGACGACGCGATACTCGCGCGCATAAAGGACAATTTTCTGCTTGACGGAGTGGTCATCTCCGGCGGAGAGCCGACTCTTCAGCCCGACCTTTTCGATTTCGCCGGGAAACTCCGCGCCATAGGTATGCAGGTCAAGCTCGACACCAACGGCATGCGTCCCGAAGTGGTGAAAGAGGGGGTGGAACGCGGACTTTTCGATTACGTCGCAATGGACGTCAAGGCGCCTTTTGAGAAGTATTACAAGGTTTCGCCGACGCGCACTGCCGACGCCGCGAAGCTCCGCGAGACCGCCGCGTATCTCATGGGACAGGACAGGATCCCGTACGAGTTCCGCATGACGGTCGTTCCGCAGTTCGAAGTCGCGGATATAGTCGAGGCGGCAAAGGAGATCGCCGGTGCGCGCGTGTTTTATCTCCAGCCCTACGTCGATCACGGCATGGGGTTCAAGTCCCCGACCAAGGAGTTCCTCGCCGCCGCGCGCGAGGCGTGCCTGCCTTACGTCAACACCGAACTACGCTGATTATTTCCGGCCAAACGCAAAATGGCTGTTGCTCAGCCATTTTGGCCGGACTACATTCCTTGTGCTCCGCTTCGCTTACCGCACTGCGTCATAGCGGGCGCACTTTCACCGCGCATGTCGCTGAAAGTGCGATAATATATGCGAGGGTGTTACACCCTCGCGCTCCCGGACTATTGCGCAGCGGCTGAATAGCGCGCTTGAGTGCGACGTATACTCAATCGGAGCGTTCTTATACACGACGGGAGTTTATTCGGAGTTGGAGCCGCCCAGCCAAAACTTGCACAGGGGCGAATGCCCCTCTTGCAAGTTCGGCGGCGACGAAGTGAGTGCCGAGGGCTGGACGTGTCGTACGCCGGCAATGCGCCATCTCTTCGCGAAGCGGGCGCATTGCAAGTGGCATAATTTGCGGCACCGCAGAGGTGCCGCAACGACGTCGCTCGTGCCCGAGCGCCGAAGGTGTCCCCCGAAATGGTGGGTTCCCTTTCAAGGGGGAACGATTTCGGGGGAAACCCGCAGGAAGGGGGTTAAAAATATTTTTTTATTTAGGTGACGGAAAGCCCGTTGGGAAGGAGGGGGCACAACATTCCCTCGCGGGACGTGCAACCGGTCTCACCGGAGTTACACGTTTATATCGGATTGCTTTCCGCCGAACAAAAACCGCCGTCCCTAGGGGACGGCGGTTTTTTTCATATTTTCATTAGTGATTTCTTATTTCTTGTAAGTGTTTATCAGGTCGCGGAAGGCGGGGAGAGAACGCTCTATCATGTCGCGCCCCACGCAGTAGGAGATGCGCACATATCCGGGCGCGCCGAAGGTGTCGCCGGGGACGATGAGCAGTCCGAAAGTCTTTGCGCGCTCGGAGAAAGCGTTCGCGTCCGGTTCGGGAGAGCGCACGAAGAGGTAGAACGCTCCGTCCGGATGCACGCAGTCGTAGCCCATTTCCGTGAGAGCGGAGTAGATGAGGTCGCGGTTGCGGCGGTAGGCGGTAATATCCGGGCGTTCGTTCACGCACGCTGCCGCCACGCGCTGGAACATACTCGGCGCGCAGACGTATCCGAGCGCGCGCCCGGCTCCGCATACCGCGGCGTAGACGTTCTCTTTCTCGGTCATGCGGGGAGAGATCGCAATATATCCTATGCGTTCGCCGGGGAGGGAGAGTGACTTTGAGTAGCTGTAACACACCACGGTGTCGGGATACAGGTTGGGAAGATACGGCACTTCGATGTCGTCGTAGACCAGCTCGCGGTACGGCTCGTCGGCGATGAGGACGATCTTTCTGCCGTATTCCGCGCTCTTGCGTTCCAGCAGCGATACTATGCTGTCCAGCGTTTTTCGCGTGTACACCGTGCCGGACGGATTGTTGGGAGAGTTGACGATGACGCCTTTCGTGCGCGGCGTGACAGCCTTTTCGAGAGCGGAAAGGTCGGGCGCGAAGGTCTTTTCGTCGAAGGGCACTACGACGGGAGTGCCGCCCGCCGCTTTGACGAATACGGAATATTCCGGGAAGAACGGGGCGAGCAGAATGAATTCGTCGCCGTCCTCGTACAGCGCGTTGAGTGTGATGGTGAGGGACGCCGCCGCGCCGCATGTCATGTAGATTAGGTCGGGGGAAATGCCCGTGCCGAAACGCGCGTTGATGTTGTCGGCGACAGCCTTCCTCACTTCCGCGTCGCCCTGCGCGGACGTGTAGCCGTGCAGGACGGTGTTGTCGGGCATGGCGAGCAGTCTTTCCGCCGCTTCTTTCACTCCGTCGGGAGCGGGGACGTTGGGGTTGCCGAGCGAGAAGTCGTACACCTTGTCCGCGCCGACTTCCGCGGCTCTTTTTTTGCCGAATTCGAAAAGATCTCTGATGACGGAGCGGTGACTGCCCAGCTCGTACATCGTCTTGTTGTACATATCTGCCTCCGTGCGCGGTCCGCCTCCGCGCGGAGCGCGAAAACCGCTTGATACGGATATGATTATAATATGTTTTCGCGCGTATATCAAACGATTTCGGGAGAATGTGCATTCCCCGTTGCGTGCGGAGGCGGCCGGGGGGTATAATTGTTGCGGCGGAGCGCAGAGGAGCCGGCTTCGGCTCCCGAAACCGCCGGGACGGGAAACGGAAATGGAAAGCATGCGCAATATCGTGAAACTGAAAAAAGTCATAGACGGTGCGAAACGCATCGTATTGTTTACGGGGGCGGGGTTTTCCGTGCCCAGCGGCATACCCGATTTCAGGAGCGCGGGCGGAGTATATGACGGAGAGTTCGCCGGTTACAGTGCGGAATATATGCTCTCGCACGAGTGCCTGACGCTGCATCCGGAGCTGTTTTTCGCATTCTACCGCGCTAAAATGCTTTATCCGGACGCGAAGCCCAACGTCGCGCATTTGTATTTCGCCGGGCTGGAGAGGCAGGGTAAACTGCTTTCCGTCGTCACGCAGAACATCGACGGACTGCATCAGGCGGCGGGCTCCGAACGGGTGTGGGAACTGCACGGCAGCGTGAAACAGAACGTATGCACCCGCTGCGGCAGGGAGTACGACGAGGAGTTCATCCTGCACAGCGCGGGAGTCCCGAGGTGCGAGGTCTGCGGCGGCACGGTGCGTCCGCGCGTCGTGCTCTACGGCGAGAGCCTCGATTCCGACGTGCTCTCCGGCGCGATAGAGGACATCACGCGCGCAGACGTGCTCATAATTGCGGGCACATCGCTCGCGGTTTATCCCGCGGCAATGCTTCCCGACTATTTCCGCGGCGGAGAACTCGTGCTTCTCAACAAGACTCCCACCGCACGCGACGGCATAGCGACTCTCGCGGTCTACGGCGACGTCGCGGATACAGTCCGCGGACTTAGCGGCTCTTGATTGCACGGTTTTACGTTTTCGCGGGGAGTATTAATCCCCCTCCTTCCCTACGGGCTTTCCTCCCCCACTCGGAATAGGGGACAATCCTCCTATCATGCGGGACTAACTTTTCGTCCTTTTGAAAAAAATTTTACTCTCGCACTGACATAATCGAGCGGCGAACAGTACCGACTGAACGTCGCTCGTGGGCGGAGGAAGGCGACTCGACGCGCACTATGCCCGTGTCTGGTTAAGGTACGTCTAGCTTGCGAGGTCGCAGGTCGCGCCGCGACTTGCAAGAGGCGGTTGTACCGCCTGTGCAAGTCCGGGGTCCCCACAAAAAGTCTTTGAATTTTTGTGGGGCTCCTTTGGGTGAGCGGCGCGTATTCCGTCTGCGAACGAGTAAGCGTTAAAAAAACACGGTTTCCTTCCGCCTTCGAGCAAGTGCACGTCGGATATGAGTTTTTATTGTCCGTCTTCGAAAGAGTATCCGTTGTGCACAAACACCTCCCGAATAAGCGAACGCACGGGGCGGAACAGTGCGGGGCGCGGGGGAATAATTCTCCCGCCTAAATGACGGTGACGCTCTTTGCGAGGTTGCGCGGTCTGTCGGGATCCCGTCCGAGGCGCAGCGCACATTCCAGCGCAAGGTTCTGCAGCGGTACGACTGCCGCCGCCGGGGCGAGCAGACACTCTTCCGCCGCAGGAAGAGCGTACGTCACGTCCGCGCCTATGTCGCCGACGGAGGAGTAGGCGTATACCTTCGTGCCGCGCGAGCGCAGTTCGCTGACCGCGGCGCGCATTCGCGGAACGTTGCCGGCATCCGTGACGACGGCGACCGCGCACGAGTCGCCGTCGGCGAGCGCGATGGGACCGTGTTTGAGTTCGCCTGCCGTGTATGCGTCCGCGGTGCGCCATGTGATCTCCTTGTATTTCAGCGCGCCTTCGCGCGCCGTGACGGAGTCCGCGCCTTTGCCTATGAAGAAGATCTTGCCGCGCTCCGCGCATTCGGTCGGTACGGGCACACGCAGCGCTTTCCGGCAGCACGCCGCGATGTCGGTTACGGATTCCTCCTCTCCGCCGGAGCCTTCCGCCGCTTTTGCCAGCAGCCACAGCGCGAGCAGCTGACAGCAGTACGATTTCGTCGCCGCCACCGCCGTTTCCGTGCCCGCCGCAAGCAAAAGGCACGCGTCGGCGCGGAGGGCGGCCGTGCTCCCGGCGGAGTTGGTGACCGCCATGGTGTATGCGCCGCGCTTGCCGCACTCCTCAAGGGCGCGCAGGGTGTCCGCGGTTTCGCCGCTCTGAGTGACGAATATACAGAATGTGTTCCCGTCCGTGAAGGGCAGATCGTCCGCTTCTCCCGCGGCTACGGCGCGGCAGGGGATGCCGGCGAGCTTTTCCAGCACTCTGCAGCCGTACAGGCAGGCGTGGTATGCCGTGCCGCAGCCGAAAAGTTCTATGCGCGCACACTTTTTGAGTTCGGCCACGGCCTTTTCGCGGGCGGGGAAGGCGAGGGTGAATGAGCGGTAGGTCGAGAGCAGCGCGTCCGGGATCTCGTTAATCTCGTCGCGCATATGGCATTTGCTCGCTCTCACGGGCGCGGCTGTGACGGGACGTACCGCGCCGTCGGTCTGCGAGCCGTCCGGCGCGTAAATCTTGGCGCCCATGGGGGATAGGACGGCGCATTCTCCGTCCGCCAGCACCGTGACCTCTTTGACGTACTGCGCAAGCGCGGTCATGTCGCTTGCGGCGAAACATTCGCCTTTGTTTTCGGCGACGACCAGCGCCGCGCCGCGGCGGTAGCAGTATATCCTTTCGTCGCCTTCGCGTACCGCGAGTACGGTCATCGCGCCGACCGCCCGTTGCGCAACGGCGAAAATGCGGTCTTTCATTTCTCCTTTTCCGAGGGCGAGCATGTGCGCGATGAGTTCGCTGTCCGTCTGCGAGGCGAGGGGGATGCCTTTTGCCATGAGTTCGCGGCGGAGTTCGTCGTGGTTTTCGATGACGCCGTTGTGTACGATGGCTATCTTGCCGTCGAAGGAGAGGTGCGGATGCGCGTTTTCCGCGCAAGGTGTGCCGTGAGTCGCCCAGCGCGTGTGACCTATGCCGGCGCGCGCTTTGGACTGCGGCATCATGGCGGCGAGAGCGGACACCCTGCCGCTGCATTTGCATACTGCGAGTTTTCTGCCCGCAAGCGCGACGCCCGCGCTGTCGTATCCTCTGTATTCGAGCGCGGTAAGCCCCGCGACGAGGACCTTTGCCGCCCGTCTGTATCCCGTATATCCCACTATTCCGCACATGGCCGCCTCCGTACGTTCGCCGCCGGACGGCGTCCCCGTCCGGTACACGACAATATATGAAAAAACGGGGTTTTGCGCGCCGTATATGAAACTTGCGCTTTGAATACGCTGCCGTTGACTTGCAGCGCGGAATTTGCTAAAATATACGGGAAAATCGACGCGGTTGCGCGCAAAACGCCTTCCGCAGGACTATACTGCGCGCTGCGGCGCGCGTTCGAGGTGAATGTATGAGCAATTCCAACACCAAAGAAATAGCGGAACGCCTCAAAGGGCTCCGCGAGATGATGGAGATCTCCGTCGCGGACATGGCGGCTGCCGCCGGCGTGGACGAAAAGACGTATCTCGCGTACGAGAGCGGCGAGAAGGATTTCTCCGTCACGTTCCTGTACAACTGCGCCGGCAAGTGCGGCGTTGACGTCACCGCGCTGCTCACCGGGTATACGCCCACGCTGTCCTCTTACAGCATAGTGCGCGCGGGGCAGGGCGTGCTTACCGAACGCCGCCACATGTTCAGCTATCAGCACCTGGCGCAGAACTTCCGCGGCAGGACGGCGGAGCCGTTCTATGTGACAGCGCCTTACGAAAAGGGCGCGGAGGACAAGCCCATCCCTCTTTCCGCGCACAAGGGGCAGGAGATGGACTACATTCTTTCCGGCAGCCTTATGGTTAACGTCGCCGGCAATATCGACGTGCTTCACGCCGGCGACACCATCTACTACGACAGCGGTCAGCCCCACGGCATGATAGCGGTGGGCGGCGCGCCCTGCACCTTCCTTGCGGTGGTGCTCAAACCCGAAGAAAAATAATTTGATGCGGCGGTGCTTTCCGCCGCGGGGAGTGGATTATGTCGCTGTACAACGACGGCGGATCGCGCACGGCGGAGGAGTTCGTGATAAAGACGGGCGACCTCCGTCTTTCCGTTTTGTCCGAAAGGATACTGCGCGTTGAAAAGAGCGCGGACGGCACGTTCACGGACGAGCCGACGCAGACGGTCGTCAACCGTTCTTTCGCAAAACCTGAGTTTGAAGCGTCGGAAACGGAAGATAAAGTCACCGTTACGACAAAAAAAGCGGTCTTTATCGTGAACAAAAAGACGCTTAAGACAGAATGCGTCACGGACGGAAAGAGGGTGAAGCCCTCTTGCGGCAGCAACCTCGGCGGTACGGCGAGGACTCTGGACGGGACGTTCGGAGTCGTGCGAATGAGGAAAGGCGGCGGCGGAAAGGATCTCTTCTTTTTCGCCAACGTGCGCGGCGGCGTGATGTCGAAAAACGGAGTCGCGGAGCTTGACGATTCGCGCTCTTTCGTGCTGCTGCCGGACGGTTCGGTCGAGCCGAGGAAGAAGGGAGTGAAGGACAAATATATCTTCGCTTTCGGCAAGGATTATCTCGGCGGACTCAAAGAGTTCTATTCCCTCACGGGGTACACTCCGCTGCTGCCTAAGTACGCGCTGGGCAACTGGTGGTCGCGCTACCACGCGTATACGCAGGACGAGTATATCGCGCTGATGGACGAGTTCGCGGCGAAGAAAGTGCCTCTCACGGTCGCCACTGTCGACATGGACTGGCACATCGTGGACGACGTGCCCAAGGAGTTCAAGGCGCACAACCCCACGCAGTGCGCGGGGTGGACGGGCTACACCTTTAACCGCAAACTTTTCCCCGACCACAGGAAATTTTTCGCCGATCTGAAATCGCGCGGACTAGCCGTCACCATGAATCTTCATCCGAGGGACGGCGTGAGGTACTACGAGGAGCAGTATCCCGAAATGGCGCGCGCGTGCGGCATCGATCCCGCGACGAAGCGGACGGTGGAGTTCGACCTCACCGACAAGACCTTCCGCGACGCGTATTTCCGCATTTTGCATCACCCTTACGAGGAAGAGGGCGTGGATTTCTGGTGGATAGACTGGCAGCAGGGGACGAAGTCGAAGATGAAGGGACTCGATCCGCTTTGGCTGCTCAACCACTACCATATGCAGGACATCTGTCGCGACGGAAAACGCGGAATGATCCTTTCGCGGTATGCGGGACCCGGATCCCACCGCTATCCGCTCGGATTTTCGGGAGATACGGTGGTGTGCTGGAAGAGCCTGAAACTTCAGCCGTGGTTCACCGCCAATGCCGCGAATATAGGTTATACGTGGTGGTCGCACGACATCGGCGGACACATGTTCGGCAAGGGCGATCCGGAGCTTTACGTCAGATGGCTGCAATTCGGGGTGTTCTCGCCCGTCAACCGGCTGCATTCCACCAAAAACGGCATTTCCAAGGAACCGTGGCTGTACGGCGAAGAGGCGGAGAAGATTGCGGAGGACTATATGCGTCTGCGCCACAGGCTGCTGCCGTACCTTTACACCGCGAACGTCCGCACCGCGGAGGACGGCGTCCCGATCTGCGCTCCGCTCTATTACTATTGGGACAGCCCGTTCGCGTACGCGATGAAGAACGAATATGTCTTCGGCTCCGAACTGCTCGTCGCGCCCGTTACGAGCAAAGCAAAGCGCGACGGTTTGGCGCGCACGACGGTATGGCTGCCGGAAGGCACGTGGACGGATTTCTTCACGGGCGAAACATACGAGGGCGAACGGCTCGTCACGGTCAAGAGCCCGGCGGATCACATCCCCGTGTTTGCAAAGGCGGGTGCGATCATCCCAATGCTCCCGGAGAGAGAAGGGAACTCGCAGACGTTTGACTCGCTGGAAGTCAGGGTGTATTCGGGCGACGGGGAGTACGTCATGCACGACGAAAAAGGCAGCATATCTTTCCGCACCGAAACCAACGGAAACGTGACGCGTTTTTCCGTAAAGCCGAGTTCAGATTGCGAAACCAAGACGATAAAAGTGCGTTTCTGCAATATTGAGCGCGCGCGCTATTCCGTGCCGGAATACGTCTCCGCCTCCGGCAACGTCATAGAGATCCCGTGCAAAGAACTGAGCGTTCTCGCCGAGGCGATCCCTTCCGGGAAAGAGCAGGACGAGGCGCAGACCCCGGGATTTGTCGAGGAGTGATAAAGTAAAACGTTTACTCATTCGGAGAAGGAAAAGAAAAGCGTATACCTGATGTTCACTTATTCGTAGACGGAATAACGCGCTGCTCACCAAAGGGAG
>ERZ1090879.142-NODE-142-length-49672-cov-43.003325_pt1 | contig 49672 bp, 73 predicted proteins | sample MGYA00478472_ERZ1090879 | MGnify/ENA primary metagenome ERZ1090879 (study PRJEB33644, sample SAMEA5815723) | chicken gut metagenome | biome: Chicken; feature: Gastrointestinal Tract; material: Caecum | place: Ireland | collected 2019-01-01 | study: A study of the... | reverse complement strand
CGGAGGCGCCGCCGGCAGTCACGTCGCTGTAGGTGGTGTCCTGTGCGGGGATGCCAAGATTGGTAATGTCGCTCTTGGCAACGGGAGTGGCGTCGGTAACATGGCCCTCGGCGTCCACAGCGACCTTATACAGACCGCTCTGTTTCGCGGTATGTGCCGGGTGGGTGTAGACGGTTACATCAGTGCCGTTCACCTTCAGGTGACCGTTAGTATCGCCGGCGGTAATCGCGGCGTAGATGGCGCTCTGGGCGGCAGACAGCTTACCCTCGATGGCGGCCACCACGGTGGCGTAATCATCCTCCTCGCCGCCAATACCGGCCGCGATGGCCTGCAGCTTGGTGATGGCGGTGTTCATAGCACTGGCATCATCCGGGTGATCCTGAATCCAGTTGGCAATCTCCTGAAGGGTGTTCAGGCTGTCCTTGGCATCGTCGGGAATCAGCTGTGCGGCCAGCTCCTCATTGGCGATGGTACGGGCGCTCTTTCCGGCATCAGAGCCAACCAGGGTGCCGATGTTGGTGACCACGGTCTGCAGCGCGGTATCCAGGTCAGTCTGGGAAACCTGCGCCTTATAGGCCAGAGCGGCCAGACCCTTGATGGCCACGTCGGTGCCATTCACGGCCAGGGTGCCGTTGGCGCCGCCGGTGGCAATCAGGATGTCCACCGCCTTCTGGGCAATGGCCAGGGCCACGCCGTTGACCTTGACGCTCTCCAGGACGTTGACGTTCTTCGAGTTTTCGGCCGCAAAGCGCTCGGCAATGTCCTTCAGATGGCCGAGATTCGTGAGTTTGGTTTCAGTGTAAGCCATAGTTCATATCCTCCTATGTTTCAGGTGCTTGGTCAGCCCTCGGCATCATTCGTGCCGAAGACTTCATTGAGCATTTCTGCGACTTCCGCATCGGACGCTACCCTGGCGTCCACGATGGATCCCACGTCGCCTTCGAGGTTGCCGGTGCCCAGCGCCTCAAGGTCGCCGGCGGCGTTCTTGATCTGGTAGATGGTGGCGGTGCCGTCCACCACAACAGAGATCACCTGCCCGACGTAGGCGGTGGGGTTGCTCTGGGCGTAAGTCTGTGCCTCACTCATGGAGTAAAAGACGGAGCTGTCGTCCAGCGGGAAGGCGTCCTGCCGCTTCATGCCGAGGGGGAACTCCATCTTGGAAAAGCTCTTGTCAGAACCGTTGATTGCCATGGTCTATTCCTCCTTTCAGCCCAGTGTGACCTTGAGCACAGCCGGATTCTCGTAAGCGACGGCCGGCTCGTACACCCAGACGTTGTAGTCCACAGCGGTGTAGCCCTCCGCGCCCTCGACGGGTACGGTGCTCTTGGCGAAGGTGCTGGTCACGTCGGCGTTCATGGCGGTCTCGTTGATGACCTTGGTGACGCCGGTCTTGCCAGCGATGCAGGCAATCACCACACGCTGGGCGCCCGCCGGGACATTGATGGTCAGAGTGCCGGCGGTATACGCCTTGCCGGTGGGGGTCAGGGCACGGATGGCCGCGCTGTCCAGCGTGGGCTTGTCCGTAGATGCACCATAGAACACATTGCGGAACGGGGTGAAGGCGCTGGTGGTCTTCTCCTTTGTGCCGGCGGCAATGCTCACCGCCGGGCTGGAATCATCGCCGAGGTTGTCGGCGGCGGTGACGCCTGCGCCGTGGGTGACGGTCAGCTTGTACTTCAGGCTGTTGACAACGCCCTCGCCGCCCTGGTCGCCGATCTGAAAACCTGCGCCGCCGTTGTCGTCGGTGCCGGCCGCCAGGGATGCGGCGTCCTGGCTTGCCACTTGGGTGGTTGCCAGGTCGGTGATCCGCTCCACCTTCCAGTTGCTGGCCTCGACGCCGGTCTCGGGCCCGTACTGGTAAGAGCCGGGGTTGAGGGTGGCGGCGGTGTAGTTGGCGTTTGCCAGCGAGGTGCCGGCCTCCACCGCCTTGGCCCCGGTCAGCGCAAACCCGCTGATGCTGGGCTGGGCGGTGATGGTGGGCTGGAGACGCTTGGACAGCATCTCTTCCAGGAAGGCGGCCACGCTCTTGCCCTTGGCGGGTAGGGTGGAGGTGCCGTTGGCACTCTTGGTGAAGTTGCCCACCTGGGTGAAGTTGCCCGCCATAGTGAAGTCATCCCGCAGCATGACCTTATCCGCGTCTACCGCGCCGGTCATGGCCGCCCAATCGGTGCCGGTGTACCGGTAGGCCGACTGTTCGTAGGTCACCCCGCTGACAATGGTAGTAACAACAAAGACGTCCCCGGCTTTGGGGGACGTCTCGCTGTGCTCGGTAAAGTACGCCTCGATGACGGTGCTGTCGGCGGCCTCCAGGTCGGTCTTGGTGCCCTCATAGAGAGCGCCGCCGCCCACGCCGGCCAGAGCTTCGGCCAGCGCCTCCTCAGTGACGTAATCGTCCAGACTGACGGTGGTATCGTCCAGCAGCTCCATGGCGCCGTCGATTTTGGCGTAGATGTCGTAGTGGTTGGTGCCGGTGTTCTTCACCAGATACAGCACATTTTCCTGTGCTGCATCCGGCTCCGGCACGGCATCCACCTTTTTGTACTGGGCGTGGCCAGATTTGGAGATGGCGGCCAGCCACTCCGTCTTGGCCCGCGTCAGGGAGTTTTTCAGGACGCCCAGATTTACGCCGTGGTCAGCATTATAAGCCATTCTGCTTAATCCTCCTGTTCTTGTATTACGGTTCGGGCGGGAACACATCATCCAGCATCTCCTCCGCCTCGTCAGGAGACGCCATATCACTGCCACCTCCCCCCTGGCCCTGCTCCAGCAGGATGATAAAAGCGGAGATGTCGGACTCGGGAATCTTTTTGGAGTAAAACCGCACAGCGCCCTCCAAAGTCTCACACCCGGAGACGACCTCCGCCTTATTGGCTACGCCGCAGCTGCCGAGCTTGGGGCCGCCAAAGGGGATCAGGTCGGCCGTCACGCCCTCGGCTGCGACGTCGCAGGTATAGTTGTGATCGGCCGAGGGTTCCTCGGCCTCGACCCAACCCGTCGCCGGGATGGTGATGTCCAAATAGCCGTAGTAGCTACCGGCGGGCATATTCTGGACGGCATCGCTGACCATCTGCTCGACGTTGTCTTCGGTGACGATAGACAGTCTATCGAGCTCTTCAGATACAGCGTTTTTGATTGCCTCCGAATGCGCATTGGGGTCAGCATTGTGCTCTTCGATCAGTTGCTGCACGAGCGCAAGAGTCGCGGCGGCGTCAGGGTCAATTACGGCTGTCACCTTGTCCACATCCCCAACCGCCGCGATGATGTCAATCGTCGCCAGTTTACCCACAAGCGAGGTCTTGGGACGGATCCACTCCGGTTCGTTTTCCAGCGCCAGATATGTATAGGGCACTTCCCCTTCATCCGGGTCCTCTGCGTACAGCAGTACGCCGGTACAATAAAACCCCGTTTCCACATTGGCACTGTCGATGGTGATCGTCACCTGGCACTCGCCGGCCACAGGGTTTGTCACCCCCACAATGGAGGCATCCATGACATATTCGGCAGGCTCCGTCATGGTCTTGGGCGTTTCTTCGTCCGGGATGTAGCCTTTGCCGACCGCCACGCGGGTGTATTTCATCTGGCAGCGGCCGGCCAGCACCTTTGCGATCAGAGCGATGCCGGGGAGCGAGCCATAGCTGCCATCCTCGTATTTCGACATGGTCTTCCCTCCTTAGTCGATTCGTTTCGGTTTGAGATGGGTATGGTATGCGGCGCCGCGCACGCTCATCTGCCTTGTCTTCACCATAATCGGTTCAACATCTGGAGGAGCCCCCATCAGAGTCTGCGGGATGTATGCACCATGGGCAACAGCAAGCTGATCGCGGTATGTTTTGTCCTCACTCACAGGGCTGTAATCAAATCGCTTGGAGATGTAACCGCCGTGATTGACCATTACATCCAGCCGTTCTGACCGGTCCTGCCCAACGGGGAGAGGCCATAGCGTGACGCTCACGGCCGCGCCGCGTCCAATCGGCAAATCATAGCGATACGTCCGATAGGTGCGCATATAGAGCCGAAATCCCACGCCTGCTGCCAGGATGCGCTTGATTGCATAGGCGATCTGCTCGATCAGCTCCAGACGTTCATCTGACAGTAGCGACTCGTCCACATAAAGGGCAATCTTGGCCGGAAACACATCCTTATATCTGATGTCCGTGTACTCGACGCCCAACAGTTCGGCGGCGGCCTCTATAATCGTATTGCGGTCGCCGCCGGAAAGCTGGGCCATCCACTTGACCCGGATAAAGATTCGGTACAGTGCATCGCTGGCCGCGCCCCGTTCCACCCCGTAGGTTTCTCCATAGCGGTCAAGGACGCTGCCCTCTGCATTGTCCAGATCATCCCAGCTTTTTACCAAGGCTGCATTGTCATGGACAAGTTCCAGACAATATGCAAACAGAGAGAACAGTTTGCCGATGTTGGTTTCAAGGGGGCGGCCCTTCTGCACATTGACCAGGTCGCGCCGGTTGTAGGCATTGGTGAGCATGTCGAGCATCTTTTCAAGGTACCCGTGCGTCATGCAATGCTCACCATCCCTTCTTCCGTCACCACCTTGGAGCGGCTATCCACCTCAATGTTTTGCTCCTGCAGATCATCCGGCGAAGTCCCCAGCAGGATGTCGAAGTCCAGAACGCCGGGGACTGTATAGAGTACTGCTGGGATACGCTGATGGTACAGCGTCTCGCCTACCCCCACGCCGCCGGCCTCCTGGCTCCCGATATAGTTGACAATCGCAGCAACCAGACGATCATTCCCATCGTGCGGGAAATTGCTGCTGGTCACGAGATTGATGACCCGGACGTAGACCTGCACCGGGCGCGGCCGGCTGAAGCAGATTGTCGTGGTGTCTCCGTTGGCCATAATCACCGGCACCGAAACCTGACCAAACGTCCGAATACCACCCGCTGCCCGGTCGAAGATCTGCTGCGCTATGTCGGTCTCAAGACCGCCATAGACTACAGCCTCAATGCTGTGCGGCGGGAGGCCATAGGCGTCTGTCTCATCGTTGATGTTCTCGAACACCTGTGCGTCCATGATGCCCTCCACATTCTGCAGCAGGGCCGCGCGGATGGCATCTGTATTGACGCCGCCTGCAAAGTCCACAGACGCATAGTAACGGTCGCGAAACTCCTCATCGGTTTCGCGCTGTCGGCCGCCGGTAAAAGCCGCCGCATTTGTTACAGCCGTCACCCCCGGCACAGCGCCCGGGTTGGTGATGGTCGTGACTGTACCGGCTGCGACGTTTCCCTCGGGGCCCAGCGACACACATCGGGCCGGCACTGTGGCCGTACCATCATCGCCGATTTCGGTTTCTTCGACCGCAAAAAACTGGATTCCGGCCGCTGTCTGGGCAAGCCAGCCTTCGGGGATGTATGTTCCAGGCGGACCGGTCACCATCAGATAACCAGTGGCCCTTTGCGCACTGAGCACCCGCAGGCCAATCGCACGCCCCAGGTTGAGCAGCGACGTGCCCACCGAGGTGTCAACAAAACGGCTGTTGTAAACATCTTCCAGGACGGAGAAAACGATGTTCAGGATCCATGCAAAGATGCGCAGAAACAGGCCGAGCGGGCTGCGCACGGTCAGGTTTGCTTTTGCTCCCCACAGCTCCCGTGCTTTATATTCCAGCGCATCCAGCAGTTCGGTGTAAGTTGGCCGCCGGAAGCCGCGTGACGTCAGCCCCCAGCCGTACTCATCCATCCTCTTTCACCTCCATTCTGACGGTGGAGCCATCATACAGGTTTGCCTGGAGCTCGACTCCAATATTTCGGCCGTCAAGCTCGGGGATCAGGCTTGTAATCTCGCGCACATAGGGCTCCTGAAAAACCGATGTGCGGATCACATCATCCGCCTCCCCCATTCCTTCGTTCGTGGGCTGTCCCACTACACGGGGCCACTCAGTCCCATGACTTGTGTCCAGCGGGAACTCACCTTTCCAGGTCAGCAGGTTATTGCGGATATTCTGGGCAATGGCTTCACCGTCAGATCTGCTTACCATGATCCCCTCATCGTCGAAGTAGAGATCCCGTGTCTCAGGGTCAAGGGCCAATACGGTAATGTCTGCCATATTTCCTCCTTAAAGCGGCGGAGATGTCGGTGTTCCAAGATTCCCGTTGTGGGTGTGCTTTACCAAGCTCACACCGGCCGCCGTCACATCTACGGTTACATCCGTTCTTCCCTCCTGCTGAGTATTTCCAATGTGCCGGATATCCCCTTTGATCTCGATTACATCCTTCTTGATGGCGATGTAGAGACTTCCGGTATCCGTCCCCATGACCAGTGCCTCGTCAGGCAGCCCCGTTACAGGTTTTGTCGCCGGCACAAAGGCGCCCACAAATACCGCATCGTCGCCCGAGTGGTTTCGCTCAGTGTTTGGCTGGCTTTCCTCTCCGGAGGCTACGATGCGGTCGATGTCATGGTCGATGTAGAGTATCACGCCCACATCGCCTGCCGCGTACCATGGCCTCACCACGAATCCGGCTCCGCGAATCAGTGCGACGGGCACGCCCAGGACAGGCGGTTGGGTACGATAGACGGCGGCGTCCAGCGCCTTGGATAGAGGCTGGACGTCCACTGTCATGGCCACCGGGTCAAACTTTTCCACACGGCACAGGGCGCCCACATGGACCCCGGCAGCGAGTTTCTTGTTTTCCTGGTTTTTCAGGTCGTAATAATCTTGCCTCACGCAGGTTTCACCTCGATTTCGGTAACCCAGTCGCCGTCGGGCTTGCCTTTATGGCTTCCTGCCACGAGCAAATATTTTCCGTTCAGGGTTTGACTCTTGATGGTAATGACGTCCGCCGGGTTGAGATGGTAGTTCAGCAGGCACCGGCGTGTGTAAGTCGGAGTCTTTTCTTCCTTCGACTGTGTTGTCTGGTTGGTTGTCGTTTCGGTGTCAGACGTCTCAGTGTCAGCCCGCAGCAGGCCGGTGGAGGCAGAAAGCTCATAGCCCATGTCCTGCCCGGCCGCCGGGTCGCTGATGATGACTGTACCGTTGCGAATCAAAAACCGGCTCTTGCAGTCCAGCGTGATGATCTCCTTCAGTACATCCTTGACCTTTCCCTTGCAGACCCGGCCGCGAGGGTAGGTTTTGTCCTCGACAAGCTCCATTGTCCCCACCTCAAGGCCAAACATAGTGAGCAGGTCATTGATGATGGCACTGGATGTGCTGTTTTCGGCATAGGTCTTGTTGACCTCCGAGCTCAACCATTCTTCCAGCGCCTCGACCCCTGTGATTTTGGTGATCCACTCTGTATCCGAGTGCTCATCTACCACACGGGATACCTTGCCGGTAAAGATAACGCCGATGTCCCCCTCGTATCCAGCGTTGAGGATCACCGGCGTTCCCTTTACAATTTCCTTCCGCGTTGCATCCGCCAGGTTATGCACCGTGATAGAGGCTGTTCCCAGCGTGTCGCTGTCCTTGAAAGGGACATCAAACTCAAAGTAGAGGTTGCTCATGTCATACCGGCGCGACCCGATTTGGAGAGTTGCTGATCGTTTCCAAAACATCATGCCGCCTCCCTATTGTAGAGATAGAGCTTTACCTCTTTGCCAAAATTCTCGAACGTCACTTCTGAAATATCATCCCCCGTAAGGCACCGGGGGATGATGACCGGCACCGGGAAGCGCTCGTCCTCGACCGTGTTGAAGAGCGGCCGGCCATAGCGGATAATATCCCCATAGACAAGCACCTCCCCTGTGCTGGTGACCGACAGATCGGCAGTAAAAAAGCCCCCTTGCTCGTTATACCGGATGCAGAACGTGAATGTCCTGTCATCCAGCTTTACCGAGAACTTATAGGGGACTTTCGACGTGTCGATATCGATGTAACTGACCTCGTTTCCAAGGTCGATAAGCTGCAAACCTTCCATGATTATGCTCCACTATAAGCAGATGTGCTTCTCTGGGTGGGGCCAGAACTACTGCTTGCCTTTGACGAGAAGCTGTCCACATATTCGGCATAGGCGCTTGACGAAATTTTCTCGGTCGCAACAGTGTGCAGCCCGTCGGCGCTGGTGGCCTTGGTCTGCGATGTCGAAACGGATACCGGGGCCTGTGCATCCTGGGCGCTCATAAGCTGCTGGCCGGACTCCACATAATCGGAGGCGGTGCGATTGATGACCTGAAGCTGCAGCGTAACGCTGTAGCCGTCCTTAATCTTTGCGGAGACGTCAAATTTAAGGCTTGTGATAACGCAGCTGTCGATTTTGATGCGGCCGATATAGGACAGTACGTCCTTTTCCTTCCGCATCCGCAGCAACGTTTCTTTCTGTTCATCCCCGCCAATCAGGACACCGGTCAACGTGTACTTGTCCGGATCATTGACCACATGGTCATTGATATCCGCCCCTTGCTCCATGGGATTGGACGTGACCTTGCTGGACCCCTGCATACTCTCGGCAGTGATGACGCCGGTCGTTTCAGCGTCAAAGCGGACTGTGCCGCATTTTTCGCCGGTAAGCGTGTACGCCATATGGACTCATCCTTTCTACAGTATCGCGTGTCCTTCCTGCATGGCCCGGTCGTGCAGCTCCTGTTCTTTCTTTTGACGCCAGAGCTTTTCAGCCTCGTCTTTGCATTTCTGGGCGATAAGGTCGGCAAGCTCCTCAGGATCAGATGCGGTGTCACCCGTTACCGTGACGGAGATGCTGATCTCCGGGGCAAAGGTCGAATTATCCTCATAGGTCGTAGAGTTGGACGAATCATTGTTGACGATTTCGCCGGCCGCCGAACTGGATGTTTCATCACCCAGGATGGCATCGGTCTTATCCGCCGGAATGATGGCAGAACCTCCAGGCAGATAGGCAAGCTCGCCGCCGTCCTCGTTGATGTGCGTCCAGCCGCCGGGGAAGTTGTCAGTGCCCCCGGCATTGTGGGGGATGTCATCATCATCGCCGTCATCGCCAGACGACGCCGGCGCGCCGGTGATGCTGATGCTGGCCCCGCTCACATTCTGGGCGGCAGATACAATGCGGTCAAATTCCGATATGATGCTGTCCGCCCCGGACGAGGCGGCGTCCGTCATCCGTTCCCAAGCTTCTTCGGCGTCGAGGGTCATGCTGGCATAGGCGGTCTCTGCATCGTCAGCCATCAGGCTGTAGTTGGTGTCGGAGATCTCCCGGGCCGCCGTCATGGCCTCGTTGACCGCATCCGTGGCATTTTGGGAGGCCGTGGAAATATCCGCCGAGTACTCGGAGGTATCCACCGCCAAAGACGTTTCGCTGCGGGTGGCGCCGTCCAGCGTGTTCACTGCGCCGGTCAGTTCTTCTACGGCGTCCGTGCTTTCCTTTGCGCCGCCAAACAGGCCGGAGAACCAGTCCGCTACTGCGCCGATCCCGGACGCAAACGTCCCCACCAGGTCACTGACCCAGCCGGCAATGGTTCCCAGCACATCGGCCACAACGGACAGCACCGGAGAAACCGCCTCAAAGACCGGCAGAACCACATCGGACAGGACCGTGCCCAAAGCGTCAAACAGTGTCTCTGCCGATGGCAACAGCGCCTGCACCAGCGTGGACAGTACATCCACAATCGGGCCGGCCGCCTGCACAACGATGCCAAGGACCTCACTCAGCGGGGGCAGGACATTGGATGCCAGCGACCCCACCAAAGACGCGAATGCCGGCAGAACCGTCGAGATCAGCGGCATAAAGGCGTCTGCCAGAGGGCCAACATTCTGGGCCACCGTGTCCAGCACCATACCCAGCACCGGCAACAGCTGCCCGGATACTTCTTCGATGACCGGCATCAGCGGCTGCATGATGCGGGTGTTGAGCTCTTCAAACGCGCCGGCCAGCGGCGGCAGGACGGTGGAGGACAGGTCTCCAATGATGCTCGCGAGAGGCGGAAGCACAGCACTGGCCAGGCTGCCCAGAATATCCAGGACTGGGCCGACCGCATCCATCAGAGCGCCAAGCGTCTGGGACAGAGCCGGGATCAGGTCTTGGGCAAGCTCAGCCACCACGGGGATCACATCACCCAGACCGCCGGCCAAGGTGTCCACAAAAGACAGGAGGATTGGCTCAAGCGTCGGCCATGCGTCGAGCACAACACCGACTGCCTGTTCCAGCACCGGCGTAAACTTTCCGCCGGCGTCCGCCATAAAGTCACCAAAGACACCTTTCAGGGACTTGATGCTGTTGGTCAGGCCGCCGGTCTCATTGATGGCCGCCTGCTGGATGTCGCTGCTCTGTTCCAGGATTGCATTAAAGCGCACCTGCGCGAGCGACGCATCATCCAACGCCTCAATGTTGGTGCCGAGGCCCAGGGCGGCCGCACTGTTTTTCAGGGTCGCATCATCAAGGACGATGCCATACTCTGTCAGTGCCGCCGTGTCCCCGCGGATGGCTGCCTGGATGGCCGCCAGTGCTTCGGCATCGTCCATCTTGAAGGCGTTGCCAAAATCATAGGCCAGCGAGGTTGTCATCTTGGACAATTCCTCACTGGCTTCTGCGGTCAATCCCAGTTCCCGGTACATTCCCTGGTTCTGCACCATGAAGCTCTGCACTTCGGCAGTGCTGCGATGCACGGCATCCGCATAGTTGTCTACCCACTCGGCTGCACCAGCAGAAAATGTACGTTCGAACTTGGCTGCGGTGTTCTCTGCTGCGCCGAACGCTTCTACAGCAGCGGCGCCAAACTCCTTCAGGAGGTCAATGCCCTGCTGGATTGCTTCGAGTCCCAAGAACGTCTGGAGGGCGCCAGAGATTGCCTCCTTGACCTGGCTGCCGGCATCCTCGCCGGCATCGCCCATATCGTCCAGGTCGTTGGCGGCATCATCCGCACCGTCCCCTACGTCATCCTCGGACTCGCGCGCTCTGCGCAAGGCCTTGACCAGGTTGTTGCGGATGAAGTTGACGGGATTTTTGAAAGCATTCGCAATGCCCGTGGCCTTGGTCACGATGTTGGACGCCCAGGTATTGACTTTGCCTTTGGAGAAGTCAAGCGCGCTCGATATGCCGGAACCGAAGCTCTTGGAGATGCTGTTCCCCGCTTCCAGGCTGTCAGCTGTTGCGCCGCGGAAGGCAGCTCCCAGACTGTCCACCTGTTTTGGCAGATTTCGCGTCTTGGAGCCGGCTCTATCCGCACTGTCCCCCACATCCTCCAGACCATCGCTCAAGGCCCGCAGCGCATCGGATGCAGTGCGGGCGTAACTCACAAGCTGGGCAATGTCCTGGCCGGTATCGTTCCACTGGCCGCCCATTTCCCGTGCTTTCTCCCCCGCCGAATCTGCGCCGGCAGAGAGGTTGCCCACTCCTTCGGCAGCCTCGTTGCTGGCCTTGCCAAAGGTCTGGATGGCATCAGATGCAGACTGGCACGCAGACACAGCGCCGGAGCCAAAGCGTTGCGCTCCCATCTCCATTGCGCCAATATGCTCTTCCAGACCCGACACCTGATCGTCAAGGTCCTCAACAGAGCTTGATGCATTGCTGGTATCAAACTCGACGCTGTATTGAAGCTTTCTTGCGTCATCCAATCTCCATCACCTCCCTCCCGGCTGCTTTTTGGGGTGCCATTCATCGATCCACAGGCGTTTTGCCTCCAGGCACTCGCAGTACTCGGCCAGATCCATCTGCTTGAGCTCAGTGTAGGTCACGCCGTTACCGCTCCACACCATGCACCAGAAGCTCTTCTTGGCTATCGCCCGCCTGTGGGCTTCCGCCGGGGAGCTTTCACTCCCTAAGAAACTGCTCGATGGCGGCGATCAGCTTCTCGGCAGTGCGCAGGTCCTCCTTGTTGTCAAAGTAGGACATCCCCTGCGCCTTGACTTCGGGCGGCGATACCACACAGTTACGGAACATGCCGTCCATGTACTTGGTGCTCTTGCGCCGGCCGCCGGTGTTGCCGCACTCATCGTTGAAGTCATAGTACCAGGAGGGAGACACGCTCTGCAGCGTGAACTTCTGCTCCCCGATGGTGATTTCTTTGGTCTTTGCCATATATTTTCTATATCCCCTTTCAGACAGGCTTTTGGGCCGTTCTGGCCATGCCTTGCCGGCCATTACTTATATTCCAGAGACGGGACAAAGATGGTGACCGTCTCGGAGCCAATCTCTTTTGCGCGGGTCAGGTCGGGCGGCCGGGTGATCCGGCAGCGGTCACCGGACACATACACGTTGCTGTCGTCGTTGGCGTCGGCCAGCAGGACGGAGACCTGCTGGCGGCGGAGCGCCAGGTCGCGCAAGGTCGGCAGACTGGACGAGGTGCCGGAAAGCGTTACCGTCATGGTGCCGCTGTCATTGGCATTTTCGTTGTAAGTCACATCGCCCTGAACACCGACGGCGGTTGTTACCATATCCTCGCTGCGGGCGACAGTAATCATGCTGTCGGTGGCAAAACCGGTAATCACACGGCCATTTACGACAAGACTGACCTTCGTGGGGTCATAGGTTGTTACGGCAATATTGCTCGCCATAGGTTATTCCTCCTTTCCTCACGCAGTAGTGGAGTTGAGGGTCACGCGCAGCACGCCGTGCACCTTGACGCCATGCACCGCGCCGTTGAGTTGTGCCTCCCACTCGATATCAGGCATGATACGGTTCCGGGCCTGCTCATCGGTCGCCTCAGAGCGTTTGGGCAGCACCACGTTGTAGATGCCCTTGCCGGTCTCAGGGTCGATTGCGACGATCTTCTTGCGGACGGCCAGATTCAGCGCATCAAACACGCCGGAGCCCACAATGGCAAAGCCGGAGTCCATATACTCGATGCTGGCGTTGGCCAGGAAGATCTCGTACAGATTCTCCCGCATCTGATAGGTGATATAATCGGCCCCCAGCACGTTGTCGATGAAGTTGCCGTCGCCGCAGATGCCGTTCTTCATGTACTCGTGCTTGTACTCCGAGGTCATGAAGTTGACGCGGTTTTCCTCCAGGATGTCTCGCTCGCCCTTGGTCAGGTCGGCCACGGCGATGCCATCGGGCACCTTCCACTTCCAGGTCACATAATCCGGCCAGAAGGGGCCGACACAGCCCACGTTGGCCGCATCAATCCATTCGGTCGTGGGGCTGTCGGTGTAAAAGATGGCCGACCGGCCGTGGGTATTGACGAACTGCTTGTTGGAGGTCTGGCCGAAGTAGAACTTGCGGTGATCCTCGATGCCGGTACCAAGCTGGGCTTCGGTGGGTTCAGTGGTCTCTGCCCACGCGGCCAGAGCCTCCACGCCGTCATCGTCCGTGACATCAGTCAGGACAAAGTAGAAATCATCGTTGATCTCCCGCAGCGCCTCGATGGCGGCGATCAGATTTTCCTCCCGGGTCACATCGGCCTTGCCGATGGTGACGGAGGCAGAGGCGTCGGCCAGTTCCAGGCCCTCGAAGCAGTCAGCATCCTTGTACAGCCCCACATCTTGGGTGTAGCCGGATACCGGCTCCCGGGTGGTGCTGGTGAAGGTGACAGTCGCCCCTTCCACCGATGCCTCGAAAGTCACCTCGTCCTCGGTAAAAGAAAGCCCGGCAAAGAGAGCGGCGAATTCCGTCTCATCTGCCGGGGCACTGGCGCCGGTGGTAACTTCGACAACCACCTTGCCGCCAATTTTGAGGTAATAGGGGGTCTCGGGCTGCAGAGGCTCAGAGGTGGACAGGCCGCCGAAGGTAATGGCGATGGTAGACACCTCGCCGCCCACGTTCTGAGGGTTCTCGATGCCTGCGATACGCACCTTGCGAATCAGCTTGGTGGCCAACGTGTTCGCCTGGTTGAACATCCGGTCAGCCATCTCAGCGACCTTCTTGCCCGGGAATGCTTCCTTAATCAGGTCCAGGTCATTATAGGTCGTCATAGGGGCCGCGCCCTCGGTGGAGAGCAGCAGGATGTCCAGTTCCTCGGCCGGAACCACCTTCGCATCCAGTTCGGTAAAAACCTGAATGTCAGTCATTTCCTCACTCCTTTTTGATAGTCACTTTCTTGATGGAGGGCACATTCAAGGTGTCCTCACGGGTGTAACGGATCTGCACGTCAAAGCCGAACCGCCGGGCCGCTTCGTCTATCACCAGAGTTGTGCGGTCCTGCACCTGACCGACCTCCACAACGGTGATCCCCAGCGCAGAGATATCCATGTAGCCGGTGTGCAAAAACCAGCCCATAGCCTCGTCTGCCAGCTCGTAGGCTTCATCGGCGCCGCTGATAAATGCCCCATCTTCCCCGCGGTTCATCGAACAGCAGGTGAAGGAGAAGGTCGCGGTGGGCATCACACGGCGAACAACGGCGGAATCTTCGCCGTCAGGCAATGTCCTGTAATCGCCCATCGTGTTGTCCGGGATATAGGGGGTCGTAACACTGTAGATTACGAAGGGGAACGGGGCCTCCGGCTGTACCTGGTCGGCAAGTACCACCGGGCACCCCAGATAATTCCAAAGTTTTTCCACCATCGCATTTCGCATCTCGACGAAGGTCATTTGGGATTGCTCTCCCCTTTCTTCTCCACCATGTAGCGTTTGAGCGAGTGGACAGGGCCATGGGTCAGCTCCTGCTTGACCGTATAGACCTGGCCGTCATACCCGTCCCGGAACTGCGCCCCCACGCGGAGGGTGTAGCCGTTGGTATAGACCTTCTGGGCGTTGACGGTATAGGTGCCGCTGTCCGCATACTGAAGATCCTCGTTGTTGAGCGGCATGACGATGCCCTGGAACGGCGTCTCCACCGTCTCGCCGGGCACCCACTGGCCGCCGTTCTCCTTGTCGTATCCCCCGCCTTCGGTGTGCATCTCATACATGGTGTGCAGCAGATGCCGGGGGAGCTTCGGGCCGCGCCAGGTTCTCATGAGCCAGACCCCCACTCAGGATAGAATGTAATACTCTTAAATATCCTTCCTGTTTCATCGTATAGCGGCTGATACGAGTTGCTTGTGCGCTGTGTAATATCAGACTTAGGCGGAGCCAACTGAGTATTGAAGTAGTTTCTTGTCATTTCCAACGCCCAATCTCCAATAAAATTGACTGCTTGTTCGGCTGTCCAGCGCTCAGAAATGATCCCGTCAATGGCTTCCTTGCAACAGTTTTCCAAGTCTTTTTTCCCATTGTCGTAACTAGCGCGAATGAAACTGCGCTCCGGGATAGTTACGCTGTCTACCAGCATATACATCCAGGTATAATCATCCGGGTTGTAGTCAGACGAAGGGGAAAGCCCTTCAGACTTCTTGTTTTTGGCCCTGCGCTTTTTCTTGCGGGCCAGGAAGCTCACGCCAGGGTTGCGACCGGGGATCCAGTCCAGGTCGTTGAACTCGCTTGGGCTTTTCCCCTTGGCTTCCCTGTCAAGTGGAATGGTGAGCTTTTTGTCGTGCGCCCGAATCGTTGCCCCGTACTCATGGACACCTGCTATAGTCAGAATGTCGCTTCCAGCGTCCCCCATAATGCCGACATGAATTTTGCACCCGTGCAGCTTTTCCAGCTCACGCTTGATGCGGGCCATGTCCTCACGGAACGGATCAAACAGTTTTCCCATACTCACCACTTCCTGTACAACGAGATGACGTCCTGCCAGGTCTGACTGAGGTTTTTGTCAAACGTCCAGGAGACATCCGAAATCGAGAAAGCCGACAGACCTGCGGCGTCGTTCTCGATGAGCGCCCACTGCTGGGCAATCATGTTCCAGATCAACGCTTCAAGGTCCGCCGGCAGCGTGCAGGGGTCATCCTCTGTGGCGTCCTTGGGCAGCACATAGCCCGCCGTATAGTTCACGGTCAGGTAACGCCGCGGCGCCACATAGTCGTAGGACAAGCCGCCGATGTGGCCGTAGTAGGTCCAGCCATCCTCGCGGTAGACGACCCCGATCTCCCCTTCCTCCACAAAGTCATATCCGGTGATTTCTGCACCAGTGCGGTTATCCCGGATGTGCCGGATGGAGATGATCGGATACTGGTTCAGCACCAGGCGCTGCGTCCCAGTGCCGAAATGCGGCTCATCGTAGGTCTGACGCCCCAGCTTCCGGCCCAGCTTGGTTTCCAGCCAGGCGGACGCGGCGTTGATAAGCTGTGTCAGCGCCGCATCCCGCTCAGAATCTTCTTCATCCGCCGGGATACAGAGGAAGCTTTTTAGCCTGTCCAGTGTAGTCAGGGCATTGGCCCGCAATATCATAGGCTCAGCCATGGCTATCACCCTTTCTGCTCAGGTTCGGGCTTTTCGGGCTTCGGGGGAGCTGTCTTCTTCTCGCTCCCGGGAGAAAGCTTTTTGTTCATCGCAGGGCCGGGCTGCTTGGGCGGCCTAAAAATCCTCGCCATGCTCAGCCCTCCTCATCGTCGGTATCAGCGGCGGCAGTTGCCTGCACGGGATACTTGACAGGGTAATCCGTAGCATCTCCCAGCGCCAACCCGCCAACCGTGCCGTTGGTCACGGTCAGCTTGATATACCGCTTGCAGCCAATCAGGTCAATATCCAGATTGGCCACCACATCCGCTGCATCCTCGTTTTTGAGGCTTGCCTGGCCGCTGGTGTCCACAGGGTTATCGACAAACACCCGGCTGTCGGGGACTGCCTCAAAGGTGCCGCTGTCGGTATCGCAGTGCTCGATCTTGACGGTCGCCGTCTGACTGGTCTTAACGGTGACAGCCAGAATGGCGCTCTCATAGCCCAGCCGGTCCACAACAGAGCCGCTGGTATAGGGCAGGACGGCCACAGTGTCAAACAGTGCCTTCTTCATTGCTGTATCCTCCTTAGATGACCTTCACGTTCTTGATGTAAGCGAAGCTCTCCACATGACGGACGCCGATGTCGTCGTACATCAGCGCCCGGGTGCCAGTGAGGTTTTCCTCAAACGCGTTATGCTGCACGCCGTCCTCATCCGTCCAGGAGCCGTCGAGGGTGGTGTAAGTCTCCAGGCCCATCTGGTCGCCGATCATCAGGTCGGCCCAGTTCCCGAAGAAGATGTCGGTGGTGCCGGCCTTCGGGTCGGTGGGGATCTGGTTGGTGGTGGCATAGGGGATGCCCAGGAACCGGCCGGCGTTCATCTCATCACGATAGATGTAGTCGCCGGTAGTGGTCTTCAGGTTCATCAGGTAGCCCTCGGTGAAGGAATTGAACGCCCAGCCGAGGTTCATGTCGTCCACGTTCTTGCTCAGGACGAGGGACTTGATGTAGACCGGGAAATCAGAGGTGATCTTGCCGGTGGAATCAGCGTACTGCGCATCCATCTTGGTGGCATCGATGACCTCAACGCCCGGGGTGTTGGCAATGCCGGTGGGCTGGAACTCGCCGCCCTTGCCGTACAGGCCGCCCCAGTCAAGGCCCAGCTGCATCCGCCGGGACAGGTCGGACGCGAAAATCTCGTCCGCGCTGTACTTGGTGCTCATGATAAGCTCCCGGGTCTGGGGTACGATGGCCTCCAGGCGCTTGGCGCTCAGACGCAGGTTGCCGAAGGTAGGCTGGGTGGTCTTGATCTTCCGAGCCTCACCGCCCCAGGTCGCACGGGTACCGGAGGTCATGCGGGGGATGTTGATGTTGCCGGTCTCCAGGGGGATGGTGCGAGCGCCCAGCTCCTTGATGACGGTCTTGTTGTAGAGCAGCCCGATGATCTCATCCAGGTAGACCTCGGGGATCAGGAAGCCGCCAGATGCAGGATTGGTCGCAGACAGTGCCTTGAATTCCCGGGCCATGTCACCATCCTCATACTTCTTGCTGGCATAGTAGGCCGCCCGCTCGGGGTCGTTCCGGCCGAAAACATCCAGGCACTTGATGGCGCGGACCAGCTGCACCATGGGCGGGATCTTTTTCTGCTGCCGGCCCTTCTGAGAGGCAGGGCCAGACAGGAAGATGCTGGCGTACTTACGCTGTGCAGGGGCAGACTGGGAAGCTGCCTTGGTCTGCCTGGCGGGTGCAGCGGACTTGCGGCGCTTGGCGCTCTCGTCCTCCGCCGGGTCGCCCTCCTTGGACTCGTCCCCCGTGCTTTCGTCCTCCTTGCACTCGCCGTTGGTATCATCATCGGCTTTGCTCTCATCTTCAGAGGCGCCGTCAGGCGGGGGATCGCCGGAGCCATCATCCGCCAACCCTTCCTTGACGGCGGCCTTAATCAGCTCCTTCAGCTCATCGGAGTCGCTGGGGCTGTCATCATCAGACGCAGCGCCCTCCTTGGCCTCCTTGACGGCGGACTTCACGATTTCCTTCAGCTCGTCGGTGCCCATGCTCATGGACTTGCCGGCGGAAGGGCCGGTTGCGTTGTTCTCAAGACGCATATGTACCTCCTCGGTTGTTTGTTTCTGTTGTTTGTAGTCGGTTACGGTTGCCTCCGGGTTCATGGCCCAAGTGACAATCGATATTTCCCAGAGCTTGACCTTGCGCAGGTGGCGGATGCCAGTTGCATCAAACTCAAACTCGATCGAGTCATAGCCAATGGAGAATTCTGTGAGGACGCCGTCGCGGATCAGGGTCTTCACATCCCGCCCAAGAGCGGTATCGCTGATTTTGGCCTCGAAATAAAGCCCCTTGGTGTCTTCTTTCAGCACCAGGGGGCGGCCAACAGGGAGCCAGCAGTCGTTATGCAGAGCAAGGATTTTCACGCGCCCAACGCCTTCCGCGATGGATTCCGCAAAAGCTCCAGGTTCTACCACATCCCCGCCGTCGTCCACGTTCCCGAAAACGGAAGCGTAGCCGGACACAATGCCCTGTTCTTCATCGTACTTTTCCAGCTCAAACTGGACGGTCTTATACTCCCGCCTGCCGGGGCCTGTCCCGCGGGTTGCGGATTTTTCAAGTCTCAACCTCTCTCGCCTCCTATCGGTTGTAAGTCAGGTAGCACCTGCACTTGATCGTTTCTTCGGGCGGTCCCTCGGGGTCGCATGGATAGCGCAGGCCATTGGAGAATCTGCCGTCGATGGGAACAGTCTCTCCCTCCATAGATACATGGTCGGGTCCACCATCGCGTCCGTCTCGCGGGTTTTTCTGCGGCCGGTGATGCCAGGTCTTGGTCGTGGCGCCGCTGGTGCGCATCATATCGTAGTGCCCCATCTCAAGCGACGTGACCGTCTCCTGATCTGCAATCAGCCGTGCCCGGCTGCGGGACTGAATCTCATACTCCTGCAGGATCTCGTCGGCCATCTTTTCCCGGCCAATGCCCGCCTCGATGCCGTTGGCCACGATACGGGCGATGTTGTCCTTTGTGGTCTGAGTAACGTTTTTGATGCGCTGGCCGCCGCGCATCTTTGCATGGCTCAGCAGCTCAGGCCGCTGTGCCCCGCGGATGTTATACAAGCGCTCGGCCAGTTTTGTGCCGGCATCATACGACTGCGACCAGAGCGGCTTGAATACGCTCTCAAGGTCTTTTTCCTCCACAGTCCAGTCAATGATGCCGCCTACAAACGACGCGAGCAGGTCATGCTGGCCCTGCTCTCCAAGAGCTTCCCATGCAGACGTGTCAATGAAGCCCGACGCAACATAGGTCTTTTCTATGTAAGGTTTCAGGATGTCCCAGACGCTCCAATCCGCCTTTTCAGTGCCGTGGAGGGATGCAGAGATGCGTTTCTCCTGCTGGCGGAAGTAGCGCAGGGTGGCCGCCTCGAACTTGCCCCGCTGCTCTTTCTCGGCTGCCTCCATGAGACGGATCAGGGTTTGCCGCCGGGTCTTTTCCTCCCGGCCGGCGTGACTGTTGCCCATGATGGAAACGTCCCCCAGCTCATCCCCGGCATCCCCTGCCCCGCCGCCGGCCGGCTCGGCCAGGAGATCGGAGCTGATCTCCGCCGGATCCTCGGTGTCGTGCAAGAAGATGTCGGACAGGGTAGTCTTATACACATTCCCGCCCGTCTTGCAGGGTTCCTGTCCAATCAGCTCCCGGGCCTCGTTTTTGGTGAGCAGGCCGGCGTTCCAGCCATCGAGTGCCACGCCCTTGTCGAACTCCTGGGAGTGCGGCACGATGTCATCAAAGTGCCAGACAAGCCCCTCGCCGTAGAACGGCAGGATCTGCGTGTTGATTGCTTCCTCCCGGCGCTTTAGCCGCGGGGTGAGTACGTTCTGGGCGTAGATGTATTGGGCCGCGTCTGCGGTGGCGCGGTTGCTGTTTTCGGTGATGCCCATGATTTCTCTGGGCACTCCAAAGTGTTCCAGCACGGCGTTCCGCAGGAATTCACGCCCCTGCATCATGTCCATATCGCGCATATTCTCGGCCAGCTTGGTAACAGTCACTTCACCGTCAAGTACGGCAATTTTATGGCTGTTGAACGGGCCTTGATATTTTGCATTCCACTGCTCATAGAATCTTTGCCGTTGATTCGGTTGAATACCAGGGGCCGTAATCAGCAGTGCTGGCGTAGCGTCATTGTAGAAGAACTTCTTCTGAAACTTCGCCGCATACTCGTCCGTCTCGATTTCATCGGCCAGAGCTTCAGCCGCACCCAGCCCACGCTTATAGGGGTCAAGCGGGTTCAGGTTCTTCATGCAAAAGATGTCGTCCACGGGGATCTGCCTGATCTGCCCATCGGTGGACTTAATCTCGTAGAACGGATGCCCCAGGTACGGGGTCTGCTGCACCCAGTTGGGCGGCATGGGCCATAATTCCACCGGCCGGCCCACGGCATCAAACTCAAACAGGAAATAGCCCTCACCTTTCAGCTCCAGGTAAATCTGCAGCAGACGCCACACAGCGCCCGAGGTCATTTCAAAGAGGGGGTTCGGTCGGTTCATCATGTCGATGAACGGATGCTGCTGAATCTCCACCTCGTCGCCGTTGACCTCATCGATCCTGAACAACTTGCCCTTGCAGGTAGAAAGGTCGGAGGCGATACGGTCAACCACGGCCAGGCGGGGGTTTTTGCCGAACGTGTCAAGCCACTCTCGGGTATTGCGTTCCGGCGGCGTCGTATAGCGTGGGATCATCACGCTCGTGTTGGTGCCAGCATACTGCTGTTCCATGTTGCGCTTTCGCCGGCCAAACAGAGCCATCTGCATTCCTCCTTTCATCCAAGTTCCCATGTGTAACATACCGGCTCATAGAGGGCCAAAGCGACCGAGTCAGCTATATCAGGGCTGGGCAGCCCGCGCTTCTTCAGTGCGTCCTTGCTTTCCAGCTTGATTTTTGGCGGTGTGCCCGCGAAAACATATTTCCGGGTCGAAAGCTGTGCTATCAGCTCCGCATCGTTCGGCAGATGCAGCACACCGGCCTGCGCGCGGTCCCGCAGGACCGACCATATCCATGTGGAGATATCAGCATAGTTCTGAGCGGCTTCCTTGTCTGGTACAGCTGCTCCAAAATTCACCGGTATGACTTCAAGGTAATTCAGATCCCGCGCCTCTTTCTCGTGGCGAAGGATGTCGGTTACGCCGCCTCCCAGGCCGGTATCGTCGATGACGGCGTAAACCATGCTCTCTGTATACCTGCCGTGCAGACTGATATAGGCGGCCAGGATATCCTCAGCGGTCTTGTACAGGTCTTGTCCGTGCCGCTTGTCAATGCGCACGATGTCGTTGTCGATATTGGTGGAGATCACCGTCTGGTCATCGCCAAAGCGGGCAACGTCCACGCCGATTGCAATGCGAGACGGCCGGATATGTTCGACCGGCTCATTCATGGCGGCCTGCTCTGCAATCGAGATAGGGATAAACACATCGTCCTCTGCAAGCGGCGGCAATCCATCCACACGGACACGCACCACATTGGAGTTCGCGCCGTACTTTGCTTCCAGTGCGGCGATGTTGTCCTTGTTTGTGCGGGGGCTATCCCGGCTGGACACCGTCATGGTGTACCAGGTTGCCGCGTCCCGCCCGAACGCATCTGCAAAGCCGCCCGTCGCTTTGGTGGGGTTGCCACAATACAGCAGCTTGTTGTTGGGGCCGGACAGCGTGCCAAGCACAGCCTCCAGAATGGGATCTGCAACGCCGGACGCCTCGTCCACCACGAACAGCATATTGTCTTCGTGGAAGCCCTGCATATTCTCGGGCTTGGTGGCCGTGCGGGCCACCGCAAACCAGCGCTTCTCATAGCCCCGCATATAGACGCGGGTCTTTGTCCAGTTGAGGAGCAGACCGAGTATCTGGCTGCTTTCCATCCATTTTGCAATCTCGGCCCACAACACATCGTTGAGCTGCTGGCGCGTCGGGGCTGTACAGACCACACGGGGGTAAGGGAAGCAGGCCAGGAACCAAAGCACTACATTGGCCTCAAAGGCCGTCTTGCCAACGCCCTGTCCAGAACGGACGGCCAGGCGGCGGCCCTCTGCAATGGCCCTTGCTGCCTTCACCTGCCAATCGTCGGGTTGGAAGCGTGTAACCTCCCGGAAAAATATAAGCGGGTCTTGGCGATACAGCCTGATCCGCTCCTGAAAGATTTCTCTCCTGCTCACTCCTGGTCAGCCTCCTCCACGATTGCCGCGGCCCAGTCATCTACAATCTCATTGGCACCGCTGCCATTCATGCGGCGCACCTCTGCAAGCTGTTGGATGACCTTGGCCTTCTGGCGCTGCACATCTGTCAGCAGCCTTTCCAGGCGCTCGACAATCATATAGGACGCTTCAACAGTGGTGGATGTGTCGACGCTTGTTCCAGGGAGGCGTTCCCCCCGCTCGACCTTTTTGTCGATTGCCTCGATATACCTCTCCTTGTCTCTGGCCTCCAGCTCCGCATTCCCATCCACCCGGCTGAATGACCTCGATGTTTTGGAGGTGTGTACCATCTGGATGTGTGTAGGCTTTTCGGAGTACTTGGCGATCCGCTGCATCAGGAAGCTTTCGCGGGCGGTGAGCAGCTGCAGCTCCTGCACCAGTAGATCTTCCACATCAACGGACTTGTCACACTGCTCGATGGCTGCCCGGTTTTCTTCCGACCAACTCCCGAACATAACGGCTGACCAGCCGCCGTGCTTGAGCGCATTGGTGTTCCCGGGCGGCGCCCCGCCGTGGTTACCCACAGCATTCACGTTGCCCTTGGGTGCGCCCGGTCCGGCCTGCTTTTTGGTTGCAACTTTCTCGGTTGCAACCTTTTTCTTTCGGTTGCAACTTTTGGTTGCAACCTGTTCAGCCTTCCAGTACCGGCTGGCCCAGCTCTTGACTGTGTTCACCGACACGTCCAGCTTCTCGGCAATCTCCTTGTACTTCAGGCCTTTTTTGTAGAGCGTATAGCCTTTATCCCGGAGGTCCACCTACATCATCACCACCGCCCTTTATGTTGTTCCCAAAAAATAAAGCGCGGCCTCGATAAAGAGACCGCGCTGCGTCACACTCAAATAACATTACGAAGCGGGGAATGTTCCAGCAGAAACACCCCTGCCTCAACAACTATAAATGTTCCGACGAACAACCCCGGGCAGACCACCCAGAGAGGTACGCCGGTCATCAGAACCAGCTCCACACCTATCACCAGCGCCACACACAGCGAGAGCACAAAGGCTTTGAGCGCCGCCGGGAGCCACTTGAGAGGCCCCCAGACTACCAGTGCATAGGCGACGCCTTCGGCTGCCAGCCCAAACAGGACATCCATCGGGCCAAACGGGCTCATTGCATTTGCGATGCCGATGCCCAGCAGGACCGCCGGGGCGTAGCTCTTTTTGAAGAGTGGCGCCGCACAGAGGATATTGGCCACACGGAGCTGCACAGCGCCCCACGAAAGTGGGTTGAGCGTTGTAAGCGCCACATAGAGGGCGGCCACGAGAGCCGTCCGGCACAGGTCTTTTGCCTTCATCTCCATCTTACACCTCCACTGTCACGGCGCCGTGGCCGGCGTCGGATACCTCGTCCAGGACAGACACCCCGCAGGACAGCTCGGTTTCGAGCCATTGCTGCAGGAGCCTTGCCGCATCCTCTATGAGCAGCGTTTCCCCTTCGAGGTTCTTCACAATCCACTGGTCTATCTCACAATAGTCCGGGATCGTTTCCTCCGGCGAGATGGTCACCGTGAAGTTGTTGGTGTAGTGCCGTTGACCGATGGGGCAAAAGCAGCGGCAGTGCTGTTTGTAGATGATCTTTTTGACTTTGTAGCAGTTATCCAGCATATCCTTCACGCCTCCTTCGGTTTCTCCACGATGAAGAGCAGCTCCTTTGCCTGTTGGGGAAAGGGAATCGCCATGATCGCAGTAAGCCACACGGAAGGGAGATATGCTCTCATCCGCCGGTAAAATGCAGACAGAGGCTCGGGCTGCTCTGCGTAGAGAGCGTCCAGCTCCTTGGCGCCGGCCACCAGGCCGATCTCCTGGAGAATCGAGAAGCCGATCTCCTGCAGCTTGACCTTGAGCTCGTTATAGCCCCACTCGTACACATGGGCCCGGTACTGGGTGTCGTAACCGTTGCCCGGGGTGTTCGGGCAGGACAGGAACATCTTTGCCCCCGGCCTCATGATCTTCCAGCACTCGACCAGGCTCTTTGCCCCGTCCTCGGGGTGCATATGCTCGATGGCAGAGGTGTAGATCACAAAATCAGCGAACCCCGCCGGGATGACTTTGGACATCTCGGCCACGTTGCCCAGCTTCCAGCAAACCTTGAACGGATAATAGGATGCAAGGTCTTTGGGTTCGAGGTTGCGGGCGGTTGCGCCCCGCATCGCCTCTTTGATGTTGGTTTTGCTGATGTCGATGCCGGTATAGCTGCGGATGTTCTTGGCATAGTACCGCAGCAGCGGCAGCATCAGCGACCGGCCGCAGCAGACATCCACAACGTTCCCGCCCTTCTTGGCCATCTGGGCGGCCGCAAAGTGCTGGATGTAGTTCATCACGTCCAGGTTGGTAAAGAACCCATCCCTGAACTGCAAATAAAAATTCCGCATCTGGTAGGTGGTGCAGAGAACCTTTTCCCTGTCCATCCCATCCTCGATGCGGTAGACGATTTCTTTACTCACGCCATTTTCCTTTCGTATCAAGGTATTTCTGGTACTTGATCCATTCGACCAGCGAGTATTCCCGCCGTATGCGATGATCTCCCCCGATTTTTCCCTTGGGCGGCCGGACTGCTATGATCTGCTTCCCGTCAAAATAGGATGTGCCTCCAAACTTGACCGTCGTAGACCAGGTCGTGCTGTCCGTGCTGTAGAAGCCGTAGTCCAGCACATCCTTTTTGCTGTACCCCAGGCCATGCACCTTGACGCCGCAGGCATTGGCATACTGCACCAGACGGCGAATATATCCATACTCGCTCGGGCGGATCGTCTTGATGGCGAACCCTCCGATGCCGATGTAGGGATAATCCTTGCAGAGCTGCTTGAACTCGTCCAGGCCCCGTGACCGATGCCAGACCGGAATGCTTTGCCGGCCGGTCTCAGCTTCCAGCCTCGCCCTCATCCTCTTGACGGCATCATAGCCGGTTATCATGTCCACATCCAGCTCAAAGAAGTGTTGAATGCGGTACTGATTGATGAAAGCAATGTAACGGCTCAGATATGCGTCCCAGTTCACGGGCTTGGCCGCCGCCTCCTGGCTGTGCATAAAGGTAAAGGCCCCGCTGTCCAACAGGAATATCTTCCAGCGCGGAAGTTCTTCGGCCTGCCACGGCTTGAAGTAGTAGAAGCTCTCCAAAACGTACTCAGGCGGGTGCTTTCTCACCGCAGGCTCATCGCAGTTGGTTCCGGCCAGGAATAACCTCATAGGTCAATCCAGGCTCCACAGTGCGGGCATTTGATCCGTTTTGCGGGCGATCCACTGGCGGGCTGCCGCACCTCGCCCTCTTCGTCCCGCTGCGGTGAAGGCTCCTGCTGGGCCCTCTCTGCCGGCTTTTGCACCGGCTCAATGAAGAAGTCCTCAAAATCGACATCCTGCATCTCGCGGAGGATTCCATCGACTTCCAGGTCGGTAAACCCGGTTTGCTCAAGGTCTACGTTCAGGGCTTTCAGTGCCTCCATCTCGATGCGGAGGATGTCCTCATCCCAGCTGGACGCTTCGGCGACTTTGTTGTCGGCGATTCTGTACGCTCGAACCTGCTCATCGGAGAGATCATCCACCAGGATGCAAGGCACGCGCTCCATGCCGAGCAGCTGCGCCGCCTTGTAGCGGGTATGCCCTGCAATGATGGTTCCTTCCCTGTCAATCAGGATCGGCACCCGGAAACCGAAGTTCTTGATGCTTTGGGCTACCGGTTCAACGGCTGCATCGTTATTGCGGGGATTATGCTCATAGGGGTGAATCTCAGAAATGTCTCGATACGAAATCTGCTGTTCTTTCACTGTTACTCCCTTCTCTGCATTTCTTGCTTTACAGGGAGTGATGCGGCTTTTCGCCTCCTTTCCGGCCAAACAAAAAGCCGCCCGAGGCGAATCGGGCGGCTTCATGGCTATGATTAGAATTTTACGGATACAATTTTACCACATTCAAATTGCCTTGTCAATGACATGATTTTGACAAATTTAGGGTTCGTTGTCAAGAGCATCGACCCCAAACATGAAGACCGACACCTGCGCTGTGGCCGACGAGAGGTCTCTGTAGACCTGTCTCGGCGAAATCTGCAGATCGGCCGCAATCTGATCGTAGGTCGGCTCATCGTCGGAGATATAGTAGCGCCGCAAGACCTGGCACTCCCGCCGGGCGGTCCGGCCATCCGCATTGTCTGCCTTCTGGTTGCAGTAGACCTCATACATACTCAGGACATTGTCGATGTGCTTCATGATGATCTTCGTGCGGCGGCAGGACATGCGGATCGACTCAACCACAGCCATCCGATTCTTGTTCATCATCATATCCAGCAGCTCAATGGCCTCCTCTTCCTCGGATCCATCGTGATCTCCTTCTTCATCCGTGTAGACTGCCCCTGTGCAGTGCAGCTTGAACTTGCGGTAGTTTTTCAGGAGCAGCTGGGTATTGTGCAGTCGCCGGTCCCGCCGCTCTTCGAGCTGCGTATCCTGTTCGGTGACAACTGCCTTTGCGGTCTGTTTAGCCGTTTCCTTGATGACGGCCATGATATCTGCTGGAAGTTCCATTGCGCGCCCTCCTGGCCTATTGCCAAAATCACAAAATTCGTATATAATAGGCTTGTGTTCCGGGGGCCGCGCAAGCGGCTCTCTTTTTTTGTGGGTTTAATCGCAGCGGAGCCATGCAAAGCACTGCTCCTGGCTGTCAAATTCTTCGACCCAGGCATCCCCTGTCATATTATCGATGCCAACCCAGCGGTTGCCATCCCGCCGGTAGAATAGCCCATGCGGCTCACGGCTCTGGATGATGGTGTGGGCCTCTGCCTGCGTAACTTCCTTTATCAGGAACTCTTTATACATCCTGCGGCCTCACTTTTTCTTCTTTTTGCGCTTGCCGGCCTTCGAGCGGTCTTTGCCAGGCTTGGCATGATAGCTGGTCATGGTCTGATACCGGCGGTAAGCCCCGCCGTCATGGCGCTTCTTGCTGTTGTTCATAAGTACCTCCATCTCAGATAAACGGACAATCGACGCCGAGCCAGATAGGCGGCTGTGCGTTGCCGATCACGCTGAACCAGAGCCGGCCGGTAAAGAGCAGTTTCAGCCGTTCCCAGAAAGACAAATGCCAGCAGGAGATCACCTGTCCCTCCCCGCGGAACGCCGGGAGCTGTTCCACTTTATCTTCCATGCCCGCCGGAGCGGTGAATACGATATTCTGCTGCTTAAACTCAATCGGACTCATAGTCGGCCTCCATCAGTTCTTCAAGGCGAGCCTTGGCGCGGGTAAGGACATCGATCTGATGCACTGCCCGCATCCTGGCAGCCGGCATCACTTTCTTGAGCACCGGAGAGATAGCCCCGAAAACATCCTTGGCGTAGTCAGGAGGATTGGCCGTCTTTTTGGCCTCATCAATGAGGCCCTGCAGCTCACCCAGGAGCTTCAGATCATCCTTAAATTTGCTCATTTTCTTTTTCCTTTCTGGCGTCACGCCGTTCGATAGTGTAAACCGCATCTTCGCGCATTTTGTGCCACTGTACTGCAAACCAGATTTTCCAGCTGTCACACATCTTGGTGCAGTACGTTTTTTCTGCGCATGATTTGCAGGGTCGCAACGATGGTCACCTCCTAAACAAACGACTTCGGCGGCAATTCAACAGCTTCGCCGATCTGCTTCCACAGGTGCAGGCAGTACGGGTGGAGGTTGACATACTCGCTTTTGGGCGGATGGAACTGCACGGCGCATTCGTCATCCCGCCAGAAAATATCTTTGACCAAGCACATCTCGTCCCATGTAGGGCAGCGGTTGCGCAAGCTCACGCTGACGTGTTCCCATCCTCCGGCCCACGATACGATGATTGCCATCTCCCGCGGCTTGTGTCGTTTGTCGCTGAGGTAGCAGGCCATACCATCAAACCCGGATTCTACGATTCGGAGACGGTTGTCGCTCTTAATTTCCGCTATCTTTCTCATGGTCAGTCCTTCCTCACAGTCCCAGCACTGTATAAATTACCAGGAAAATCGGACCCCAGACCGCAATACAGGTGGCGGCGCAGAGGATAATCACAATGGTCGCAGTTATGATTGCATTTTTAATACCCATTGTGGCTCTCCTTTCCGCAGTAAAGCGATCCGTCGGCGTTGTAACGGGGCGTGATGCCAAATCCGTAACTGTGCCAAAATACGATGTATTGTACCCCGGTTTCCTGATCTTGGTAGACTTCAAAGCTCCCTTCATCAGCTATCCAGTCCATCCGAAAATCATTATCCCATGAGTCTTGCTCACTGGCCGCTGCTAATGTACCACACCCGCACAGGGCAAGGATCAGCGCGGCCAAGGCGATCATCTTTTTAGATTTCATCGGCGTCCTCCATTTTGGCCCCGCAGCCAGGGCAGTAATTGAAAACACCCAGCCATTCGGGAAGAGTCATTTTACAATTTGTACAGAGATATCGATACGAGAATTGGTCTTTTACCCACTTTCCATGTGGCCGCAGGCTCTCGGGGTCGATGGTGGGAGCAGCGTCGATATCCTCGCCCGTGATATAAAAAATTTGCTTATCATTCTGGTTCACGCCCATGTGATAGTGCAGGGCGTTGGCGTCAATCAGCCGTTGTTTCATCTTTCAGTGCCTCCAATCCATCGTTTTCGGATTATAGTTATGAAAATCAGGTTCTTTCTTGAAAATCATTCGATTGTTACACCATCGCTGAAGATGTTTAATTTCTCGTTGTGCGTGCGGCTTATCATAGATCATCACATATGGGTCGTATCCCATATCACGCAGGGTATAAATGCGGTACAAGTTTTCCTCCATTGTGGTGTCGTAGTTTGTCAAGCAGAACACCGTCCCGTATTGCCCGTGAGGCTTCCGCGTTGCAAGACTTGCATATAATTTCAGGCCGCGTAACACGGATTCACTCTCTTTCATGTAATCCCAGGCGAAATGGATTTCCTTGAGCTTGATCCGGTTGATCGCCTCAATGTTTTGTTCCGTCAACAGGCGGCAGTCCAATCCCTGGTTAATATCCACCCACGCCTTACTGTCTGCCAGTTGTCCCAATAGCTCCATGTGATCTGGGCAAGCAAGAATATTTGGGTCCATCAACACGATGTTTCGCTGCCCCCTCCACCACTCGGACAAATTGGCAACCTTTACAGAGCCGCGGCCCTCCTTTTCCGCTACTACGCAGAAATGGCACCCTCGTGGACATCCACGAGTGAGAAACCCATACGCAGTATCTTTTGTGAGTTCGTGATAAATCGAATAATCCGGGTATATGTGCTCGACCTCTTCAGGGAGTTTATTGTCAAGGCCATATCCCGTGCCGCCCTTGATAATTTCTTTCGCGTTCAGCGGTTCTGGAATGTCAGGAGTGTAAGTTTCGTCGAAAACTTTACTCATGTAAACCCGATCGTACTGACCCCAACCCCACCACCACTCAACTGTATCGCCTCTCGCCTTGTGCCAAGCAGACAATTTCATCAGGGCCAGGTTCGGATAATGGTGACCATCTACGTCAATCAGTCCGATTTTCATCTTTCATCACCTCCAATCTTTTGAGCAAGATAGTCATTCCTCCATCAAGTACTTTTTCCACGGCCTCCGCATCTTCTCACCGAAAAAGCGTTCCAGGCTCCTGGATTCGGCAAGTTCGGTCATCTTCCTTGCTTTCTCTGCGGCAGCCCGCGGCGTTTCAAAGCAGCCATCCTTCAGACAGCTGCGGCGCACAAAGGTCAGACACTGAAATCCATCTGCATCCCGGTAAGAGATAACCACCTCGGGTTCCCTGGCGGGAGAAATATTGTGCCTGGACACATAGCCAGGACAGACGGTAAACTCCCTCCGAGGTGCCGCCTTCTCTGGAATGTAGTAGAAATGTTCTGTCATCACCCAGACCGTCGCGCCGATCGGTGGCAGCTCTACCTTTTTCATTGATTTTTCCTCCTGACCTAATAAGGTGGATAAAATATTTGATTTCCTAAATCCTCGTCCCTTGGAAAATTTCCTCGATTTCGATATGGGCAACGTTCAATTTTCAGCTGATTGATGGACCGCTGGGCGGCACCTCGGCCGCAAGCTTTGTCATATGACGTTTCATCAAAACCATCGTCTGCCCTCAGGTCTACAATAACCAGCTTATCATCGACCATGGCGCACCAGCAGTTCGGGATTGGGTTCCAGGATTGTTTATAGGGTCGAACAGGTTCCCAAGCGCACCGGGCTGCCTTTCCAAGAGCTGATAAAATATCAATCTTGTTCAGTCCCACTGTGTTGACCATTATTTGTACACCCGCCCAGTCTTTTTATCCAGCAGTGTCACCCGTCCATAAATTTCAAAGTCTGCAAGATCAGCTACGCTTCGCAATGTATGTACCAAGTTGCTAACTCGCTTTTCATCTTTGGCAATATTTTCTTCCGCCTGCGTTCTGGTGGGATCAGCGGCGCCGCTGGGGTTGTGTCCATAGCGTGTATCCGGCATTATAGCTCTCCTTCCAATCTGTCCAAGACAATATAGTGCTCCTGCGGGCCAGCCGTTTTTCCGGGCGGCCGGCGCTTCACGAGCGTTACCCGATAACCAGCTTTGAGCATCAAACGCCCAACTTCCAGTCTCTCTGTTTCGGATAAGCCCACCCCAGTTTTTGCCGGCGTTAAAAGAATCTCTTTTTTATCCCGCACTCTGTTCCACCTCCATCAAGTCTCGCATCAGTTCATCAACTAGCAGCTGCCCGGCATGAGATCCGGTACGAATGACGCTGCCCTTCTTTCTCAGCTCTTCGAATTCCTGATCCCGCATCGCCCGGGACTTTTCAGCCAGGCTAACTTCTGTTGCACTCATGCGCCGCTGGACGACCAGCTGCCATTCTGCAAGGAACGGTTTGGCATCTTCCAGATCATCGAACTGGTTGTTGTTGTAGCTGCGCTTTTGTCGGATTGTTCCGCCGGGTTCAACTTCAAGCGTATACCACGGTGTGTTCGGCTCATCCTTTTTCCGCAGGAACAGGATGTAGCTTTCCCGGGTGGCAATCCTCTCAAAATACCGGGTACCACGCTGGATGCAGTGATCCAGGTATCGGCTTTCCTCCAGGATGCTTTTTGCCCCATCCGGTACGCGAATCAGGTATTTTTCTCCATCGTATTGATAGGTCTTTTTGATCTTTTGCATGATCTGCTCAATGCTAAACCGAGATTCCAGATCGGCCGCTTCCTCCTCGATCTGCCGCCTCACATCTTTGAGATGATCCAGCCTAGCCAGTCGCGCTCTTTCAGCGACCAGATCATCATGCCGGCGTTTTAGGTCAAGCGGATATAGGACGCTTTCGATAGCCAGATTCATTCCTGCTTTTTGGGCCATATCCAGATAGTCAATCCAGTCCGATGTGACCCGGGGATTGATAACGCCATCGTATTTTCCGGTGATGCGCCGTGTCTGTTGTCTCAGGTATTTCAGCGATCTGGATAGTCCATGTTCTTTCAGAATGTCTTGGACACGATAGGTTGAAAGCGCACTCACCATCTGAAGGTTTCTTGCTGTGATCTGCAGACCAGCTTTTTTCCAGCCTACGGCTTCATTCACATCGGTGAAGGTGTCTTTTCTTCCGTGGATCAAGGCCAGCTCATTCTTGGTCAACCCAAACACTCCGTAGTATGTTTTGGAGTGTATTTTCAGGTGTTGATGATTGCAGTATCCTCCGTCTGATCCATCGAGGTAACTTGCAAGGGCATCTGCCCACCCCGTCTTTATGAGGCTTTCGGCCATCGGATACCGGCGGCAGCTTTCCCAAAATTTGACTTCCCGGTAGAAGTTGCAGCCCTTGTCGTACTTTTTGATCCAGCCAGACTTCATGACCTTTCGGAGGTCATGTTCAAAGGTGCGTTCCCATGCGGCATAAACTCTCGGTTGATAATAACCAGTCGATGCCGTCATCCCCTTGGAGATGTCATTGCTTTGGCACATGATATACCGGGAATCCCACTGGTTATCCTTGAAGAAATATTTCTTTTTCCAGTGTTTCGCACTGGCACCATCAGTCCACCAGATATCCCCGGGACAGATATCAAGATTTGCATTATGGTTCTCAAAATTGAAATACACTACCATCCGGCGAACCCACACGGCATTGTTATCCGGCTGGCTCAAAAGAAATGTTCTGGCCCTCCATACCCGGCGGGCAGAGTACTGGGTATTGTAGATCTGCATTGTCCTTCCACAGCACCGGCAGGCGGCCATCTTTTTGTGCTTCATCTCACGGCCATCAACACTGTACTCCCCTCCGCAGCTGTCGCAGCGCACACGCTGGACCGGAACCATCTCTTTGACTCCGCCGGGGAAAACGCGGGATTCTTTGGTATTGGTGATCCACAGGAAAACATCATCATGGCAGCAGGCCAAAATTCTTTTATGGATATCCCACGGAATCTCGGGCAATGTTGCAAGCATCTTCTTTGTCTCTTTTGCCTGCTTGGCATCTCTGATTTCCCTCTTTTTTCGGCTGGCAGCTGAGAGAGCATTATCGACAATTCGAATCAGATCCCCGATCCGGTGATCGTCAAAATAGTTCTGCAGCAGCTCAGACTCATGCTGCGTGGCCGCAACATCGGTGCGCAGAAGCGACCGGCCATGTTCTGTGTCGATGTAATCAGGACGCAGGAATCGTCTGCAAGGATTCTTTTTCCGGCGGAGTTCCCCTGTCCAATAATCCCCGCAGAATCGCCAGACCACCAACGGGTTTTTGCAGTCATCCCAGACTGCCACGGTCAGGGTTTTGCCCTTAATATACCTGCCCTGGCCCAATCCTTCGGCGACTGAGATGCACCGCCTGGCGTCCAGCGGCGGCCGCTTCGGAGCCGGTGTGTAGAGCATCAGTTCATCTGCTTTTTTCATTTGGCTGCCTCCTTAAGTTCGGCGAAGGTGTATCTTGTATCAGGAAAAACTTTAATCCCATCCACCTGCGCGATCACACAATCAAAGCCGTTGATACTGCACAACCAGTCCTCCAGTTTGCCAGATATCGGGGCACCCTTGTATGCGATATGGAACGGCCCCCTATTCTGATCGAGATGTCCCGCCGGATGCCACATTACATAATTCGCATGAAGCAGCAAGAATTCTTCTTCCGTTATGCGCCGGATCAGCGTCAGCTCAGTACAGCTGATACGCGTCCCGAAGCAATCCTCATCGATGTCCCCGCCGGCCGCCACTGCCCAAAACTGGTTCTTGCCATCCCAGTCATAGTAGGTCAGGCAATCCAGCGGGTCTTCGCAGAGGTGGAAACCGGTGTTGGCGCATTTAGCCTTTTCGGTCACATTTTTCCCGGGCTTAAACTGGTATTCGCCCTTCCCCTTCACAGCCGTAAGCTGCGGCGTGAAAGCTTTTACACCAAGGATCATAACGCTCACCCCCACAGTGACAGCTGCATGATGCCGTCATCCTGCTTGGGCTTGTCCTCTTTGGCCTTCTTCGGCCTCGGGACAGGCTTTGCAGCAGGCTCTTTTTTCGGTTTTGTGGGTGCGGCCGGTCTGGGCGCCGCTTCCGCCGGCTTGATCTCAGCCGGTTTCTGCATTTCTGCCTCGGTGGGCGCTGCCCCGGTCAGCTTCACGTTCATGACGAACTCCACTTCCGCGTTGGGGAAGTAGAACTGCACCGCGCGGCGGTAGGCATCGAGGTCGGAGATCATGCCCCCGGCATTATGTACGACAGCAGCGCAGCACTCAGAGAACGTGCGCTTGGTGTTGCATATGACCTCTGCGAAGCGCGGCTCCTGGTCGGCGAAACAGATCAGCGTCTTGAGGATGTAGTCCCGGACAGCCCGTGCTTCCCGGCTGCCCTTGAAGGCTTTGTTCTCGTCCTCGAGCTTGGTTTTTGCCTTGGCCCGCCAATCGACGAACTCTACGGCGTTTGTGGTGTGTATGGTGTCCATTTTTGCTCCCTTCAGAACAGCGTAAGCTGTCCATACTCGTTTGCGCTAAAATCAGGCAGCTGTGGGCGGCGTTTTGAGTCATCCTCGACATTCTTCCTTGATTCACCCTTACCGCCCTTGCAGGGCCTCTTTGGAGGTTCTTTCGGTGCAGGTTGATTTTGATGCTCTTTCAGCCCTTGACTGGCCTTGCACATCATGTCCACCTGCGCCAGTGCCCGGCGCCACTGCCAGATGGTGTGGAAATACATCGGGGTATACCAGACATTGCCTTCATCCCGCGGTATCAGCCCCCGCCGGTCGTAGGCGGTTGACGGGTGCGCCAGCGAATCCCCAATGACCACATAGCCCGCGCAGCCCAGCAAACTGAGTTGGATGTAGCACATCAGGCCAACGGTGAAGTCAATGTCCTGGGCAACGTACAGCACACTTTGCTGGTAGTTGACCTTTTGCCGCAGGCACTCGTTGGCGAAGGCCACCAGGAGCGCCCCTGCGCCGCAGGCCGGGTCTGCGGCTGAGATCCAGCCCTGTGCCTCTACCTGAGCCGCGACGTCTCCGATCGTGAGCTGAGACATCGCCTGGCACACGTTGTAGGGCGTGAAGAACTGCCCATTGTGCTCATTACCAAGACCAAGCGTCATGAAAATCTCACCCAGCAGGTCTTGATTCTGGTCTTCATCCAGCGCCGAGACAACCATGCCCAGCATCTCGGCCATGACCTGCAGTTCGGCCTCGGTGTACTTGGCCCGGGTGGTTTGATAGAGCTTCTCGCGGGCTTCCTTGTGCGCCGCGTCTACGGCGCAGGAAATCGAGCAGGCCGACATGGTGATCCAATCAGCCCAGACCTCCCACCGGCCATGTCGGCCGCAGAGGCTTTCGAAGGCCTTGACCAGCTCTTTCTGGGCTGCCCCACGGACAAGCCGGGCGTCCGACCCCATGTTTCATTCCTCCTTCCCGATCACCCCGTCCGCTTATGCCGGCGGGGCCTGCTGAGTGCGTCAGCCAAAAAGTCGTTGCCGCTTGGAGTGGCGCGGTCAACTCGCTTACTGCCTCTATTTCCCTTGTGCGAATCTTTCCAGTCCTGCGCTGTAAAGATCCCATACGCCTGACACTGCTCCAAGATGCGTCGGACATACGGCAGTGGAGCTTTTGCTTCATACTCGGCTGCTTCCCGCATGGCTGCAGCGATTACGGTATCCGAGATGCCGGCCTGCCTAAACTCATCCAGCATGTCTTTGAGCGCTTTGCCAATACGCTGACCCAATCCCAGCTCAAGCCATGTAGCTTCTGGGGATGGATGCGGGCATTCTCCCTCACTCGGAGGCGGCAGCGGCAGCCCACCGTCAGGTGGATTCTTTGTTTTTTCTTTTGTAGCAGCTTTAGCTGCTATTTTCTTTTTTATTTCTTCTATAGCAGCTATATTATTAAGCCCTGCATTGTTTTCGGAAAAACCCATGGGTTTTTGTGAAATCGACGTATTTTGTGAAAACCCATGGGTTTCTGTGTTTGCATAAAGTTCCGAATCATCGAATATTTTCCTGTTTTCTTTTACGGCACCTGCTGCAAATTGTGAAAACCCGTGGGTTTCTTCGCTATTTGTGAAAACCCGTGGGTTTTTTGGGTTTTCTGAGAAACCCATGGGTTTTTTGGGTTTTTCGGAGCTTTGTTTTCCGTCTGCGGCTTCTTGTGGCTTTTTGCGGGGACGGCCTCCCTTGCGACCATTTTCAGCCTGCTTTCGGTCCAGCTCCGCAAACCGTTGCTTGTCCTCATCAATCCGTTTTTTCATAACCGGAAACACAAATCGCTCATTCCCTCTGAGCTGCGGAACTTCACCCGTCATGCTGTAGGTTAGGCATGCCACGAAAAGTCTCCCCTTCTCAGAGTCTGTGAGTTGTTCGAGTTCTTCCAGGTAGGAATGATAAGCACAAAAATACGGTCTTTCCATAGCCGTCCTCCTTGGGGATGGCCCCGCTATTCTGTGCGCAGATTCAGGCGATCACACAGATACTTGTCCAGCTTGATGCCGTAGATGTGGTAGTCTTCGAAAAGGTCTTTCTCCCGGCAGTGCGCCTCATCGTGATGCGCCCGGCACAGGGCAACCGCATTCAGTCCAACATGGACGATCTGCTCACGGTCGCGCCCCATGCCGATCCGGTCTACATGGTGCACCTCTGCCGGCTTATTGCAGATGGCGCAGCGGCGGTTTGCGAGGCAAAGATACAGATACTTGCTGATGTCATCGGTCTGGTTGAGCAGGCTGTCTTTGGTCGGCACTGACCAGTGGAAGCAAAACTCAATCAGATAGTTGATGAAGTTTTTGGCTGTGGTCATGTCGGTATCTGAGAGGCTGAACCATTCCCGGCCGCTTCGCCCACAGAAGTCCCACGTGAGCAGCTGCCGGATGCTTTCCGGGTCATCCCCCGACCAGATTGCGATATCCCGAATGATCGCGAATATCTTCTTTCGCTGGTCTGCTGAAATGGTGCGCCCATCGTTCAGCCTGATCTCGACCCGGGACGGGCGCTTCTGTGCCAGATACCGGCTGATATCCTTATCCGGCAATACCACCAGCTTCTTGCCCTCCCCCTGAAGGATTTTCGCGGTGACTATCATTTGGCGCCTCCTTGTCGACGTGAACGTGCATCGGAACCGATACGCTGTTGCCGCGCATATTTTTCAGCAAGAACTCGGTGCATTTCTCTGCACTCAGATGATTCCGCAGAGCCTGTTCTTCGTAGGCAAACTCTCCGGCCATACGCTTTTCCTTGATGCGGCGATGGATATCCTCTTCGGTGTAGTTGGCCTCGATCAGATACAGGTCGTAGCCGATTGCCTGCACGCCGTTGAGGTTATTGGTGTCGGTGGCATAAATGACCTTGCCGTTGCGGAAATGCACCTTATAGCCGCAGTTTGGAACGTTGTGGGTAAGCTCAAACGGAATCACATTGCAGAGGCCATACCCATACATGACGCGGGGCCTTAATACGTCAATCTGCCGTTCCGGCACCCCTGCGGCCACCAGCGGAGAGACCAGCCAGCGGCAACAGCCGAAGCGGAGTGTTGGCCGCTCGGCCGCCAACCGCCGCAGGGTCCTCTTGCAGAAATGGTCTCCGTGAATATGGGTAAGCAGCACCAGCTTGAGCTGCGGAACATATGGGGCGATCTGCTTGTATGGCACGCCGCAATCCACCAGTACAAAGTCGTTGAGGACCACGGCGTTGCCTTGACTGCCGGATGAAATAATGCTGTACCTGACCATCACAGACTGCTGAGGTCAACGGCCTCAACTACCTCATCCATTTCGGGCCGGGGGATCTCGATGCTTTTGGGGGTGTTCTCGATCTGGGGCGGTGCGGCCGGCTCAGGCTCATCCGGGGCCAACATCTCCGGCAGGATACTCTTGCCGTCCGGAGAGACCTCCATAACGTGGCCGTCATGCTCAAAAGCATCTGTAACGTCAGTGGTCAGTGGGCTCCACTTGGAAAGGAGCTGACGAAGCATGGTCTTCTGCCCCATAGCATCAAATTCTTTGTACCAGAATGAGCTATATTTCCACATCTCGCTTGCAGGGACTTTGCCTTCTTGCAAACGCTGGTAGGCTTCGGCGCTGAATGCGGGACTATAGGTATCCGCATGGTGCATCATTTTCTGGCGGCTCCAATATATGGCATGGCGGAAACCATCCTTGGTTTCGAGAGCTGCCATGTAACCGATTACCGGAAGCTGAAGGGCCTTGTCTTCATCCTCTTCAAATTTGAATCTGGGGTCTCCCGTGCCGGGGTCTCGGCCCAAATATTCCCCTTGGCGAACTGTCATGACGTTGAGGCTTTTGTACACTCCAGTACGAATAGCAAGCTGGATATATCCTCGGTATCCCAGCACGAACTGGGCTTTCTTCTCGGTAAGGGGCACCCACCGGCCTCTGGAATCCTTGATCTTGTTTCCCTTGTCGTCCGTCTGGTAGACAGCTTTGCCGTCCGGCCCCTTGACCTTGCAGTCAAACGGCACCAGGTAGTACTGGCCCAACTGCGGCGAAGGCTGCAGACCCAGCGACTCGCCCAGCAACGACCCGGCCAGGATGGATCCGGCGTCGCACTCCTGCAGCTGGGCATTGACGGCCACCGCCGAAGTGATGGAGGCGATGAACCGCCGGGAACGGTTGGGATCCCCCAGTGTGTTGTAGATCAGGGACTGATAATCCTTGGTTTTGATTGCCTCCGAAAAGCGGGGTTTCCGCCGCGGCATCATCTTAGCACTCATACTGATAGCCCTCCTTCTCCAGCCACGCCTTCAGAGCGCGAAGGCGGGGCTTTGTATCGGTAACCTTGAATGTTGCACTGAACTTGCGTTCGGACGCCGCCGGGGCAGCTTCTTCCGGTTCTGTCTCGACCTCAGCGGGCGGCTGCAGGACTGTTTCCTCGGCCACGACCTCCTGCACAGCCGCCACGGCTTCCGCCTGTCTTGCGGCCTGCTCCGCGCGCTGGGCTGCGGCGTTGCGCTCGGCGGCGATCCGCATCTCACGCTTGTGTACCGTTCCAACGGCGACAGCCAGGTTGCGCACCTGCTTATACTCATCCAGCACCTCAAGACCATTGGCCATCCCCCGGATGCACTCAATATCCTTGGCCACATCGTCCATGTACTTCTTCACGCTGGCTTTCAGGGATTTGAGGCTTGCGCTCAGTGTAATACTGAGACCAATGTCCTCAAAGTTAACCCATTCCAGCTCCGGGTTGGCCCGCTGGAGCTCGCTGAAGTAGGCAACCACTTTGGCGGCCTTGTCCTGCTTGAGACCATCCTCTACCTCGGCGATCCTCTGGGCAAGCTGCTTGTCCGCCGGGCCGAAGACATCGGTCACACATTCCTTGTAGACCGCCTCGAAGGTATCATAGGGGGCCATGACCTCTTTCTTGACAGCTTTCCGCCGGGCTTCCAAGTCTTTGAATGCGCTGTTAAGCTCGGCGCGGCGCCTCTTTACGATCTGCACCGTCTCTTCGGTGCAGGCAAGCGAAAGGGCGTCTTGCACTTCCCTTTCGGCGTTTGCCTTGACCCCGCGCAGGTGCTGCACGATGATCGGCAACTGTTCCACGACGATCAGGTCGTTGATGTTGACTCTCGGTTCCATATTGCACTCCTTTACTGTTTGATCCGGCTGATGCCGGGCAAACTCGCCTTCGGCTCCGGCGGATCACCTGCATCCAGATATCTTGCAAGGCTGTCCAGGTTGACCAGGATCCTCCGGCCCGCCCTGACGCTGCGCACCGTCCCATCGGCCAGCAGCCTGCGAATGTGGCTCTTGGCCAGGCCAGAGGCCTCTGCCGCCTCCTGCACCGTCCCCATGTGGGGAAAACGCACGCTATTATCCATTGTCTGCTCCTTTCTGCTTACAAAGAGAGGCAGCTCTATAATTGGCTGCCTCACATCTCCGTTTATTCCTCCTTTCCATATTGCAAAAGCGCCTTTTTCGTGCTACAATATGGATGTGTATGGTGGGAGCTTACCTTTCCTCTTTTAGCCGACAGCTTGCGGGGGACGGTAGGCTCTTATCCATTTTGTAGCGTTTCGCGCTGGCCGTCCGGGCCGGCGCTTTCTTTTTGCTCCAAATCGTAGACCGACAACTGGCCGGGAAGCTGTTCATTTCCAGACACTGCGATCCTGACGGCCCTGCCCTGCTGGGGCTTTGTACTTTCTGCCTTGGGTCGCTTCCCAAAAACCTTGATGTAGCACTTTCGGCCATAGCCGGATGCAACCGCCTCAGGATCTTTCAGCTTCCGGTGGCATCGTTTGCACCTCATCTGACAGTATGCCGGGTGCTGTGACGCTCGATTTTGGGGACAGGAACCCGTTTGTGTGCCTCTGCCTCCAAACGATCCTCTGCCTCCAGGGCATTGCCCAGCATCAGACAAGCACCGCAAAAGGCGCCAAATGCGGCCATAGCGTACAGCCACCACAGCTCCGGCGTCTCAATGGCGCCACAGATAAGCCAGATGCTGAGCAGGCCGGACGCCAGAAAAGCACATTTGAGGATCAGGATGGATGCCCGCCGGGCAAGGGATACATTTCTCATGAGTTTTCTCCAATCTTTGTCAGGTGCTCTGCGGCTTCTTCTACGCTGGTGTCGTCGAACGCAAAGTGCATCTCATGCAGCACTGCCAGGATTGTCTCCAGGTCAAAATTCATACGGCCAAGAGCAATCGCGGCATAACCCATGCAGGCATCGTTCCGCCAGCAGCCATTGAAGCTACACATCATTCGTTCCTCCCTTCGACTGCGAATTTCACGCTCATGAGCGCGGTCTGCAGGTTGTCCGCCAGAAGAATGATATTGTCCCACTCCCTCTGCTCGCTGGGGGATATTACCCCATCGGCGGCGATGCAGATCATGGTGGGGTTCTTATCCACGAACTGCTGGACTGCATTCAGCAGGTTCAGGACTGCTTCGGGTAAGTCCCGAAGCTGGAAAGCCGGGATGGCCTGTCGGCCGATGCTGGTCATACGCAGGTGGGTAATCGCCAGGTACTGAGCATCGTAAGCGTCGCACATGGCGGCCGCCACGTCATTGGGCACCGGGCGGATGTTGCCCTCATAATCCCGCAGGCTGTCTACTGAGACATTCAGCAGCATCGCCGCCCGCTCCTGCGTCAAACCTGCCACTTTTCTGGCAGTTTTGTACGGATTGTCGCATTCTTTTGCCATGTCAAATGGCCTCCTTCGTGTTAGAATCAGGCTGACGGAAAGTCTTTTCGTGCCAGAGGATGATCTTCTCCTGGGCCTCGGGGCTGATACGGGTGCCGTTCATCACGTCCGCAATGTAGGCCCGAGAGTAGCCAACCTCGCTGGCCAGCGCCGTGATGGTGATGTTGGCGTCCACCATATCGTGCCGGATCGGCCGTGCCCAAGCAGGAATCTCAACCCTGCGGCCACATCCTTTATGTCTGGGCAAATCTATTCCTCCTTTCGGTTTGCAAATGTGTTTACATTTGTGTGATTTTGAGATAGAATTATAAGGGGTATTGTATACAGTGCCCACCATCCAGCGCGTCTCCATGTTTTGGGTGAGTTGTAAGAAGTGCTCATGCAATCATGGAAAGTCGGACCTTGAAGCTATACGACCGCCGGGCCAGCCTGCCCTGCATGGACCGGCGTTGGCAGCTCCTATATCAAAAGGAGGAATCGTTATGCAGCAAACAGATGATGATGCCGGAGACGCGCTGGATGGTGGGTACCGTAGGCATTCCCCTCTTGTAAACATCCTGTTTACAAGTGTATTATAATCTCTAACTTTGGAGATTTCAAGGCGTTTTCTCTATATTTAGAGATTTCTGCATTATGAAGAAAATCTAGGGTGAATTATGTACCAATCTGCTGATGTCGCCACAAGGATAAAGTCTGTTGCAAAGTCCAAAGGCATTACCGTCAAAAAGTTGCTGGAAGACGTAGGGATGGGCTTTAATGCTATGTCCAATATGCGGACCTCTATGCCCAAAGCCGACAATCTAGCCAAAATCGCAGATTACCTTGACTGCTCGGTGGATTACCTGCTGGGTCGCACTGACAACCCAGAGGTAAACCGTTGAAAGGAGCTCCACCATGAAATTAAATCCAGATTGCATTCGTGATGTCTTGATGGCTCTGGAAGGGATTACAGATGGGCGAACAAGTTATACCTTTCATAGTTTTGAAGGCTTCATCGACTACTTTAGTCTTACTTCCTATACCGCCGATGAAATCGAATATCACCTGCGTCAATGTGATAGGAATGGCTTCCTTGTGGGTGCTCAATTTAGTTGTAGTGGTGAATTTACCATTATCGATATTTCACCAAAGGCTCATGAGTTTTTAGCTAATATCCGTTCTGATACGGTCTATAAAGCAGTCAAAGAACGGCTTGGCAAAATCGGGGTGTTTTCTCTTAAAGCCCTTGTCGATGTAGGAAAGGCAGTTGCAACGGAGTTCATCACAAACGGGCTTTCGGGCGGTATGTCGCCTAACCCATAAGTTTATGAATATGCTCCAGATCATGCCCGACCTGTTCCAGCATCTCCGCATGGGCTTCCGGGGTGAGTCCGACCTCACTCCGGCCGATGATCTGATGCAATTCAACCTCGCGCTTTACGCCTTCCAGGATGACATTCAGAAATGCCATCGGAACGCGGTGCTTTTCGATGGTGAGGATAACGTCCACAATGACTTCATCCAGGCTGTAGACCGTGACATTTACCATAATCCAACCCCCCTCTTAAAGCTTGCTGCAGCTGTTGACGATCATGTCCAGGAGCGGGTGCCCGACCATGATCCGCGACCAGTTGTTGGCGTCGTAGGTCTCGGTCTTCCGCCGGGGCTCATTGTGCAGCATATCGCTTGCCGCATTGATGACGCCCCATGCCGTACCATAGAACTGCTTGATATCCGGCATCGTGTAAGCGGTGATAAACTGCTGCCGGAGCAGCTCCACATTCTTTTTCTTCAGGTCGCTGTCGTCTTCCTCAACAGGGAACCATTCGGTCAGCATCTGATTCAGCCATCCCTTCCTCATTCTGCACCACCCGGTACTTGTTGGTGACAACGCCCAGCACCTGGCCGTCGCTGTCCCGGGTGTTCGCCACAAAGCCGGGGATCTCCTGGCCGTCGGCATCGTAGATGGGGCGCCCCTCCACCTTCCAGTCCAGGCCCGCCAGCCGGAGGGCATCCTTGCTGGTGGGGGCTTCGGCCACCATCGTGCCCAGGCCGTGCCAGGGCACCTCGCGGACATACATCATCGTCTCAACATTCGCGGACATTTTGAACTCCTTTCTCTCCCCTATGTGTTCCGGGGGTCTGCAAGCGTGTTTACAAGTGTATTATAATACAGTAATTTCTGTATTTCAAGGAATTTTACAGATATTTCTGTATTTCTATATTTTGCACAAATTTGAGGTGATTCTATTGGACGTCTTAATTACATCTAACAGAATAAAGTCCTTATGCAAAAGTAACGGTATAACAGTAAAAACTTTGTTAGAGAGCACAAATATAAACCGCAATTTCATTTATGATTTAGAAAAAAGCGGTAGAATTCCATCTGCCGATAAATTTGAACGAATTGCTGATTGCCTTGGTTGCTCCGTTGACTATCTCCTAGGCCGAACCGATGTCCCCGAGGTAAATCGGGGACCCGGGCCTAAGATCGAATAATCCTTTGCTTCTTGTCGCTCCTATCTAGGGAGTGTGGGTAGAAACCTGTAATGTCCCCCTCCTCGTAGAGGGTGTGGATAGAAATGTGTTTACATTTATATTATAATCTCCGTTTAGTTAGATTTCAAGACGGCAATCTTCTTATAATTAGCTTTCTACACCTTGAACAGAAAGGCGGTCTTATTTTTGTTAGACATTGACAGATTAAACAGTCTTTTTGCGGAAACCGGCATCAAGAAAACCACCGTCGCGGAAAAATTGAATCGAAATCGAGTGATTTTTAACGACTGGGCAAAAGGGAAATCTGCCCCATCTGAAGATCAGCTAGAGATTGTCGCCCAAGCGCTGGGAACTACTGTCGCATACCTTTGTGGCGAATCTGACGTAAAGGAGCGGAGGCCGCTGCAAACCAGTGATCTAACAGTCAATGAGGCGGAAATGCTCAAGGCATTCCGGGCGGCTGATCCCGCACTGCAGCGGGCCGCACTGTCAGTGCTGAAGTCGGGGGAGGACAAATAAAAAAGGCCCGCCAGGAGGGCTGGCGGGCTGAAAGCGTAGAAAATTTTTACAAAAAGCATAAAAAATTGCTTTCCAAAGTACACACTAATTTTTACAGATATGATATAATATAATATAGGAGAAATTATAAGGAGGAGGCACACTTATGACTTACCAAGCACGCGATATTGCCGAGTACATCATTTACCGTGAAGCCTCACAAGGTAGAACGGTCAGCAATCTTCGTCTTCAAAAGTTACTTTATTTTGTTCAAGCTCAATTCATTGTCCAAAAGGACGCTCCATGTTTCACAGAAAGGATGGAGGCTTGGGATTATGGCCCAGTAGTTCCAGAAGTATATCGCGCATACAAATTTTATGGTAGTAATGCTATCCCATACACTAAGACATCGTTTAGGCATATAGATGATGCCGATAAAGTGTTGATAGATTCTATGCTAGATTCTTGTAGCGATTACTCAACATCAACGCTTGTAGACATGACTCATTCGCAAAATCCATGGAAATTTGCATACCAGAATCCGCTTGACAACGAAATTACGATTTCTTCTATGTATCACTATTTTAAGGAGTCTTGAGTATGCCAACCGCAGACAAAACAAAAGAACAACCAGATCAAATTTTACATAGAGGTTCTAAACAGCAATATTTTTTATCATCCTCACATAATGTGCTCATGGATGAGATGCAGACCCAGGTTGCAGAGTTGTGCTCAATGCTAGACCAAAGCTCATCCGACGAGTCCTTTGATTGCTCTGTATGGGTACAGCATTTGGAAGCTTACATTGAGGATTATAACAACCGGTTACTTTATTCCGCTATAAGCAGCCATATATTTGGAAAGTCTGAAAAAGAATTTGACACTTTTTTAGGTAATCTTGACAAGGTTATGGAATATGCAACAACCAAAATTCGCCCCCATGAAAACGAAAGCGATGAAAAAAGGATGCGGCTTTACAGGATGATTGTAAAATTTTACGATCATGTCAACCTAGCAAATCAGCAACAACTTATGTTTACTGATAACCGTGAAGGTTTACGCCAGCAGATTTCATCCGAGCTTGAGCCAAAAATATCAGAAGCGGCAGAAGAACTAACGTCTCAGCTCTCGGAAGCCACAAAAGACTTGACATCTCAACTAATCGGCCTAGTTGCCCTTTTCACAGCACTGTCTTTCATTGTTTTTGGTGGAATTTCATCCCTAGATAACTTATTGAATTATCTAAACGAGCAAAAGTCTGTTTTGCCTTCTTTGATTATTGCTGTTGCGTGGGCATTCTGTTTAATGAATCTGTTATTTGGATTTATGTATTTTGTTCTGCGCGTAGCAAAAATATCTCCGTCAGAAGAAAATGCAAAGAATCTGGTTCAGCAATATCCTATTGTATTCCTTTGTAATTATATCCTTCTACTTCTATTTGCAGTATTTTGCGGGATGTGGTTTGCTATCTGCAATGGTATCGGAAGCCCAATTTTTCAATATATTGTAAATCATTCTATTTGGACGTTTATTATTGCTATTGTTGTGTTTGTTATTGCCTTTCTTGGGCTCGGCTGTAAGCTATGGAAATTATATAAGGCTTCTTAAGTGAAAAGCCCGTCGAGGATCACTCCCCGGCGGGCTTTCTAACGCAATGTGTGATTTCCTCCCATTATGCCACATCCTGAGCTTTTGCTAAGTAGAATGGATGGCGAAGGGAGGCATGGGTATGGATAGCGTACATGAAGAAGACAGGCCGCTCACGGCGGAGGAAGCCGAGTTTATAGCTTTGCTCCGGCAGCACCCGGAGCTCTGGCAGCGGGTGGCGGAGATCCTTTCTGAGGGAAAGTTGACCAAAACTTGACCATTTCAACTGCCGAAGATGCTCCACACAAAGCGAAAAGGCCGAAGATGCAGTTTTCTCAACGCATCTTCGGCCTTTTCTTGGAGCTAGTGACAGGAGTCGAACCTGCAACCCACTGATTACAAATCGAAAAAAACTAATAGAAAAATCGTTTGTTTTTGTCCATTTGTTAGTTTTTTGTTCGTTTATTTCTTTGTTCTCACCGGGATTCCAACACTACTATCAGCAAGCCTATCTGGTTTCAACTTCACTATATCATTCGTTTTACACGCTGTCAACCAACAAAAAATCCCCCGCCCTGCCAGGGTCCAAACTGGCAAGGCGGGGGCATTGTGTTGCCGCGCTAAGGAGGTCACGCGGCGCTATGTATTCAGTTGGTGATGGTCATCACGCCGGACTTCTGCCGGTGCACCTCTGCCTCGATCTTGGTGATGAGGTAGCCTTCAATGTCGCCGCCGGAAGCCTTCTCAATGTACTTTTTGGCGCCGGCGCTCAGGGTTTCGATACACGCTTCCACTGCCTCCTTCAGGGCCTTCTGCTGGGCTTCCGCATCGAAGCTGCCGGCCTCTTTCAGGGCATCCACATAGGTCTGGAACTTTGCCTCTACGGCGTCCGCCACGACATTTGCGATTTCCCGCTGGGCGGAAGTGCTCGCCACTGCATCCGCGATATTGCGGATTGCGTTTGCCACAATGCCGCCCACGCCCACGACGGCAGCGCTCAGTACGGCCAGAGTAACTTTGTTCTGCATAGTAAACCTCTTTTATCTCTTGTTTTCTCTCATCAGTTTCAGGGTGTTGTCCGCTTCGATGGCCGGCTTGGTAAAGCTGTTGTTCTTCCACCAAGCGGCCACGCTGGCGGCAACCGTCAGCGCGCTGGTCACCAGCGCCTCGATGGTGCTGTCCTCGATGGGCAGCACGGGCTTGCCCATCGCACTCAGTACCATGTTGATGAGGGCCAGTGCCAGACAGATGGTGCGGACGATGGTCCCCGTGGAAATGTTCAGTTTGTCCATAGACTTTCAATCCTCCCTTGCGCAGCGTTTGAATTTTGCCCAAAGATATAACGCAGTGCTTGAATCCGTGTTATATCTTTGGGTTTTTGTTGGTTTCTTTACTTCATCCGGGTCAGACCGGCGCGCTTGATGATGGACGGGTAGTTCTTGTAGACATGGTTCATGTCCACATCGCCATTGATGCCGGGAAGGCTGCCGGTGCTGGTATACTGCCACATCCCATGCTTGCGGGCGGGTCTCTTGCCCCGGTAGTCGGCGATCCAGAGGTCATAGGCTGCCAGACGATCCATGTTCAGCTCGGTGTTGCTGTAGCTGGTATAGGTATATACCATAGCATACAGGCCCCAATTTTCGATGGCGTCCGCTGCGCTGATGACCAGATCGGTCAGGGCGTCCGCAGACAGCGGTTTGAGCTTATTGTCCTCCACATCTACCGTAACGGGCAGCTCGAAAGTCTTCCCGGCCAGCGCCTCCCGCAACTTTGCCAGTTCTTCCGCCACCCGCTCCGGGGTCTGGGCGTAGGTGTAGTAGTAGACGCCCACCGGGATGCCCAACCGTTTGCACTCCTGGTAATTGCGTTCAAAGGTCGGGTCGATGTAGATGCCGCCGAAGCTCTTGTTGGTGGAGACGGTTTTGAGCATCGCGCCACCAACTTTGTCCTTGACCTGCTCCCAGTCGATAGTGCCCTGGTAGCGGCTCACGTCGATATAATCTTTCACAGTTTATCCCTCCGTGTGATGGTCTGCTTCCAGCTTGGAGATTCTGGTCTCGTGATTGATAAGCCGCTCATCCATCTTCCTGTCCGCCTCTTTCAGCTCGGTAAGATTTTGCATGTAGCGGCCCTTGAACTCCTCCAGGTTGTTCAACAGCAGTTCCAGTTTCCCGGACAGCTTGTTAAGCGTTCCGTTCAGCTTGACGATCGGCCCGGCGACAGTCGCCACCAGGCCGACCAATGCAATGATTACGGTGACCACACCCCATTCGGTCATGTCTTTGCCTCCCATCTGAACAGTGTATAATGCGGCTTGTCCTCCCCGAACCACCGGTATCTCAGCCAATCATCCAGCACCACGGCAGCGACGGAGACCACCACCCACAGCAGGCTGAACGGCAGGCAGATTTGGCCGAGGATATTGAACGGCAGGTTGCTGTAATCCCATACATCCCATCCCAGCCACAGGTTGACAATGCAGCCTGTGGCAAACTCCAGAGCGGTGACGATGGCCGAGCCGATCACCCCCTGCAGCGGCAAGGGCATCTCCCAGGGGATCACCTCGTTGAGCAGGCCGATGAGCACGAAGCACAGCCCGCCCAGCAGGAACATGGTCCAGTGGCTCCGGCCCCGCAGCACCAGCTCCAGCAGGACATAGATGCTGCCGCCCGCCGCCGCAAGGACCGCGTGCTTCAGCGCCGGCTTGAGCTTGTCCATCATGCGTTACCACCGCCCGCGGCCTGCTGGGTCAGCTTCGCAACGACGGATTCGATTTCGGCCTGGGCCGCCGCAATGATTTCCTGCATCTGGGTCAGCAGGTCCTCCGGCAGAGTGCTGCCGTAGGTGATACCGGCCAGGGCGTTTTTGTCCGCCTCGCGGTTGATCCAGATTTTCAGGAAGTTGTTGTAGGTGGTCTGGTAGGTCACGAAGGACTTGTAGGCCACATACAGGGTCATGATGTCCGCCGCCACATACATCTTGCACTGGCTGCCGTCGGCGTGGTAGGGGTACTGCGTTGCGCCCAGTGTGATTGCCGTGAACATCGAATCAATGTTGGTCTGGTCGTTGGGCTCCAGTGCAAAGTGCTCAGTACCGCCGCTCAGTTCCACGTCGATGCCGGCGTAAATCAGCGCCTCGCAGGTGCTATTGGCCATTTCGACCTTCTTCTCTGCCAGGGTTTTCAGGTCTTCCTTCTTCCACTTCAATGCCATGGTGTGTACCTCCCTTACTGGAACGCGCCGGACACGCCGGTGATGTAGCCGGCGGCGTCGGAGCTGCCGCGCTCGGCCTCGATCTTGAAGTTGAAGGCGGCGCCATTGGTGTTTTCGTGGTTCTCGAACACGATGTTGGCGCCGCTCTTGACCTCTGCGGTGCAGTCCTGCCACACCGGCTCGGTATCGTTGCCGTTGTTGGTCACCTTGACGCTGTACTCGGCATCGGCAGGGATGTTGCCGGTGACGGCCAGCCGGGCCACCGTGATGTCACCCTCGACGGCCATGGGCGTCTCCAGGGTGATGGTTGCGGCATGGACGGCTTTGGTGAAGGTGGCGGTGAAGGTCGCCGTCTCGGTGCCGTCGTTCACCTCGATGGTGATGGTATGCTGGCCGTTCAGGATTTTCTGGAACTCTGCCGCCGTGCTGGCCGCCTCGAAGGTGAGGGCCGTCCCGCTGGTGATGCTGTTACGGGTTTTGGTGGTGACCCCATCCAGCTTCTCGGTGACGGTCAGGCTGTCGCCGTCCTCATCGGACGGCGTATAGCTGAAGCTGAAGGCTGCATTCTTCTCCCCCAGGTTTACGCCAGAGGCGCCGCTCTCGCTGGTGACGGTGGGGGCTGCGTTGGTCGAGACCGTACCATCGTCAGAGACCGAGAGTGTAGAGGGAAGTACAAAAGCGGGGCGCACGCCGTAGGCGTAGCTGCACCAGCGGCTGCTGTAGTCGCCGTCCGAGCTGACGCGCCAGACGTCGCCGGAGTCGCCCGTGTACGGCGAGCGGGTCCACCAGTAGGTGGCCGAACCGTTGTACTTTGCAATACGTTTCTTGTTGGCTGCCGAGCCGGTTCCGGCGGTGAAGTAATCCAGCTTCGCGCCGTCCTGCGGGAAATAAGAGTTGTCGCTCTTGGTCCAGCCCAGCTCATAGCCGGACGGCAGGAAGATTTTGCAGCTCAGGCCGTTGGCGCCGGATGCCACCGAACCGCCGCTGCCCGTACCATTGTGGTACGGGATCTTTACCTGCTTGATGGCCTCCCGGATATTCGCATCGA
>ERZ1090879.139-NODE-139-length-50980-cov-42.446794_pt1 | contig 50980 bp, 34 predicted proteins | sample MGYA00478472_ERZ1090879 | MGnify/ENA primary metagenome ERZ1090879 (study PRJEB33644, sample SAMEA5815723) | chicken gut metagenome | biome: Chicken; feature: Gastrointestinal Tract; material: Caecum | place: Ireland | collected 2019-01-01 | study: A study of the... | reverse complement strand
GTATGAACTCCTTTTTTTCTTCCTCTCCTGTTGCACTTATTAGTATAATTCACCGTGCAGAATAAAAAAAGGCGACAGGATTGTCGCCTTTTTTGTTTTGTGCAGAGATCCCGGTTAATCGGTCAGTCCGAGAATGTAATCCGCCGAGAGGTCAAGCGCTTTGCAGAGCTTGGCAAATGTGTCCAATCTCGGAAGTTTGGTGGTTGTGCAATACTGCGTCACCATTTCGGGGGAAACGCCGATTCTTTTTGCGATTTCGACTGTAGTAAGTCCGCTGTTGATGATTTCTTCACGTAATCTTGTTTTAATAATGCTCATATTTCAACTCATCCATATTATTTGGGGCTATAAAATCCCCTACATGATATTATAACCGATTTTTATTTTTCATACGCAAATACTAACTGATAGAATTTAATTTTTTGCGTCAAAATTTTGTAAAACCGTGTCAAATTTTCTATTTGCGAAAAAAAGTATGAACTATAAGAGAAACGGGGGGATCGATAGCGTATGCGTTGTATTCAATAAGCATTTGCAATATTTGGTATTACAATCCCGAATAAATGAAAGTCAACAAAGAAGCGGACAATCGTTTGACTTGCATTGTAAAAATTCTTATAATATTGATTGTATTCCGAGACAGCTTATCAAAAAGGAGAGCAGATTATGAAAGTCACCGAGTTGTTCGGCAGTAACGTCTTTACCGATGACGTCATGAAGAATGCGCTGCCCAAAGAGGTATATAAGTCCCTGCGCAAAACCATTGACGAGGGGCAGCCTCTTGATTCTTCCATCGCGGGTGCGGTTGCGAACGCGATGAAGGATTGGGCGGTTTCCAAAGGCGCAACGCACTATACGCACTGGTTTCAGCCTTTGACCAACCTTACGGCTGAGAAGCACGACAGTTTCATCGAACCAAGCGGCGACAAGGTCATTATGCAGCTGACGGGCAAGAATCTTATTGTAGGCGAACCCGACGCGTCCAGCTTCCCCTCGGGAGGAACGCGTGAAACGAGCGCGGCGCGTGGTTATACCGCATGGGATCCCACCTCTCCCGCATTCGTGAAGGAGGGTACACTGTATATTCCCACTGTCTTCGTTTCTTATACGGGGGAGACGCTGGATAAAAAGGCGCCGCTGTTGAAGTCTATGACCGCGCTCGATACGCAGGCAAAGAGACTGCTGAAACTGTTCGGGATCGATTGCAGAAAGGTTTCTACGACCGTCGGTCCCGAGCAGGAATACTTTCTCATCGATGAAAGCGTTTACGAACAGCGAAAAGATCTCATGCTTACGGGACGTACTTTGTTCGGCGCGGCTCCTTCGCGCGGACAGGAACTGGAGGATCATTATTTCGGTGTGCTCAAAACGCGCATTTCCGAGTTTATGCGCGATTTGGATGAGACGCTTTGGACATACGGCATTTTTGCCAAGACAAAGCATAACGAGGTTGCGCCTGCACAGCATGAACTTGCACCCGTCTTTACCACGACCAACGTCGCGGTGGATGACAACCAGCTTACGATGGAGCTGATGAAGAAGGTTGCGCAGAAGCATCACATGGTCTGTCTGCTGCATGAAAAACCTTTTGAAGGCGTCAACGGCTCTGGTAAGCACAACAACTGGTCGCTTTCTACCGACACGGGGCTTAATCTGCTTGACCCCGGTGAAAATCCTGAAAAGAATACCCGTTTCCTGCTCATTCTTGCCTGCGTTATTGCGGCTGTGGACAGATATCAGGGGATATTGCGTGCATCGGTTGCATCGGCGGGGAACGACCACCGTCTTGGTGCGAATGAAGCGCCTCCGGCGATCATCTCCGTATATCTCGGCGATCAGCTCGGCGCCATTGTGGACAGCATTGTGCTCGGCCGTGAGTATGTGCCGAAGAAGGCTGTTCCCGGCTCTATCGGCGTCCCTGAGTCGCCCATTTTCCCGATTGACACCACAGACAGAAACCGCACGTCGCCCTTTGCGTTCACGGGTAACAAGTTCGAGTTCCGTATGCTGGGTTCGCAGGCATCCGTCGCCGATCCCAACATTGTTCTCAACACCATTGTGGCAGAGACTTTTTCCGAGGCGGTAGATGTGCTTTCGGGAGCGGAGGACTTCGAAATAGCCTGCACGGAATATACCAATAAGCTTTTGAAGGATCATTTCCGCATTATTTTCAATTATAACGGCTATGGCCCCGAATGGGAGCCGGAGGCGGAGAGAAGGGGGCTTCTCAATAACAAGACGACGGCGGACGCCGTTCCCGAATATTTTAAGCGTGAAAATATTGACGTCTTTGTCAAGCAGGGCGTGTACACTGAAAAAGAAGTGATCGCCCGCGCAAATATTTCGCTCGAAAATTATATTAAAGCGATCAATATCGAAGCGCTTACGATGCTGGAGATGGCGCGTCAGGATATTTATCCATCCGTCAACGGGTACATTGCGGAACTCTGTTCGGTGATAGCCTCCAAGCAGACCGTTTCTTCCAAAATAAGATGCGAGGCCGACATTGCACTCGCCGAGAAGCTTTCCACGATGAACGAGGCGATGATGGACGCCATGAAGAAGCTGGAGACGGACCTCTCCGAAATGCCTGCGGCGATCGGTCCCGCGTCCCAGAAGATGGCGCACGTCGTCGTGCCGGACATGGAAGCGGTGCGCGCTCTGGCGGACAGCATGGAGAAGCTCACTTCCTCCGATTACTGGCCGTATCCGAGCTATACCGATATGCTGTACAGCATCCGTTGATTTTGGAAAGCATTTGCTGCGCGATGCCATGTCGCGCTGTGGCAAGTTTCGGTCATTTACGCATAAGTAAATTCCCTCAACTTTTCCTCGCGCTTCTCGCCTCGCTTGCAACTGCTTTCCAAAATGTACAATAAGGTATTTGCTGCGCGATGCCATGTCGCGCTGTGGCAAGTTTCGGTCATTTACGCATAAGTAAATTCCCTCAACTTTTCCTCGCGCTTCTCGCCTCGCTTGCAACTGCTTTCCAAAATGTACAATAAGGTATTTGCTGCGCGATGTCGTGTCGCGCTGCAATACGATGCCGTAACTTCAGAGCGGATGCCGTCTTGACGGCATCCGCTCCTGTTGTCTGCCGGATGGTAAGCGTAATTTGTGTGAAATTACGGCTCGTTTTTGCTTTTTTGTTGACAAACCGTAGCTTTTCGTGTATGCTTTGTGAGGAGTTAATTTTGTTATGAATGTACCCGTGAAAAAACTTAGTGACCACGCGCACCTTCCTGTCTACGGTTCGCCCTATGCGGCGGGCGCAGACCTGTATGCCTGCGAGGGTGTTGCGATCGCGCCCGGGGAGACGCAATTCGTGCATACGGGCATTGCTGTCGAGCTGCCCCTCGGCACGGTAGGGCTTGTCTATGCTCGCAGCGGGCTTGCCTGCAAGCAGGACTTAGCGCCCGCGAACAAAGTGGGCGTCATTGACTGCGACTATCGCGGCGAGATCATGGTCGCGCTGCACAATCACGGCAAGGTTGAGCGCCGCGTTGAGCAGGGGGACCGCATCGCCCAGCTTGTCATTGCGCCCTATTATGTCGCAGAATTTTTTGAGGCGGACGAACTTTCCGCAACCGTACGCGGGGGCGGGGGCTTCGGCTCAACCGGCACGAAGTAAGGGGGCTGTCTATGCGAATGCGCAGAAAGCGCAACCTGGAACCGCGCATGGATGCATGCGCGGCGCTCCTTGTTGCGCGCGGGAAACCTATTAAAAATCTGAAAGAAGCGGCGCTGACGTACCGTGCCCTTGTTGATTACGGAGATCTGTTCGGAAACGGCAATCCCGTCGAACTGGAGGTCGGCTGCGGCAACGGCGGCTTTATTGCGCAGCTTGCCGTGCGTCGCCCCGATACTAACTTTATTGCGGTCGAAGTCTGCACAAATGTCGTCCTCACCGCTATGGAACGCATCAAGGCGGAGAACATTTCCAACGTGCGCTTCCTCAATGTCCCGGCAGAGATCTTGCCCTGCTACATTCCCGCGCACTCCGTCGCGCGCATCTATCTCAACTTCTCCACGCCGCTGCCCGAGGCAGGGCGGGAAAAACAGCGCTTGACGAGCGACAGGTTCCTCGCCATTTATAAGATGCTCTTAACAGACGGCGGGACCATCGAGCAAAAGACGGACAGCGCGCCCTTCTTTGACTATTCTCTGCGCAAGTACCGCGAGAACGGGTTTACGGTCAGGGACGTCACGCGCGATCTTCACAACAGCGCATATGCGCAGGAGAACATCGTCACTGAGTACGAGGCAAACTTCTCTTCCAAGGGGATGCCCATCTATCGTGCGGTCGCACAGTATCATCAGGAGAAACCCATGAAATTTACCTATTTTATGCCGACGAAAATCATCTGCGGGCGGGACTGCGTTACAGAGCAAGGCAACCTCATGAAGGATCTCGGCAAAAGCGCGCTCATCGTCACGGGGAAAAGTTCCCAAAAGAACGGCGCTCTCGGGGACGTGCTGTCAGCCCTGGAAACGAACGGTCAGACGGCGACCGTCTATGACCGCGTCACGCCCAATCCTTCCGTTGCCTGCGTGCGGGAGGGCGTCGCGCTTTTGAAGAGCGCGGGCGCCGACTTTGTCGTTGCGATCGGCGGCGGCTCGCCCATGGACGCGGCGAAGGCGATCGCGACTCTCGCCGTGCAGGACAGGACGGACGACGAGATCTTTGCGGGCGGGTATGCGCCCGTTGCGCTTCCCATGGCGCATGTTCCGACGACGGCGGGCACGGGGAGCGAGGTCACGCCCTATTCCATCCTCACCAACGACGCAAAACGCACCAAGACGAGCATTACAAGTCCCGCCATGTTCCCGCGCCTTGCCTATCTGGACGGCAAGTACATGCGCGATCTGCCTGCTGCGACGACGGTCAACACGGCGCTGGACGCCTTCTCGCACGCGGTTGAGGGCATGCTTTCGCGCAACGGGACGCCGCTCTCCGACGCTCTTGCGAGGGAGAGCCTGCGCATCCTCTATCCGCTGCTCCCCAAGACCTCGGGCGCGCTTACATTGGAAGAGCGCGATACGCTGCTGTATGCCTCCGCGCTCGCCGGCATGACCATTGCGCAGTCGGGCACGACGGCGGTTCACGGCATGGGCTATTCGCTGACCTATTTTTACAACATCGACCACGGCAGGGCGAACGGACTTCTTTTGGGCGCGACGCTACGTCTGTGCGAAAAGAAGGGTGTTCCCGCGCTTCAGGAGATCTTGTCCGCCTGCGGCGATACACTCGACGGGGTGTGCGCAACGCTCGACGCGCTGCTCGGCGAACGCGAGGCGATCCCCGCGGAACGGCTGGAGGAATTTGCTGCGGCGGTGAGCGAAAAGCATATCAAAAAGTCAAAGTATGAGCCGACCGCGGAGGAAGTCCGCGTCATCTTCTTTACTTCTCTGCGACCGCAAAAATAATATCAAGGGATTGACGGTCTCAAAAAAATCGTGTATAATCGTGCAAAAGGTGCACATTCGTGCGCCGCGGAGTCAAACTATGTGGCATGAAATTTTATTCCGTGTGCTGAGCATCATCAACTATATCGTGCTCATCATCATTGCTGTTCCCATTGTTTTGCAGGTCATGTTTATCCTGTTCGGATTTCTCCCCAAAAAGAAGTGGAAAAAGAGCAGTAAGAAGGGACGAATCGCCTATCTCATCCCCGCGCATAACGAAGCGGACGTCATCTACGGCACCGTCAAGGCGGTTTTTGACGGACAGGAGTATCCCAAGGAACTGTTTGACGTCTACGTCGTCGCACACAACTGTACGGACAACACGGCGGAGCTCGCCCAAAAGGCGGGCGCAAAGGTGCTTGTGCTCAACGATCCCGACCCCGCGCACCGCATGGCGCTCTATCCCTTGAAGCACGGCGTGCAGCATCTCATCGGGCTCACGGGAGAGGAGGCGTACGATTTTATCGTGCACCTGGATGCCGACAACCGCATTAATCCCGAATTTTCCTCGCTCATGAACGACGCCTATCAGGCGGGCGTGGACTTTGCCCGTCCTTATGAGGGAGCGCTGAACGGTACGCAGAACTTCTACACCAAGGCGAGCGCGATGATGTATGCCTTCGATTCGCGTTACGGCAGCCGCGTCCGCGAACGTCTGCGCCTTGCCGCGCATGTCAACGGCTCGGGCGCGATGATGAGCGTGCGGATGCTCAAAGAGACGGGCGGCTACGACTGCGAGACCATGTGCGACGACGCGGAGTTCAACATGAAGCGCATGTTCGACGGGCATAAAGGGCATTACGTCGAGGACGCGGTCGTCTACGAGGACATGCCGTCCTCCTATAAGGACACCTTAAACCGCAACAAGCGAATGGGCAGCGGCGCCTCCGGGCTGTTCAAGAAGAACGCGGGCAAACTCTGGGGACACTTCTTCCGCACGGGGGACTTTTCCTTCCTCGAGGTGTATTTCCTGTTCTCGCTGAGCCTGCTCAACGTCCTGCTGTGCGTCTGGCTGCCGCTCTACTATATCTATCACTTTATTTACTGCGGCTTTGCGGGCTGGGGCGGCATGGAGCTTGCCATGCAGCCGCCCGAATACTACCAGGCAATGATCTGGAATACGATCTTCGCCGCCGTCGGCATTGCGGTCGGGCTGTTTCTCCTGTTCGGTTATGTGCAGGGTATTTTCCTTGCGCTCTCGGACTATAAAAAACTGGGCGCAAAGCGCCGCCGTGAACTTGCGGGCACGGTACTGGGTTTTCCTGCCTTTCTCATTCTCTACGGCATCACGTTGCTCGTCGGCGCTTGCTCCAAGCCCAGCTGGGGCAAGGTCGCGCGCAATGTCCCGCCGCCGCAGTCGCAAAAATAAGGGTGCGTCTATGGAATTTTCGGTCGAAGTCGAACATCTTTCAAAGTCGTACGGGGAAGTCAAGGCGGTCAACGATATCTCCTTTGCCGTCAAAAAGGGCTCGCTGTTTGCCTTTCTCGGCGTGAACGGCGCGGGTAAGAGTACGACCATCAATATCATCTGCTCCATTCTGCAAAAGGATGCGGGCAAAGTCACGGTGTGCGGGCACGACCTGGATACGGAAAACGCCCTCATCAAGCAGGAGATCGGCATCGTGTTCCAGTCGAGCGTGCTCGATCAACAGCTCACCGTTTGGGAAAATCTCGACGTACGCGCTTCTTTCTATCGTCTTTCGCATGCCGAAAAAAAGCGCAACGTGGAGCGTATCATCGAGCTTCTGTCCCTGCAGCCCATCTTAAAGCGCCCGGTCAAGAACCTCTCGGGCGGGCAGCAGCGCCGCGTAGACATTGCGCGCGCCATGGTACACAGCCCGCGTCTGCTCATTCTCGACGAGCCGTCCACGGGACTCGATCCCAAGACCAGGCTCACCGTCTGGTCGCTCATCGATGACATCCGCGCGGAGACGGGCATGACCGTCTTTCTCACCACCCACTATCTGGAGGAGGCCGAGAAGGCGGGCTACGTCGTCATCATGGACAAGGGACAGATCATCGCCGAGGGCACGCCCAACGAACTCAAAAACCGCTACAGCTATGACAGCCTTTTGAGCTACATGAAGCGGGACGAGGCGTTCGAGCGTGGGCTTATGGCGGAGGGTTACCGCTTTTCCTACGACCCCGTCAAAAAGGCGTACCGCATCGTCATCGCGGACAGCAATGTCGCCAAAAAACTTATGCAGGAATACGACGCGTTCACCTCGGACGTGGAGATCATCAAGGGGACGATGGATGACGTATTCTTAAACGTCACGGGAAAAAACATTCACATTTCAGGAGAGGGCCATGCAGAAAGCAGCAAAGCGTAGGGGGTCGGGGACGGAGATCTTTTTCCAGCTCACCCGCCGTCACCTGCTCGTCTTTTTCAAAAATAAAGTTCGGCTCATGTACACGCTTCTCGTTCCTGTCATCATCTTTGCCGTGTACATTCTCTTCTTGCGGGAGCTGGAGCTTTCCACGGTGGAGAACACGCTCTACCGATTGGGCATTCAGGCGGATGAGGCGCTCAACAAGTATATCCGTACGCTGGTCGATTCGTGGATGCTCTCGGGTATTGCGGCGCTCTCGACCATCACCGTGTCGCTGCAGACCAATACGGTTTTTGTTGAGGACAAGCAGAACGGCGTCAACCGCGATTTTGTCTCCTCGCCCATCAATCGGAATACGCTCATCGGCAGCTATATCCTCTTCAATTTTTTGGTGACGCTGCTCATATGCGTGGTCTATCTCGCCATCTGTTTTATCTATCTCGCGTGCGTCAACGAATTTTTTCTCGACTTCGTGGATTTTGCGCAGATCTTCGGCATTTTGCTGTATGCGACGGTCTCCTCGACGCTCATGACGGTGTTCATCAGCTCCTTCATCAAGACGGAGGGGACGATGGCGAGCCTGATTGCCGTGTTCTCGACGGCGGTCGGCTTTCTCATCGGCGCGTACATGCCGCTCGGCATGCTGCCTGCGTGGGTGCAGTCTCTGTGCGCTTTCATTCCCGGCACATATGCCTGCTCGCTGCTGCGCTATTCCTTTATGGCAACGCCGCTTGCCCAGCTCTCCGACTATGTCGTCAACGTCATGCAGATCGCAAACGGACAGGAGCTGATCGATGCGATCACGGGGAGTTTCGGCTATCAGCTGGAGTTCATCGGCGTTCAGGTCAACGTGGAGTTCCAGGCAGTCGCACTTGCGATCTTTATCGTGATTTTTATTGTTCTCAACATTCTTTCCGGAAAAAAGCTCACAGACGTTTTGGGCGTGGGCAAGAAGCGTCGCAAAAAATTGCATCATATCACAACGGTTACGGAGGATGCGGGGCGGAGAGAGCCGCTTGAAAACGCATCGCAGGATGTGACAAAAAACGAATAATCAAAACCAATCAAATAAGAAGCGCGCCGCAGAAATTTCCGCGGCGCGCATCTATATAGTTGTGTTTCGTATCATTTATATCATGAAAAATGCATATCTGTAAAAAGAAAAATAACCGTCATGAAAAAATTTCATAAAAGCTATTGACGTAACTTAAAATTAGTATTATAATAACAGACAGTATGAGAGGAGGTTGCGGAATATATTCCGCGGAAAAGAGATGAAAGTTACAATTAATGTGCCGGAATACGGGCTGATCGGTTTTGAGGAGAGCGCGTGGACGGGCAGAAAGACGCTTTTGCAAAACGGCAAGGAGTGCGCTAAGCTGGGCAAAAATAAGTTTGTATTGGAGAATGGAGAGACGGCGGAGGTGACGGGCAACTTTCTGCGCGGCGCGGCTTTGTACATTCACGGTAAACAGCATCAGCTCACGCCGGCCGCAAAGTGGTATGAATATGTGCTCGCGGCGTTGCCGCTCTTGTTCAATCTCATCTGGGGGAATGTCGTGGCGCTCGTCGAGATCTTTCCCGTCGTGGGCGGCGCGATCGGCGGTGCGATCGGCGGCGTGTGCCTTGTCTTGTCCCTTATGCTGATGCGTAAGACAAGTAAATGGTGGGCAAAGATCCTCATCGGGCTTGCCGCCTTTGCAGTATCTGTCCTGATCAGTTACGGCGTTGCGCTTCTCTTTTTAAGCGCCTTATAAAAACCAGGCGCGCCCTGCGGGATTTCCGCAGGGCGCGCTTACGATATGATAAGTTTTGCGTTGGGCATCACTTTCCCGTGTTTTGCGGGAAGAGCGCGCGGATCATCTCGGAGACATACCGCACGGGCACAAGCTCGATCTTTCCTGCGAATTTTTCGCAGGATTTTTTGTTCTTTTCGGGAAGAATGACCCGCCTGAAGCCCATCTTAATGCACTCGTTGACGCGCTTGTCGGCATATCCCACGCCGCGCACCTCGCCCGTTAAGCCCACTTCGCCAAAGACCGCCGTGAATTTGTCGACGGGCGTCATCTTTTCGGCGCTTGCGAGGGCGGCGCAGACGGCAAGATCGGCGCTCGGCTCGCTTAAACGGATGCCGCCCATTGCGTTGAGGTAGATGTCCTGCGTGCCAAGGGGCAGGCCGCATCGCTTTTCCAGCACGGCGACGAGGACGACGAGGCGGTTGAAGTCGACGCCCAGGGACATTCTGCGCGGCAGTCCGTACGCCGTCCTGCACATGAGCGTCTGGATCTCGACCATCATGCAGCGGTTGCCCGTCTCGCTCGGGGTGACGGCGGCGCCCGCCGCCTCGCCGCGCGTGTCGGAGAGGAACAGCCCCGAATAGTCGGTCACGCCGAAGATGCCGGCGTCCGTCATCTCGAACACGCCCACCTCCTGCACCGAGCCGAACCTGTTTTTGACGGCGCGCAGAATTTTGAAGCTCTCCGTGCGCTCGCCCTCGAAGTAGAGGACGGCGTCCATGATATGCTCCAACACTTTGGGACCTGCAAGCGTGCCCTCCTTAGTGACGTGTCCGACGAGGAAGAAGGTGATCCCGCGCGACTTTGCGATGCGCATGAGCCGTGCGGCGCACTCGCGCACCTGCCCGACGCTGCCCGCCGCCGACGTGAGCGCATCGGTGTAGATCGCCTGAATAGAGTCCACGATGACGTATTCCGCGCCCAGAATGCTCTCCTCGGCATTTTCAAGGTTGGTTTCATTGAGCAGGAGCAGGTTGTCGGAGTTGAGCCCCAGCCGTTCGCAGCGCAGTTTTACCTGCGAGCAGCTCTCCTCGGCGGAGAGGTATAAAACGGTATGCTCCTTGGACAGATGCGCCGCGACCTGCGTCAAGAGGGTGGATTTTCCGATGCCCGGATCGCCGCCGACCAAGACGAGCGAGCCGCGCACGATGCCGCCGCCCAGCACGACGTCCAGTTCCGCGATGCCCGAGGAGACGCGCTCATATTTTTCGTACTTGACCTGTGAAAGGGGAACGGCGCGCGAGACTGCCGTGCGCATGGTCTGTTTTTTGGAAATGGGCGCGGCGGGCGCGATCGGCTCTTCGACGAGCGTGTTGAACTTTCCGCAGGCGGGGCAGCGTCCCAGCCATTTGGGCGAGACGTACCCGCATTCCGCGCATACAAATTGTGTCGTTGCTTTGGGCATGACGGCTCCTTATCTGACCGACTTTGTGAATTTACATTTGGGGTATGCGGAGCATCCGTAAAAGCTTCCGTATTTTCCATGCCGCAGCGCGAGCGGCTTTCCGCAGCGCGGACAGATGCCCGAGGAGAGATCCTGCTGCAGCTTCCGGATGTGCGCCATATGTTCCTGCTTCGTGACGCCGTAGCTGTTTTTATGCAGAAGGATGCGGGAATGGATCTTGTCCAGCTCCGCGGCGGTGAGCGCCGCCTTCCCTGCGGAGAGCGTGCAGATGCGTTCGGGAACGGAATAGGGAGCGCAGACGCAGGCGCTTTGGATGTGTTCGATGTTCCCCTGCGCAAACACGACGAGCCCGTAGACGGGAAATTTCTCCTGCAAGATGTGCCTGACGAGGCGGACGTGCGTCGCGTTTTGTACGACGGGGGAGAGAAACCGGTGCTTTGTATTCCCGTATGCCAAGACCTGCGTCCATTCCCGCTGTCGGTCACTGCCGCAGACCATGCCGGAGTAGTTTTTCGTTTCGATGACGAACACGCCCCGCGCGCAGATCAGGATGTGATCGATCTGTGAGGATCGCCCCGTTTGCGTATCCATCAGGATCACGTCGTTGACGACGCGCTCGTGCGGCGGTTTGCAGTACGAGCGCAGGATGCCCGCGATCTTGTTCTCTCCGCGCGCGCCCTTCTCGTCGGGCGGCGGGGCGAGCGCCTTTCTGACGGGGGAGAAGAGACTTGACAGGAGCTTTCTGAAAATACCGCGTCTCATCGTTTTTGCCTTGGCTGTGTCCGTCGGTCTCAGACCGTTCTTCGGAGCAGGACGCTCGCGCAACAGGTGATGCCCTTGCCTTCGCCGACGTATCCGAGCCGCTCGTTGGTGCCTGCCGCAATGCCGACGGCGTCAGGGGGGAGCGAGAGGGCGGCGGCGAGATTTGCCTTCATTGCCTCGATATGCGGCGCAAGGCGGGGTCTCTGCGCCAGAATGGTGAGGCTGACGTTTTTGGGCGCAAGTCCGTGCTCTTTGACGAGCTGCACGACCTCGGCGAGCAGCGCCATGCTGTCCGCGCCCGCAAAGCGTGCGTCCGTGTCGGGGAAGTAATGCCCGATGTCCCTGAGCCCCGCGGCGGAGAGGAGGGCGTCCATAAGCGCGTGGACGAGCACGTCGCCGTCCGAGTGTGCCACAAGCCCGCGCGTGTGCGGAATGCGTACGCCGCCCAGCACGATATGATCGCCCTCGCCGAAAGCGTGCGTGTCGACGCCGAACCCTGCGCGCTCAGCGGGCGCAAAGTCCTCGGGATAGGTGAGCTTTTTGTTGGCGCGGTCCCCCAAAAAGATGTGCGGCGGCGCAATATACGCCGCATACACGCCGCTGTCGTCGGTGAAGTCGTCCTCCCGCTCCTCGGAAAATGCCGCGGTGTACGCCCGCAGCAGCTCGTCGCGCAAAAAGCCCTGCGGGGTCTGCACGGTAAAGACATCTTTGCGCGCGGGGACGGAGACAATGCGGCCGTCCTCGGCAAGGACGGTCGTGTCCGTCGCGGGCAGGGCGCAGACGCCGCTGCCAAACTGCCTGACGCAGACGATGCAGTCCCAGATGATCTTGCGCGTGACGAACGGACGCGCCGCGTCATGGATGAGCACGATATCCCCCTGCGCCGCTTGGAGTGCGGAATAGACGCTCTGCGTGCGCGTCCTGCCGCCGATGACCGTGCGCGCGTGCGGGAAGGGGGAGAGGAGGGCGTCGATGCGCGTCCTGTCCTCCTCGCGGCAGGCGATCAGGATCTCGTCCGCGGTGGCGGCAAAGGCGGAGACGCTGTATAAAAGCACGGGCAGTCCGTTCAGCTCTCGCAGAACTTTGTTCCCGGAAAACCCCGCGCGCGAGCCGCTGCCCGCCGCGCAGAGAATGGCAGAGATCATGCGATGACCTCGTAGAGCGTGCCCGCTTCGTCCTTTTTCACAGTCTCCTTGATGGCAAGCACGCGGAATCTGAGCGTGCCCGAGGTGAAGGAGAGCTCTACCTCGTCGCCCACTTTAACGCGGTAGGCGGGTTTGACTTCTTTGCCGTTGACGCGGATTTTGCCCGCGTCTGCCGCCTCCTGCGCGACGGTGCGCCGCTTCAGGATGCGCGATACCTTCAAAAACTTATCGATCCTCATAAACTCCTCTCGCGCGCGTGTGCGCACTTTCCTGAAAAATAGTGGTCGGATTTTGACTGATTTTCGCGAATTGCCGAAAAAATAAAAAATTCTTGCGAAAAGCTGTTGACATCTTTCCGCCGATGGGCTATAATAACATAATGTATTATTATGCAATAATGCGTTTTTGCGCCGTTTCGCCCGAAAATGGCAGGATTTTTCAGGACGCAAACGCATTTTTCTTCCCTTACAGTATACCGCAAATATGCGCGCTTGTAAAGGGGAAGGGGCATTTTTGATCAGGAAAATTCGATTTTTATCGATGAAAAGATATACTCGGTAGATCGCGCAGAAAAAAAACGTAAAAGGAGTATATTGCCGGATGAACTTACCCATTCACAAGTACGGGAAGACGGAGCGGCGCAAGTTCGGGAAGATCAACGAAGTCATCGATATTCCCAACCTCGTCGAGATCCAGAAGGAGAGCTACGACAGCTTTATCGGCGAAGGCATCTCTGAGATTTTTGAGGACTACTCGCCCATCACCGATTTCTCCGATCACTTCGAGCTGCACTTTTTGAGCCATGAATTCGGGGATACGCCCAAGTATGACGAGAAAGAGTGCCGCAACCGCGATGCGACGTATGCGTTGCCCCTGCGCGTCAAAGTACGCCTCGTCAACAAAGTCAAGGACGAGATCATCGATTCCGTCGTCTTTATGGGGGATTTCCCCCTGATGACGGAGAACGGTTCCTTCATCATCAACGGTGCGGAGCGTGTCATTGTCTCGCAGCTCGTCCGCTCGCCCGGCGTCAACAACGTCGCCGAGACGGACAAGACGGGCAAAAAGATCTACGAAACGACCGTCATCCCCAACCGCGGCGCATGGCTGGAGTTCAAGCAGGATCCCCAGGGCGTGCTGTGGGTGAGCGTGGACAGAAAGCGCAAGCTCACCGCCACGGTGCTTCTGCGCGCTCTCGGGTACGGTTCCAACCGCGCGCTCGAGGAGCTGTTCGGGAACGACAAGATGATCGCCGCGACCATCGAGCGCGACGAGAAGGAAACACCGCCCATCAAATCGGAATCGGACGGCCTTATTGCCCTGTACAGAAGACTGCGCCCCGGCGAAGTCCCCACCGAGGAATCGGTGCGCCAGCACCTCAACAACCTCTTCTTCGATCCGCGCCGCTATGATGTGGTCAAGGTGGGGCGCTATAAGTTTAACAAAAAACTCAACCTTGCTTACCGTCTGCCCGGCTGCCGCGTTGCGGACGATATCTTCCATCCCGAGACGGGTGAGCTGCTCGCTTCCAAGGGCGAGAAGGTGAGCGAGGAGCAGGCGCGCGCCATTCAGAACGCGGGCATCGGCGAAGTGTTCGTCCTCGTCAACGATCCTGTGGACGGGGAGATCCGCCACAAGATCATCTCCAACAATACCATCGATTTTTCGGCGGTGTCGGACAAGAACCCCAAGGCGTTCGGGCTTCTTAAAACCATTTATTATCCCAACTTCAAGTTCAGCAAGGAGATTGCCGCGGCGTGTGAGACGATGAGCGTGGAGGAAGTCGCCGAGAAGTACCTCGACGAGATCAACGCCGTCTACTACGCCCGCGAGACCGCGCCCGAAGCGGACGAGAAGCAGGAGGAGAAGAAGAACCGCGAGAAGCGCAAGGAAAACCGCCTCAAGTTCGTCGCCGCCTGCAAGCTGTTCCACGAGCTGCTCGCGCGTGACGACAATGCGCAGTCCGCGCAGGTCGACCTTGCCGCCGAAGAGCGCGTTATGGGCGTCACGCCCGCCGAGAAGAAGGCGATCAAGCCGCTTGTGGAAAAACTCAATCACAAGTGCATCACGGTGGACGACATCGTCGCCGCCGTCTCGACCAATCTTGATTTGCAGTACGGCATCGGTACGATCGACGAGATCGACCACCTCGGCAACCGTCGCGTGCGTTCGGTCGGCGAGCTGCTCCAGAACCAGCTGCGCATCGGTATGTCCCGCCTCGAGCGCCTCATCAAGGAGCGCATGGCGACGGCGGATCCCATGGAGGTCACGCCTTCCGGACTTATCAATGTCCGTCCTATCTCGGCGGTCATCCGCGAGTTCTTCGGATCCTCCCAGCTCTCGCAGTTCATGGATCAGACCAACCCCATCGCGGAGCTCACGCACAAGCGCAAGCTCTCCGCGCTCGGCCCTGGCGGCCTCAACCGTGACCGCGCGACCTTCGAAGTGCGCGACGTTCACCACTCGCACTACGGCCGCATGTGCCCGATCGAGACTCCCGAAGGTCAGAACATCGGTCTTATTTCCTCGCTCGCGACCTTCTCCAAGGTCAACGAGTTCGGCTTCATCATGTCCCCTTACCGCAAGGTGGATAAGGCGACGGGCATCGTCACCGATCACGTCGACTATCTGACGGCGGACGAAGAGGACCGCTACGTCGTCGCGCAGGCGAACGAGCCGCTCGACGAGGAGGGCAGGTTTGTCAACGCCCGCGTCGGCTGCCGTCACAAGGAACTCATCACCGAGATGCCCCGCGAGGCGATCGACTACATGGACGTCTCTCCTAAGCAGCTCGTCTCGGTCGCAACGGCGCTCATTCCTTTCCTTGAGAACGACGATACCAACCGCGCTCTGATGGGTTCGAACATGCAGCGCCAGGCAGTGCCGCTTTTGAAGACCGAGCCCGCGATCGTTGCAACGGGCATCGAAGAGGCCATTGCGCGCGACTCGGGCGTCACCGTCCGCGCAAAGGAGGCGGGCGTCGCGGTGGGCGTTTCCTCCGATCTCATCAAGATCCGCGAGGACAGTGGTTTTATTACCGAATATCCCTTAAAGAAATTCCAGCGATCCAACCAGGGAACGTGTCTCAATCAGCGTCCCATTATCACGACGGGGGACAGGGTGGCAAAGGGCGAAGTCATTGCGGACGGTCCTTCCACCAACAACGGCGAGCTCGCGCTCGGCAAAAACATCCTCGTCGGCTTCATGGAGTGGGAAGGCTATAACTACGAGGACGCAATCCTCATTTCCGAGAAGCTCGTCCAGGACGATGTGTTCACCTCCATCCATATCGAGGAGCACGAGACCGAAGCGCGCGATACCAAGCTCGGCGAAGAGGAGATCACGCGCGATATCCCTAACGTCGGCGACGACGCCTTGAAAGACCTCGATGAGGACGGCATCGTCCGCATCGGCGCAGAGGTCGGCAGCAACGATATCCTTGTCGGTAAAGTTACCCCCAAGGGCGAGGCGGAACTCACCCCCGAAGAGCGCCTTCTTCGCGCGATCTTCGGCGAGAAGTCCCGCGAAGTCCGCGATACCTCGCTGCGCGTGCCGCACGGCGAGGGCGGTATCGTCGTGGACGTCAAGATCTTCACCCGTGAAAACAAGGATGAACTTTCCCCCGGCGTCAACAAGCTCGTGCGCGTCTATATTGCACAGAAGCGTAAGATCCAGGTCGGCGACAAGATGGCGGGCCGCCACGGCAACAAGGGCGTCATCTCCCGCGTGCTGCCGCTTGCAGATATGCCTTTCCTGCCTGACGGCACGCCTCTGCAGATCCTGCTCAATCCCCTGGGCGTCCCTTCGCGTATGAACATCGGACAGGTCCTGGAAGTCCATCTCGGCTATGTGTGCCGCCAGCTAGGCTGGAAGATCGCCACGCCCGTCTTTGACGGCGCGACCGAGAAGGACATCGAGCAGTTGTTTGCGGAAAACAATCTCTACAACCCCGAAGGCAAGGTGGACGGCAAGTTCCAGGTGTTTGACGGCAGAACGGGCGAACCGTTTGAAAACCGCGTCACGATCGGCATCATGTACATGATCAAGCTCATTCACCTCGTCGACGACAAGATCCATGCGCGTTCCATCGGTCCTTATTCCATGGTCACGCAGCAGCCCCTCGGCGGTAAGGCGCAGTTCGGCGGTCAGCGCTTCGGCGAAATGGAAGTCTGGGCGCTCGAGGCGTACGGCGCGGCGCACATCCTGCAGGAGATCCTGACGGTCAAGTCGGACGATATCGTCGGACGTGTCAAGACGTACGAGAGCATCGTCAAGGGCAACAACATCTCCGAGCCGGGCATTCCCGAGGCGTTCAAAGTACTTTTGAAGGAGCTGCAGTCCCTCGCGCTCGACGTCAAAGTGCTTACAGAGAACAATGATGAGCTTATTATCCGCGAGTTTGACGACGAGGACGACAGAGATGCCCGCCGTGACGACAGGCACGATGTCGAGCAGGATTTCGACTTCGGGCTTCCCGACGAGGACGAGGAGGACGAGAGCATCGGCTCCATCTTCGACGAAGCGGGCGAGGACGAGGATTTCGTCTCCGACGATCTGTTCAGTGCGGACGAAGACGAGGATGAGGACGATCTGTCCGACGTGGACGACGACTTCTCCTTTGGCGATCTCTTCGGCGACGAGGAAAAGGAGGACGCGTCCGATGCGTCCGACGATACGAGCGCAAGCGACCTCTTCGGCGATGAGGATGACGAATAAAGGGAGGGTTTTATGTACGAATTAAACGATTTCAATTCCATTCAGATCAGTATTGCATCTCCCGAAAAGATCAGGGAATGGTCGTACGGCGAAGTGACCAAGCCCGAGACCATCAACTACCGTACGCAAAAACCCGAGCGGGACGGCCTGTTCTGCGAAAAGATCTTCGGTCCCACCAAGGACTGGGAGTGTCACTGCGGCAAATATAAGCGCATCCGCTACAAGGGCATCGTCTGCGAAAAGTGCGGCGTCGAAGTGACGCGCGCTAAGGTTCGCCGCGAGCGTATGGGGCACATCGAGCTTGCCGCGCCCGTCTCGCATATCTGGTATTTCCGCGGCGTGCCCAGCAAAATCGGGCTGCTGCTCGATATCGGACCCAAGGCATTGGAGCAGGTCATCTATTTCGCTTCCTATATCGTGCTTGACCCCGGTTTCCTGAATAAGCTCGTCGTATTGTTGCATAACGGCGCGTTCGATATGAGCGCGGGAAAAGATTATGCGGCAATTGTCGGATTGGGCGAGATCAAGGAAGTCGCAACGTATGAGACGCGCGAGGAGGCAAAGACGGCTTATGCAGAGGCGCTTGCAAATGAACTTGCGGCAGAAGAATCCCTTCTCAACGCGGCGCGTGAGCTCAACGATCTGAAAGACGGTTCGGCTTCTGCGGCAAGAACGTCGCTGGAAATGAAGGCGCTGCTTGAAAAAATGAACAACGGCGCGGTCATCGAGTGTTATTCCCTCAAGGAGCGTTCGGGTGAGAGCGGAAAGTCCTATGTTCTGCAAAAGCGCAGTGCAAAACTTCTGAAGTCCGAGGAAGCAGGAAGCGAGGAAACGCTTTCCGCATTGCTCAATCAAGAAAAGGAGAGCATCGTCTATAAGCAGGTCATCAACGATAAGCGCCTCAGAGAGGTGCAGGAATTTATCGGCGAGGACAGCGTGACCGGTCTCAAAGTCGGAATGGGCGCGGAGGCGATCCGCGAACTGCTGATGGCGGTCGATCTTGAAAAAGAGAGCGAACTGTGTAAAGAAATCATTGAGAGCAATGCGACGGGGCCCAAGCGCGTCAAAGCGATCAAGCGCATTGAGATCATCGAGGCGTTCCGCAAGAGCGGCAATCGCCCCGAGTGGATGATCCTTACGGTTCTTCCCGTCATCCCGCCCGATCTCCGACCCATGGTCCAGTTGGACGGCGGCCGCTTTGCATCTTCCGATCTCAATGACCTGTACCGTCGGGTCATTAACCGCAACAACCGTTTAAAGCGCATGATCGAGCTGAGCGCGCCCGAGATGATCGTCAAGAACGAGAAGCGCATGTTGCAGGAAGCGGTGGACGCCCTCATCGATAACGGCCGCCGCGGAAAGCCTCTGTCCGGTCCTTCTAACCGCGAACTCAAGTCCCTCTCCGGACTGCTGCGCGGCAAGCAGGGCAGATTCCGTCAGAACCTTCTCGGGAAGCGTGTCGACTACTCCGGCCGTTCGGTCATCGTCGTCGGCCCCGAGCTCAAGATCTATCAGTGCGGCCTTCCCAAGGAAATGGCGATCGAGTTGTTCAAACCTTTCGTTATGAAGCGCCTTGTGGAGACCAACAAGTGTCATAATATCAAGAGTGCGAAGCGCACCGTGGAAAAGGGAAAGGATTTCGTCTGGGACGTTCTTGAGGAGGTCATCAAGGAGCATCCCGTTCTTCTCAATCGTGCGCCCACGCTGCACCGTCTTTCCATTCAGGCGTTCGAGCCTATTCTGATCGAGGGAAGAGCCATTAAAATTTCGCCGCTTGTCTGCGGGCCTTTCAACGCCGACTTCGACGGTGACCAGATGGCTGTACACCTTCCTCTGTCCATTGAGGCGCAGGCCGAAGCGCGTTTCTTGATGCTGTCCGCAAACAATATCCTCAAGCTCGCCGACGGCAAGTCGGTCATGAGCCCCACGCAGGATATGATCATCGGTGCGTATTACCTGACCATCCTCAGAAGAGAGGAGGGCAAGAAATACAACGAACTGTGCCGTCCCGACGAGAACGGCGAGGAGTATATCCCGCCCGTCTATTCCTCCTTTGACGAGGCGCTCATGAGCTATCAGCTCAAGGACGTGCATTGTCAGGACGAGATTTATGTCCGCCGCACTGTGGAACTGCCCGCAGGTAAGTTTGACGATCTCGATCTTCCTTACGAGCGTATGTACGACAGAGATGCCATTGCGCCCAATAACGGGCTGCGCGGCCGCGTCTATGTCACGAAGGACGAAGAGACAGGGCATATGTTCGTTACGGGTACGCTCAAGACGACGGTCGGCCGCATTATCTATAACGACAATATGCCGCAGGATCTGAACTTTGTCCGCCGCGAGAAGCCTGAAGATTACCTCAAGCTTGAGCTTTCCACGGAGTTCATCGGCGGTGCAAGGGCGATCGGGAAGAAACATCTTGCGCGCATCGTCGAAGCGTGCTTCAAGACGGGTTATGCGCCCAAAGCTGCGGCTGTTTTGGATGCGATCAAGGAACGCGGCTACAAGTATTCCACTATCGCCGCTCTTACGACATCCGTCTTCGACATGAAGATCCCCGAAGAAAAAACGGAGATCGTCGAACGTGCGGAGGAACAGGTCGCAGGTATCGCAAAGAAGTATGCGAGAGGTCTCCTGCGCGAAGAGGAGCGCTATAACGCGGTCATCAAAGTCTGGGACGACGCGACCGATCAGGTCGCAGGGCTCCTCAAAAAGCAGGGCGAAGCGGATAAGTTCAACCCCATCTGGATGATGGCGGACTCGGGCGCCCGCGGTTCCATCGACCAGATCAAGCAGCTTTCGGGCATGCGCGGACTCATGGTCAACCCGCAGGGTAAGAAGATCGAGGTCCCCGTCAAGTCGTGCTTCAGAAACGGGCTTTCCGTTCTTGAATACTTCATCTCCTCGCACGGCGGCCGTAAAGGTCTTGCCGATACCGCGCTCAAGACGGCAGACTCGGGCTATCTTACCCGCCGTCTCGTCGACGTCTCGCAGGACGTCATCGTCCGCGAGGACGATTGCTGCGCGGGCAAACGCCCTCGTCCTACCTTTGTCAAGGCGATCACAAACGGTTCGGGAGACATCATCGAGTCGCTTGAAGATCGTCTGACGGGCAGATTCGCCGCGGAAGATATTCTCGATGACGAGGGTACGGTTCTTGTTCCTTGCAACGAGATGATCTCCGAGAATATGGCAAAGACCATTGCGGGACTGGAGCGCTACAAGACGAGCGGCGTACCCATCCGCTCTATCTTCAACTGCACGACCCGCTACGGCGTGTGCGCAAAGTGCTACGGCAAGGATATGGCGACCACGCTGCCCATCAAGGTTGGCGAGGCGGTCGGTGTCATCGCGGCGCAGTCCATCGGCGAGCCCGGTACGCAGCTGACGATGCGTACCTTCCACACGGGCGGTATCGCGGCGACGGGCGATATTACGCAGGGTCTTCCCCGTGTCGAAGAACTTTTCGAGGCGCGCAAGCCCAAGGGCGTCGCAACCATTTGCGAGTTTGCAGGCATCGCCCAGGTGGACGACAAGGACAACAACCTCAAGCATATCGTCATCATTGAAGAGGGAACGGGCGTTCCGCTCAAAGATTATGAACTTCCCTTCAATGCAGAGCTGCTCGTCAAAAACGGCGACAAGGTCGTCCCCGGTACGCAGCTCAATGCAGGTTCGGTCAACCCGCAGGATATTATCCGCGTAGAGGGCGTCAAGGGCGTGCAGGATTATATCCTTCACGAGGTCCAGTCCGTCTACCGTTCGCAGGGCGTTGATATCAACGACAAGCACGTCGAGATCATCGTCCGTCAGATGATCCATAAGGTGCGCATTGAAAATGCCGGCACGACGGATATGCTGCCCGGTCAGTTCGTTGACATGTTCACTTTCGAAGAACAGAATGAAAAGACCATTATGGCAGGCGGCGTGCCCGCAACTGCAAAGCGTGTGCTTCTGGGGATCACGAAGGCGGCGCTTGCAACGGATTCCTTCCTGTCGGCAGCCTCCTTCCAGGAGACGTCGCGCGTTCTCACCGAAGCGGCGATCTGCACCAAGCGTGATCCGCTCATCGGTCTGAAGGAGAACGTCATCATTGGTAAACTGATTCCTGCCGGTACGGGTATGAAGGACTACAAGAATGTCTCCGTACAGACGACGGGAGGCTACCGCGACATGATGGCGCCCGCGTCGGATACGGAAAACGCTTAATCGCTCCATCAATGACCCGTCCTTGGACGGGTCATTTGCATGTTTCTGCATTGCAAGGCACCTGCTTTCAGCGCGTCTGTCTGCTGTACGCTGTTTCGATTGTATCTATTCTGCCGATACGATATCGTATTGTTGTCCGGAGGCTTCATTATGACAAACCGTGAAATTCGTGCGATCGCCGTGCGACAGTCGGCGGTCGACAGCAACTGCCGCCCCGAGGACTTTGCGTGTACAGAGCATAAAGTTGTTCTGTCCGTAAAGCATGCAAACGCCGCGAGATATCAGGAGCCTCCTTTTTTGTGCAGCTTCACTTCCTACGGGAGCAATGTCGTTGCCTCTGTCTGTGCGGAGCTGGCGCCGGTCGCGCGGTCGTATCTCGGCCGCGTTTCTGCCGCGCATTGCTTTGAACCGCCTAACCTGCATATACTATCCGGGATGCTCCGTCCCAAAGGACTGGATGTCTGTAATATGGCGGAGTACTTTCTGCCCGATCTTGATTTGCTCAAACCGCTTCCGTGCGCCCTGGAACTGCGCGTCCTTGAAAGGGAACAGTTTTCCGGGCTATATCTCCCGCAATGGGGGAACGCGCTGTGCGAGAAGCGCAGGGATCTGGATGTGCTCGCTGTCGGCGCATATGAATGCGGTACGTTGGTCGGACTGGCGGGCTGCTCGGCAGACTGCGAGGATATGTGGCAGATCGGCGTCGACGTTCTGCCTGCGTACCGCAGGTGCGGTATCGCTTCGGCGCTCACGAGCAGGCTGGCTTGGGAGACGCTGCAACGGGGAAAGGTACCGTTCTATTGTGCGGCATGGTGCAACCTGGCTTCCGTGCGCAACGCCATCCGCAGCGGGTTCCGTCCCGCCTGGGTACAGATGACGGTCAGACCGATTGATGAGATCGCTGCGTGCAACGGGGTATAGAACGTGCTGTCCTGAAATTGAAAACGCCCGCAATGCGGGCGTTTTTGCTGTCCGAAAAAATTTTTTTGAAAAATTTTGCAGATACTCCAACAAAAGGGGAGGCCCGTGCGTTGTAAGAGTGAAAGGCGGTGATCCCCCATAAAAAATGAAACGGAGGAAATAATCATGAAAAAGTTTATTGCAATTTGTTCGGCAGTATTGGCAGGTACGGCGCTTCTCGCGTTCGCGGGATGCGACACAGGCTCGGAGCAGAGCAACCTCATCTCGGGAGGATTGGGAGGCGAGGGGACCGGAGTGGAGGCGGGTGCGCGCGATGCATACGGTGTCGGCGCGGTCACAACGGCGGAACTGCTCTCCTCGCTTGCACCCGTATCGGAAGCTGCCCCGCTTTCGGCAGTCTCGGGCGAGACATCGGACGGGGCCTCGCAGCCCACGCAGGAGGAACTTGAGACATTCAACGAGTATTTTCAGACGCTCAATACTTTCCTCGGCGGTGAAGGTTTCACAACGGCAGTCACGGCAAATCCCGATGCGGACTATGCCTTCGACTATAAGCTCACCGTCGAGGGGACGCAGCTGGATGGCACCGTCATCTCGCAGGTCATGTACTATTCGGAGGAAAACGTTGCCGTCCGTCCCGACGATGACGACGACAACGAGCGCGTGGAGGCGTACCGTTTGACGGGCGTTGTCATTCTTGACGGCGTCTCCTATGAGATGAGCGGCTACCGCAGCGTGGAGACGGAAGAGGAGCGCGACGAGACGGAAGTCAGCGAGGAATTGTGGATCCGCGCGTCGCACCCCGCCGAGGCGGGCACCTATGTGCAGATGAATCTGGAGACGGGCACGGAAGAAGAGCACGGCGAGACGGAGACAGAGCGCGAATATGTGTACAGCATCTATCGCGGCGGAAGCCTTGTCGAACGTGCGAGCGTCGATTTTGAGACGGAGAACGAGAACGGCGGGACGGAGACGGAATACGAGCTTGGCATCCTCAAGAACGGCGAGCGCACAACCTATGAAGTCGAACGTGCGGAGCGCGCGAACGGAACCGTCATCATCGGCGTCACCTACCGCCTGGCAAGCGGCGAGCACGGCAGATTTGTGATCTCGCAGACAGCGGACGGCCTGAGCTATACCTTCGATGAGGGCGGCCGCATCCATTTCGACGACGACCGCGACGATCGTGACGATTGGGACGACTGAGTGCGGGAAGCATCGGAGCGGGGGCGCCCTCTTGACAGAGGGCGCCAAAACCTGATATAATCAAGCGACGGGAGGAACAGGATGTCGCTCGATCAAGCCATGACAAGATTGGCGGCGGGAGAAAAAGCCGCCTTCGATGAGATCTACCGTGCAACGCGCAGGACGGTCTATTATATCGCGCTCTCCTATGTGCGCGAGCGCATGCTCGCCGAGGACGTCATGCAGACGACCTACCTAAAGGTGCTGGGCAATGCGTCGCGCTACAAAAAGGGGACGAACGCAAACGCCTGGATCGCGCGCATTGCCCGCAACGAGGCGATCGACCTGCTGCGCCGCCGCTCGCGGGAGCTTTCGGTGGACGAGCGGGAAAATCCGCTCCCCTTCGGAACGCAGAACGTGGACGACTACGGGCTTCTCATTGACTTGGCGCGGCGCATCTTAAAGCGGGAAGAGTTTTCCGTCTTGATGCTTGCGGCGACGGAAGGATACAAGCGGCGGGAGATCGCGCAGATGCTTTCCATGCCGCTGCCCACGGTATCATGGCACTATGCGCGTGCGGTCAAAAAGATGCAGCACGCGCTTCAGGAGGAAAAGCGCGAACAGCGCACAGGAGGCGGGATCGTGCAGAGAGGGGAACTGGAACGTGAACTCCGCCGCGAGGCGGAAGAACATACGCCCGACGTGTACGAGCGGGTAGTCACGGCGCAGCCCGTCGGCGAAGCAGGCGAGGTCGTCGCCGCAGTGCGCCCTCGTCGGCCGCTCATCGCCGCGGCGTGCGTGCTGGCAGTGCTCGTGATCGTGCTTGCCTGCGTGCTGCCTGCCCTGTTTGCGGGCGGCGGCTCTGCGGGGCTTTCGGGCAATTTGTATATCAATATCAATCCTGCGGTGGAGTTTATCGTGGAAGAGGACCGCGTTACGGGGGTACGGGCGCTCAACCGCGATGCGGCCCTGCTTCTTTCGGGTGAAGATTTTACGGGAATGTCACCCGAGGATGCCGGCGAAAAATTTGTACAGCTCTCTGAAAATAAACATCTCATCACGGCAGCCGGCGTGGGGGTAACGGCGACGGGCGAGGACGCTGCGGCGCTCGAGCAGCGCGTGCGCGATCGGCTTGCAGGCAGCGCGCAGAGCTATGAAGTGCACGATATATCCCGGAGCGATTTGGATACGCTCATCGCCGCCTATAATGAGCAGGCGATGGGGGATTTCGAGGACTATCTGGAACGTGAACTTTCCCATCTGCGCAACGACTTTGCCGGACGCGTACATACGCTCATGGAGAGCTATCCTGCAGATCTTGATTCGGTGTTTGCGGGCAGTATGACGCGGGCGGCGTTCAATGAAAAATATCTGTATCTCGGCGAGGATTGTATCTTTGAAGACGGCGACGAACTGCAGCGCGAACTGGAAGAGAATTTTGCCGAACTGCAGCGCGATCTCGAACGGTACGGGGACGGGTACATTTTTGACGAACTGTTCGACGAATTCATCGAGGCGGTCGAGGAACTGTACGAGTCAGAGGTCGATCAGGGAGACGACGATGACGACGATGATGACGATGATGACGACGATGACGACGACGATCGTCGTTATAACAGAGACAGGTAGCAAAACATGGGCGAAACGCCCGTGTTTTTTCTTGTTGAGATGAATGGTCAAACCAAGTACGATACTTAGAGAGATTTTTGTTCAAACTGGGAATTTTACTGCTTGACAGCATCGTGTTCCTGTGGTACTATTTTTAGAAGAAAATCAAAATAAGGAGACAGTATGCCGAAAGAAGTGAAAACGGATATCTGGGGCGCGCTTGCAGACAGCACGCGGCGGGAGGTCTTGTTGCTGCTCAGGTCCCGTCCGCACACGGCGGGGGAACTTGCCGATCAGTTTGAGCTGACTGCGGCGACCGTTTCTCATCATCTTGCCATTCTCAGAGGGTGCGGACTGGTACGTGTCGAGCGTCGCGCGCAGACGCTTATTTATTCTCTTGCGACGGAGGGGCTTGAGGAGGTCTTCGCCTTTTTGCGTCTGTTTGTACGCGGAAAGCGAAAGTGACATAAGACGACATTCTTGTGAATAGTATAAAACGCCTGACTTCTGCCGCAAAACGCTTGACATCCGTTTCGCGTATGATATAATGAAACATACAATGAGGGAGTAGCAGACGCTTTTGCGTAGCAAGTCAACATACTGACTTCGGTCTGGCTTGCTTTTGATTGCGAGACTCATGACGGTTTTTTTGCCGTACATGCAGTCTGCTCCGAAAAGAGATCGCGTACGGCAGGCAATGCCGTACTTTTTTTTGCCTTCGGAGGGAACGCAAATGGATTTCTACTTTTATCTAAACGCGATCGGGTTTGGCATAGGATTGGCGATGGACGCCTTTTCCGTTTCCATGGCAAACGGTCTGAATGAGCCGAAAATGAAGACGAGCAAAGCCGCAGGCATTGCCGCCGTGTTTGCCTTTTTCCAGATCGTGATGCCTCTTCTGGGCTGGTTCTGCGTGCACACCATCGCGTCCGTATTTGAAGCGTTTCGACCTGCGATTCCATGGATCGCGTTAGTCCTTCTGGCATTCATCGGCGGGAAGATGCTCCTGGAGGGATTACGAAACAAAGGGGAGGCTGAAAAGACCGCCGTCGGCGTGGGAGCATTGCTTCTACAGGGTGTGGCGACTTCCATCGATGCTCTTTCCGTCGGCTTCACCATTTCTGATTTTTCCTTTCCGATGGCGCTTACGGAATGTCTTGTCATAGGCTGTGTAACGTTTGTGTTATGTTTTGCCGGCGTGTTTATCGGAAAAAAATTTGGGACGCGCCTTGCCGGCAAGGCAAGCATTTTGGGCGGGGTTATCCTTATCCTCATCGGGTTTGAGATTTTTCTTACCGGTATTTTCGGCTGAAACCGGCTGCCGCTTTCAAAACGGTATGAGTTTTATGAAAGTTGTAAAAAAATTCTGATAACTATTGACAAGCCGGTCAGGTGTGGTATAATTATAGTATCGACATAGGAGGCATATCGTAGATGAAGAAGTTTTGGAAAGTGATCGCAGCGATCGGTCTGAGCGCGGCGCTGTGCGTGCCGCTGGCTGCATGCGGAGAAGCGCAGAACGGAAAATCGGCCTATGAGATTGCAGTGGAGAACGGCTTTGAAGGCAGCGAAGCGGAATGGCTCGAGAGCCTGAAGGGCGCTCAGGGCGAACAGGGCGAGAAGGGAGATACCGGCGCCCGGGGTGAAAAAGGCGAACAGGGCGAACAGGGCGAGAAGGGAGACACCGGCGCCCAGGGTGAAAAAGGCGAACAGGGAGAACAGGGCGAGAAGGGAGATACCGGCGCCCAGGGTGAAAAAGGCGAGCAGGGCGAACAGGGCGAGCAAGGCGAACAGGGTGAGCCCGGCGTCGGCATCGCGGACATTACATACAGATATGAATACGACGCGGAAGACGGATGTTTCTACACGGTGATCGTCTTCACGATGACGGATGAAACGACGTACGAAGTCAGGATCCCCAGCGAAGCGGATCCCAATGTATCGTATGAGGCAACTACGGGCGAAGAACTTGCGGACCTTTTGGAAGCAGGCGTTTCTAAGGTAACGCTTGCCGACGATGTCTCCGTAGATGAGGTCGCACGCATCAACGGTAACGTTACGCTCGATTTGGGAGGGAATACTCTTTCGATCGGCTCAGGGATCGGCAATGTGGCAGCATTGCGCGCATGTGCCGGAAGTACGCTTACGATCACGGGAGACGGTACGATCGACGCCACAGGCGCGGACGATACCACTGTCCCCGTCGCTGCAATGGAGGCGGGTGCAACCGTAATTGTAGAAAGCGGAACGATCGTTGTCGGCACTGCCAAGGAGTCCTGTCTGTTTGCGGGCGGAGGAGGAAAAGTTGTCGTTAACGGAGGAACTTTCATCAATCAGAGCACCGATGAGTATGAATACGGCGGCGGAGCGCCTCTCACCGTAAATGTTTCGAACAGTGCGGCGGTTTCTGATATGGTGATCAACGGCGGTACGTTTGTCGGAAGAAATCCTGCATTGGGCGATGACAATCTCGGCGGGACGTTTGTTGCAGAGGACTACGGTGTGACGGTTGTCGATTATGAAGGCAAGACGGCATATCGGGTCGTTGCCATTGAAGATGCAGCCGATACGACTTTCCAGGCGGTAAGCGGAGAAGAACTTGATAAACTTGTGGAAGCGGGCGCAAAGAAGGTTCAGCTCGGCAATGATCTTGTCGTAGAGTCCACGTTGAATTTTATCACGGATGCGGAGGTCGATCTGAATCAACAGACGCTTACGGTCGAATCCGGTGAATATTCCAGCCAGATTGCGGGAGGCGCGCAGGTAACCTTCAAAAACGGTACATTGATCGCGGAACACAGCGTTAACAATGTTGCGTTTTCCAATATCGTTGTTTCCGGTGCGGAAAGTTCGCTGACGCTGGATCGCGTCACGTATACCGCAAACGGAACGGCGATCTATATTCAGGGCGACGGTACGGACGACAGCGCCAAAGCCAGCTCTGTCATCATTCAAGATTCTGTCATCAACGGCGGCGCATATTGCATCGGAACCAACGCATCGCCCGATTCCGGTAATACATTTAACGCGTATCAGAATGTCAATATTCAGATCATCAATTCCCGGCTCGGGATAGAAGTGGGAACGGAAGGCGCCGGGATCCTGTTGAATGTTGCGGGAACGCTGACCATTGATGGCAGTGAGATCTATGGCGACGATCAGGCGGTCATCGTGCGCGCGGGTACGGCTTACATCAGCGACAGCACTCTCGGAACAACGCTTTCTTATGCGGAAGATGAGTATTTGGACACACCGTGGGGGAGCGGGAATGTGCTTCCCAAAGCGGCGCTGGTTGTCGGAAACCGCAACGGTCCCTATTATGCGGATGCAAAATGCACATTGTCCGGAAATATTACTTTCGAACTTGCCGCAGGCACATGCGCCAAAAAGGTATATTTGTATGCCAATGATACCGGCTATGGCGCAGATATCAACGACAATCAGCCTTTTACCACGACGCTGGACTATAGTGCAATGACGACGGAAATCGATCCTAAGGATATCATAACGGGCAATGGTTCGGCAGAAGTGACGATCATTGCGCCGCAGGCTGGAAACTGACAATCTCAGGAATAATGAAACAGTGAGCTTTAAGAGCCGTTCTCTGGTGAGGACGGCTCTATTTTGTGTCCGATCTATCTTACGAATATCCCTGCAGGGATTGCATATTGAGCAAAAATATGTTATACTGATAACATCGCTGTTTCGGGGAGGGAGGAAAATGGACAAGCATACGTCTGCAAAAGATTTGCTTTGCCCCAAGATTGACGCGGACAAGGCGTGGTATCTTGCGCTCCTCGATCCGGAGGCGCAGTTCGCTTACGAAAAGGATCACCTTGACGCAGTGCTCAGAATGCTTAAAATCTGCTATATCTCCCGCTTTCGCCGGAGAATCGCACAGCTGCGCGAGGAGAGCGAGGCGCTCCGAGGCAAAGAGGACTACAACGCCGAAGACTTCCGCACCCTGCAGGAAAAAAAGGCGGAGATCGCGGAGAACATCCGCCGTATGAATGAATACAGACCTTATTTTTCCGAGCCGTACTTTGCGCGTATGGATGTCGTGGACGACAAGGAGGGGTATAACAGCTACTATATCGGCAAGAAGGGGGACGTCAATTTGGAGATCGTGGACTGGCGCGCCCCGCTCGCCGTCAGGTATTACCAGAAGAGCCGCGTCACGTTTACCATCAACGAGTACGAGTACCGCACCGTGCTGCGCCGCGCGCTCTCCGTCAGGAACGGCAAAGTGCTGGACTTCAAGAACGAGTACCTCTCTGTCGGCGATGTCTTAACGCCCGAGGAGATCGGCGGCAGGGATGAGGAGATTTTGTTCGATCCCTACCTTCGAAGCATCATCCGGAGCCGCAAGGACGACGTCAAGGTCCGCGATATCATCCGCACCATTCAGGAACAGCAGTTTGACATTGTTACCAAGCCCGAGCGGGAGAGTTTCGTGTTGCAGGGGTGTGCGGGCAGCGGCAAGACGATGATCCTGCTGCATCGATTGAGCTATCTCATGTACAACAACGAGAGCCTGCACCCCGGGGATGTGCTCGTCATCACGCCTTCAGAGAGCTTCAACGGATTTATCGATGAACTTTCACAGATGCTGGAGTTGGAAAAGGTGCGCACGACTACGCTGCGCGATTACTATTTCCGCGCTCTTTCCAATGAAGGTATCGATCTGAAATCCAAACTGACGGACGCCTGCGAACCTGAGGCGTATCTATCCTATGTCTACTCTTCCCGCTTTCCGCAGGACGTCTCGGCGCGCATTCATAAGCTGTACGAGGAATTGTTTGCGCTCTTTACCGCGCCCGAGTGCCGGGCAGTGTCCGAGAAGATCCTTGCGATGTGCAGAGAGCGGCAGGCGCAGTTTGTGCGTATCCGCAACGGTTCCGTGCGCGTGCGCCGTGCCGTGTTGGGCGAACTGAAGGAGAGCAAAGAGGGAGGTTTTTATTTCACCAAGCCCTTTCGCACGCTGATGAGTGCATTCACGCAGGCAGAGGACTTTTTGCGCTTTGTGCTTGAAGAACACGAGCGTACGCCCGACTATTTTTTCCGTCAGTTTGCGGAGTTCTATCGCAGCGCCCATCTTATTGCGGCGGGCGGGGAAAAGGTGTTCCGGGGCGCGCAGGAGGATCTTTCCTCTCTCGTCGTCACCGTGGAAAAGGAGATCTCCGATCTGATGCGCTATAAGCAGAAGCGAGGTACGGAGGAAGTGCTCACCTACGCCGACCGTATCGCCCGCCGCGAACAGCTCAAGGCGGAGACGGAGCGCATTCGCGTACTCATCGGTGAAATGGAGGAAGGGCTTTCGCTGTTTACGGAGTTCTTTGCGGTTCTCCGCCTGACGCGCAGCTGCGTCGAACTCGGCAAGTGCCGCGGAGGTGCGGACGTTGCCCGCTGGCTGTATCGGGAGACGGTCAGACCTGCCAAAACAAAGCACGGCATGAAGGGCGTTTATCCCTCGGACGGGTACGCCATGTGCTATTGTCTTACCGAGGCGGGTCGGGAACTCAAGCCCCGCTACGGTCTGGTGTTTGTGGACGAGGGACAAGATATCTCTGAGGGCGAGTATGCTCTGCTGCACCGCATTCATGCGGACGCTGCGTTCAACGTGTTCGGCGATCTGAAGCAAAATATAACGCCTTGGCGCGGAGTCAGAGACTGGGCAAAGGTGGGCGGCAATCTGTATACGCTCAATCAGAATTACCGTAATACCAATGAGATCGTCGCCTTTGTTTCCCGCGTTCTGGATGCCGACATGCGTCCGATCGGACTGGAGGGACCGGAAGTCGAATTGATAAAGCCGCGTCAGGTGAGCGCCTTCTTCCGTGAAAAGCAGGGCTTAAAAGCGGTTATAGCCAAGGAAGAATATCTTCCTCTTTTCGATAAGCGCGGTTACAAGGTTTTAACGGGTGACGCACAGCTCAGTCGCAACAAGATCAACGTCATGAGCGTCTTTGCGAGTAAGGGACTTGAGTTCTCTGCCGTTGCCGTCTACGATAAGGGAATGACGGAGAACGAAAAGTATATTGCCTATACCAGGGCTTTGCGTGAACTCGCCGTGGTGGAGGACGATTGACGCGCCGCTCATCGCGGAATACTGTGTCGAACTTACGCGTTCCTCGGTTATTTACCGATTTGTAAACTCCCGTCGTCGCTTGCGCGTTCTCCTTGTCTGCCGCGCGATCGGCGCGTCAATTTGGAACAGCGCCGCTCATCGCGGGATACCGTGTCGAACTTACGCGTTCCTCGGTCATTTACCGATTTGTAAACTCCCGTCGTCGCTTGCGCGTTCTCTTTTCATTTCGCAGTTTTTCAAGGTACTGTCATGAAAAATATTTTTTTGCTCGATTTAGATGATACGTTGTTTGATTTCCGGCGTGGGGAACGGGAGCAAATACTACAGACGCTCGCGCGTTTCGGCTTTTTGCCTACGATGCGCATGGCGGAGCGTTTTCATGAGATCAATGAAGGACTTTGGAAAAAACTCGAGATGGGTGAGATCACGCGCGAACGGCTGCTTACCCTGCGTTTTGAAATTTTACTTGCGGAGTTCGGACTGACGGGAGACGCGCTGCAGATCAACAGCGATTATTTTCAGGGGCTTTCAAAGCAGGCGCATCTTCTGGATGGCGCGAAGGAGTTTTTGGCCGCGCTCGGGAAGTTGGGCAGTCGTTATGCAGTGACAAACGGATCGGAATTCGTACAGAGCCGCCGCCTGGCAGCCGCAGGCATTGAGAAGGACTTCGACGCAGTCTTTGTCTCGGAGGCAGTGGGCTGCAATAAGCCGTCCTCTGCCTATGCCGACTATGTGAAAAACTATATCCCCGGTTTTGATGCGGCGCGCGCCGTGTGGGTGGGAGACAGTCTGACCTCAGACAGGGGCTGTGCGCTGGCGATGGGAGTGGACTTCATTCTTTTTCGCCCAATGGGGCGTCCGGCAGGGTATGACGGTTTCTTTGCGCAAAATTATCGGGATGCACTTGCGCTCATCGACGCCATGTAGGGCGCGCAACGGTTGTTTTCGGAAAAGTAGCGCTCGGTTGCCTCTCAAATGCTTGACAGCAGGGGGGGGGTAGTATGATAGAATCAAGAAAGACTGTATCGCGTTTTAAGAACTGCGCGAATTTATGGAGGATAGGATGGATAACGATAATACGCCTTTCCCCGCGTTCGGAGATGAAGTGATCCGGGCAACGGAGCTGAGAAAGACCTTTGAGCTTTCACGAAGGCAGCGTCGGCTTGACAGGACGAACGATGTCTATAGGGTTGCGGTAGATGGGCTTAGTCTGAGTGCCTATCGCGGTGAGATCTACGGGCTGCTCGGACCCAACGGCGCGGGCAAGACAACGACGCTGCGCATGCTCTCTACGCTCATCAAGCCCGATGCGGGAGATGCGTTTATTTGCGGGCACTCTATCCGCAAGCAGCCGGATAAGGTGCGCGACGTCATTGGATTTATGACGAGCGAACTCAAACTGGAAGGATTTTTTACTCCCTCCTATCTCTTTGATTTCTTCGGTGCGATGCACGGGATTGAGAAATCGGCGCTTGCTGTGCGCAAACAGGAACTGTTTTCGCGTTTCGGGATCGATAAATTCGCCGAGGTCAAGGTGAAGGATCTTTCCACGGGCATGAAGCAGAAGGTCTCGCTGGTTATTGCCATCGTGCATGATCCGGATGTCATTATCTTTGACGAGCCGACCAACGGGTTGGACGTATTGACCGCAAAGGTTGTTACCGATTTCTTACTGGAACTCAAGGCAATGGGCAAGAGTATCATTCTATCTACGCATATCTTTTCACTCGTCGAAAAATTGTGCGACAGGGTGGGGATCATCATCGACGGCAGAATGGTAGCGGACGGCACGATTTCAGAGCTCTGCGACGGCATGACGCTTGAAGATAAGTTCTTTGAAATTTACCGCGAGACGAAGGGGGAGAACGTATGAAGCTGATTGCGCTCATGAAGAAGGAGTTTCTGCGCTTTTTCGGCGATCCAAAACTCATCGTCACGATGCTCCTTCCCGGCATCCTCATCTATCTCATCTATTCGCTGATGGGAACGGCGATCTTCGGTGGCGAGGAGGTCTACGACTTCAAAGTGTACGTTACCGAGCATTCGCAGGCGGAGACGGTCATCGCGCAGACGGTGGAGGCAAACGAGGGCTGGAGCATCGAGTTCTTGGAGCTTGGGGAACTGACGCCCGAGGAGGCTGCCGCCGAGGTGCAGGAGGGGAACGCGGATGCGGTCATTGTCTATCCCGAGAACTTTGACGAGGGCATTGCTTCGGGCGGGGGATTTGATTCTTCTCTCGAACTCGTCTATAATTCCTCCGAGACACAGAGCCTTCGCATTTATACCGTACTCAATGCCGTGTTTGCAAGCTGGGGGCGCCCCTTTGCGCTTACGGCGAGCGATCTGGGGGAGACGGAGGCGTTCGGCATGCAGATGATGTCGGGTTTTCTGCCCTTCCTCATTGTCGTGTTCATTTTCTCTTCGTGCATGTCGGTGACGCTCGAGTCGGTCGCCGGAGAGAAGGAACGCGGCACGCTTGCGACCATTCTCGTTACATCCGCGCGCCGCACGGACATCGCTTTGGGCAAGATCCTGCCTCTTGCCTGCGTCTCCCTGATCGGCGCGGCGTCCAGTTTTTTAGGCGTGGCGCTTTCGCTGCCCACGCTCATGGGTGTGAGTCTTGACGTTGCGATTGCGGGCGTTGGCGCTTTGGAATTTTTCTTCATTTTCCTGCTCATCGTTTCCGTCGTGCCTCTCATCGTCGCGGCGATCGCTGCGGTCTCCACGCTCTCACGTTCGGTCAAGGAGGCATCCTCGTATACGGGTGTTCTGATGATCGTCGTCATGGTGCTCTCCATCGTTGCCTCTTTTGTTTCGGGCATCGGCGATTGGGTCGTTGCAATTCCTATACTCAACGCGGTCGTTGCCATGCAGGGCGCGCTCATGGGCGCGGCGTCCGTGTGGATGTGCCTGACAGCGGTTGCGCTCAACCTTGTTTACACGGCGTTGCTCGTCGTTCTCATCGCCCGTTTTCTTTCCAGTGAGCGAATCATGTTCGGAACGTAATATTCCGCAAACGCAATTTGTTAAATCACTCCCGCGCGGAGTGATTTTTTTGTACCGCTATTACGTTGTTTTCGTCAATATTTTTAAAAATTGTTGCCCCAAATCACAAGATATGGTATAATAATAAACGGACAACACATTTTGAAGAGGTATCTATGGCGGAGAAACACTACGACGCGGGCGATATTACCATTCTTGAAGGACTGGATGCCGTCCGCCTGCGTCCCGGCATGTATATCGGGTCGACGGGACCGAGAGGATTGCACCATATTCTTTGGGAGATCGTAGATAATGCGATCGACGAGGCGGCAAACGGCTTTGCGGACATGATCGATGTGCGTATTTATAAGGACGGCAGCGTATCCGTCGAGGACAACGGGCGCGGCATTCCAACGGACATCCACCCAAAGACCAAGGTCTCGGGGGTGCAGGTCGTCTTCACGCAGCTGCACGCGGGCGGAAAATTTGATGAACACAACTATTCCTTCTCAGGCGGGCTGCACGGCGTGGGGGCGTCGGTCACGAATGCGCTCTCCAAGTGGCTGAAGGTGCGTGTCAACAAGGACGGCGACACCTGGGAGATGGAGTTCCATTCCTATTACGACAAAACGAAAAAAAAGTACGAGTCGGGCATCCCTGTCGCGCCGCTTCATAAGACAGGCAAGTGCGGTAAGGCGCACGGAACTCTGGTGCATTTTATGCCGGATGATGCCGTGTTCGGCGACAACGAGATCCAACTTTCTTCGGTCTCGCATCGATTGCGGGAACTGGCATTCCTCAACAAAGGATTGAAGATCACCCTGACGGATGAACGCGTTACGCAGAATGAAATGGCATCGGGAGAGGAAGCGCAGCAGCTCGATCTTCTGGGCGCGACACAGCCGTATCGCGTAACTTATCACTACGAGGGCGGCATTTCCGACTTTGTTGCATACCTCAACGAGGGAAAAAACAAGCTCTATACTCCGCCTGTATATTATAAAGGGGAGAAGGATGGCATTCTCGTTGAGTTTGCAGTGCAGCATACGGGGGAGTTTACGGAGAATCTGTTTTCCTTTGTGAACAACATCCCGACGCCTGAAGGAGGCTATCATGAGACGGGATTCCGCGGCGGGATCACGCGCGTTCTGAACGACTATGCGCGCGACACCAAGGTGCTCAAAGATAAAGACGCCAATTTTACCGGCGATGATTTCCGCGAGGGGCTGACCGCGGTCCTGTCCATCAAGATGAAGAATGTACAGTTCGAAGGACAGACCAAGACCAAACTCGGCAATCCCGAGGCACGCACGCCCGTGGAGGCTGTCGTCAGTGAGGGGCTGCGTGCTCTGATCGCTCAGCCGAAAAACAAAAAAGTCTTTGACGAGATCGTCAAAAAGGCGCAGAACGCGGCGCGCGTGCGCATCGCGACCCGGCAGGCAAAGGAGAACGCCCGCGCCAAAAACAGCATCGATTCTTTGCAGCTCGTCGGAAAACTTGCCGCTTGCTCGGGCAGGACGCCCGAAAAAAATGAGCTGTTCATTGTCGAGGGAGACTCGGCGGGGGGAACTGCAAAGCAGGCGCGCGTCAGACAGTTTCAGTCCATTCTTCCCCTTCGGGGAAAGCCGCTCAACGTTGAAAAGAAGCGCCTTGACCAGGTGTTGGCTAACGAGGAGATCCGAACGATCACTTCTGCGCTCGGCGCGGGAGTCGGGAACGACTTTAATCTCGATAAGCTCAATTATCACAAGGTCATTATTCTTTCCGATGCCGATCAGGACGGCTTCCATATCCGCTGTATCCTGCTCACCTTCTTCTTCCGCTACATGCGCCCGCTCGTCAACGCGGGACACGTCTATATCGGCATGCCGCCTCTTTACAAGGTGTACAAGCAAAACGGCAGCGTCGAAGAGTACGCTTACGATGACAAAGAACTTTCGGAGAAGATCGAAAAGGTAGGCAGAGGATATCTCATCCAGCGCTACAAGGGACTGGGCGAGATGAGCGCCGAACAGCTTTGGAAGACGACCATGGATCCCGCGCGGCGAAATCTGACGCAGGTCACGATTGAAGATGCCGTTGCTGCGGAAGATATGATCACTACACTGATGGGCGACCGTGTAGACGGCAGAAAAGAGTTTCTCAATCGCAATGCTAACTTTAACAAACAGGATTCGTTTATGGATCGCGTGAAGCTGAAAAAGGAGGAAGACAATGAAAACTGAACGTAACAAGCAGCCCGAACCGCAGGGCACGCTGTTTGTCACGCCGCTTGAAGAAGTCCTTCCTTCTTCCATGCTGCCCTATGCGGAGTTCGTCATCCTTGACAGAGCTTTGCCTCGCGTTGAGGACGGCTTGAAGCCCGTTCAGCGCCGTATCCTTTATACCATGTATGAGATGGGGCTGACGCCGGATAAGCCGCATAAGAAGTCGGCGCGCATTGTCGGCGACTGCATGGGTAAGTATCACCCGCACGGCGACTCCTCCGTCTATGACGCGATGGTGCGCATGGCGCAGGATTTTAATATGGGTCGCACGCTCGTCAACGGACACGGAAATTTCGGGTCCGTGGACGGTGACCCTGCCGCAGCAATGCGCTACACCGAGGCGCGGCTGGAACCGCTCGCTTTGGAGCTTCTTCGCGATCTCGATAAGAATACCGTTCCGTTCTCGCTCAACTTCGATGACTCCCTGAAGGAGCCGGACATGCTCCCCGGGCGTTTTCCCAATCTGCTTGTCAACGGCGCATCCGGAATTGCCGTCGGTCTTGCGACCAATATTCCGCCGCACAACCTTGCCGAGACGATCGACGGCGTTGTGGCGTATATAGATAATCCGAATATCACTTTGGAGGAGATGCGCAAATATATTCCCGCGCCGGATTTTCCGACAGGCGGCTTTATCATAGCCAATGAACTGGAACAGGCATACCGTACGGGAAAAGGACGCATCACGCTGCGCGCCCGCATACATGTTGAGCAGAACGACAACGGCAAAAAGATCATTGTCATCACCGAACTTCCCTACCAGGTCAACAAATCGGCGCTGCTGAGAAAGATCGCCGATTTGCGCGAGGAGAAGAAGGAGGAACTTGCTGCCATCACGCGCGTACAGGACGAATCCGACCGCGAAGGGATCCGCGCGGTTGTCGAGGTGCGCGCCGAAGGGGACGTCGATAAAATTTTACAGATTCTGTATAAGTATACCGATCTGGAGACGACGTTTGGCATGAATATGGTTGCCATCGCGGGCGGGAAGCCCATGTTGATGGGGCTGATGGACATTATCAGATACTATGTCGGCTATCAGCGCGAAGTGGTGCTCCGCCGAACGAGATTTGATCTGGCGGCGGCAAAGGAGCGGTGCCATATCCTCGAAGGTCTCATCATTGCCGTGCGCAATATTGATGAGGTCGTTAAGATTATCAAAAATGCCGAATCCACTTCAGACGCGCGAGATAAACTCAGGAGGCGTTTTTCGCTTTCGGAAAAGCAGGCGCAGGCGATCCTCGATCTTCGCCTTGCGCGTCTGACCAAGCTGGAAGTCTTTAAGTTGGAAGAGGAGCTGAAGCGGCTCAGAGAACTCATCGAATATCTGACAGCGATCGTAAACAGCCAGCGCAGACAGCTCGAGGTGGTAAAAGAAGAAATTTTACAGATCAGAAAAGCATATAAAATACCTCGCCGTTCGGAACTTGTCGGATCTGCGGAAGATGCGGTTGCGGAACGCAACGATGTGCGTGCCCCCGGCGTTAAGAGCGTGCTTTGTCTCACGGCGGACGGCAGGATCAAGTGCGTTACCGAGCGCAGCTTTACTATGGCAAACAAACCTCTCGCATCGGATGCGAAGACCGGTCTGATCGTCAGCGATCTGCAGCGCATTCTTTCAGGCGAAGAGGCCGTCGTCGTTTCCGATCTGGGCAATTGTTATCGCATTCGCGGCGAACAGGTCTCATGTAAACTTTCAGATAAAGGATACGCGCTTTCCGATCTGTTTGACGGTGCCGCTGAGGACGAGAAGCCCGTTGCTTTGCTTCCTTCTGGGGCGGGGGAAGGATATCTGCTCGTCATGACGAAACAGAGCATGATCAAGAAGACGCTCTGGTCTGAGTACGACGTCAATAAGATGATATTCCAGGCGATCCGTCTCAACGAGGGCGATCGTGTCATATCGGTCCAGCCTGCCGATCCCGATGAAGAAAATACGACCATCTTCATGGTTACGCGCGGCGGAATGTGCATCAATGCCAAAAATGAGATCCCCGTCCAGAAGCGCATTGCGGGCGGTGTTCGTGGCATCAATCTCAAAGAAGGAGACGAGGTCATCTTCGCCTCGCAGATCCATGAGGAAGGGGAGATCGTCACGGTTACGGCGGACGGAAGATTCAAACGCGTCATTGCAGCGCAGATCGATCCGCTTCCCCGTTATCGTAAGGGCGTACAGATCACTTCATTGAAAGATACGGAACTTATCTTTGCCGACTATGTCACGAAGCCGTATACGCTTGCTGTCCGAACAAACGAGGATGAGCTCATCGAGATCGACACAGAGGAGATCCCGATCGACAATACGTCAACGCGCGGCAGACCGTTCAAGGGGACAAAATGGAAACCCGTTGAAGTAAAGGCAGTGAAATTCCGCGACGGAGACTGACGGCCCGTTGAACGGCAGGATGCGGACGAAAACAAGCGATTGCTGTTGTTCGAGGCCTCCGTTTATGCAGTGTGATTCGGAAATTATCGGACATTAGGGGTATAAGCGGTTAAATTTATGAATATTTATGCAAAACGCCTCCGTTTTTGTTGATAAAAGCAGCGGTTTATGATAGAATAAAGTGAAATTCGGCGGCAGACAACTGCCGTCGCCGACAGTTTTTTTGAGGTAATATGCAATGAAGAAGTTTTTGACGGTATGTCTTGCGGCGGGAACGCTTGTGGCAAGCGCCCTCGGATTTTCTGCGTGCGGCGGCGGCAATACGCTCGTCGTCTACACCGAAGCCGGTTTTGCGCCTTTTGAGTACCTTTCCGAAGGTAAGATCGTCGGCGTTGACGTGGATATCATGAATCAGGTCGGCGAGAAGCTTGGCAGGGAGGTCGTGTTTGAGAACGTTAATTTTGACGTCATTGTTGATGCGGTCTCCGAGGGAAAGCTTACCAACGTAGGGGCGGCGGGACTTTCCATCACCGAAGAGCGCAAAGAAAAAGTGGATTTCTCGATTCCCTACTATACTGCTTCCCTTTACGTTATCTACAAGACGGATGGCACGATGGCGCCCGAGATCGGCGAGAGCACCGCGGAGAACGGCAGCGTCATCTACTGGGATTCGCTTGCAGGCATGAGCATCGGCGTGCAGGGCGGCACGACGGCGGATATTTTCCTTTCCGATGAGATCGGAGAGGATTGGGGTGCGCTGTATGAAACCGGCGCTTCCAAGACGCCCTATACCTCTCTTAGCGTTGCGGTCAACGACATTGGATTGAATACCAACGTCGTCATTATTGACGAGCTGCCTGCAAAGACGCTGGTCGCCAACAACGACGGGCTTTCCTGCCTTCCGCTCTACTATAAGGGCGAGACGGTGGATGAGGACGAAGCGGCGGTTGACGAGTATGCGATCGCAGTCACTCCGGGACAGGACGAGCTGCTCGCCGCCATCAATGAAGTGCTTGAAGGGCTGATCAACGACGTCGATGCAGACGGCAACAACGGCATTCAGAGGCTGGTCATGCAGCATCTGGACCTCGCTTCCGGCAACTGAACGAGAACGGCGGGCTGCCGCGACCTGTGCGCGGCAGCCCGTATTTTATAAGGAAACAGTATCGTGTTTGAAGATTTCGTTACCGTATTGACATCTCCCACATACATGGGATATATTCTGCAGGGATTCGGCACAACGCTTGCCGTCACTCTGATCGCCGCACTCATCGGTCTTGTACTCGGTTTTATTGTCGCCGTGGTCAAGATCGCTGCGATGAACAGCAAATGGATGAAGATCCCTGCCTTTATCTGTAATATTTATACAACGGTCATTCGCGGCACGCCCGTTGCGCTGCAGCTTTTTCTGATGGTCTTTTCCATCCTCGCTTTCCCCGGGTTCAAACCCTATGCCGCTATTCTGACCTTCGGCATCAATTCCGGCGCGTACGTCTCGGAAAATATCCGTGCGGGTATTATGTCCGTTGACAATGGGCAGATGGAGGCGGGACGCTCTTTGGGGATGCCGTGGGGCGCAACTATGGTGAAAATCGTGTTTCCGCAGGCAATTAAAAATGTCGTGCCCGCCATCGGCAACGAGATGATCGCACTTTTGAAGGAGACGTCCATTATCGGATGGGTCGGCAGCACGGTCGGCACGCTTACTTTCGATCTGAACGCCGCGGCGGGGCAGATTGCTCTCGGATTGGGCGGAGCGTATCTTGTGCCGTCCATTATCGCCGGAGTATTCTATCTTGTTGTTGTTTATGCGATGGTACTCATTGTCAAACTTGTGGAAGGGAGGCTGAGAAAGAGTGATCGCCGTTAAAAATCTGTATAAAAATTTTGGCAAGACGAGCGTCCTGAAGGCGGTTTCCACGACCGTTGAAAAGGGCGAAAAAGTCGTCATTATTGGTCCGAGCGGCAGCGGGAAATCGACGCTTCTCAGGTGCATGAATCTTTTGGAGGAGCCGACTTACGGTGAGATCTGGGTGGACGATAAACTTATCACGCCCGTCGATCCCTATCTGCATCCGGATATCATCGCCCTGTCCGAGACCTATCGCCGTATGACAGCGGAGGGCGGCAGTGCAGAGGATGTCATCGCAGAGATCAAACAAAAGGACTTGCTCAAAAAGTTTGAGGGAAGCGCCTATGCAAAAGCGGTCAAGGTATGCAGAAAGACAAACTATCTTGATATCAATCTGGTCCGCCGCAAGATCGGCATGGTCTTCCAGCATTTCAACCTCTTCAACAACAAGACGGTGCTGGACAATATGACGCTTGCGCCCGTCCTGCTGAAACTCAAGAGTAAGGCAGAAGCGGAGGAGCATGCTTATGCACTTCTGAAGCGCATCGGTCTGGAGGATAAGGCAAAGGTCTATCCTTCCACGCTCTCAGGCGGACAGAAACAGCGCATTGCCATCGTGCGCGCGCTCGCGATGAATCCCGACTATATGCTCTTCGATGAACCGACGAGCGCGCTCGATCCCGAGATGGTCGGAGAAGTCCTCGAACTTATGAAGGAACTTGCCGAGACGGGCATGACAATGGTCATCGTCACGCATGAGATGGGATTTGCGCGCGAAGTCGGTACGCGCGTTCTCTTCATGGCGGATGGTCAGATCGCGGAGGAGGGGACGCCGTCTGCAGTATTCGGCGATCCTAAGTCGCCCCGTCTTCAGGAGTTTTTGTCAAAAGTTTTGTAATACGTTCCTCGTTTTTTGTGCCACGGTTTTGTTTGCCGGGTTGAACAAGGAGAAAGAGATATGTCGTTGATGGTATTCGATCATCCGCTCATCAAGCATAAAATCGCCATTTTGCGCAATAAAAATACGTCTATGAAGGAGTTCCGCGAACTCATCGAGGAGATCACGCTCGTCATGAGTTACGAAGCATTCCGTGACGCGCCGATGCATAAAGTCTTGGTAGAAACGCCGCTCGAAATGTGCGAACAGGAGATGGTGGATGAGCGTTCCATTGTCATCGTGCCTATTTTGCGCGCGGGACTTGGCATGGTCAACGGCGTACATTCCATTTTCCCCAACGCGCGCGTCGGACATGTGGGCATGTATCGCGACGAAGCGACGGCGATTCCGCACGAGTATTACTGCAAACTTCCCGACGGCATTGAACATATGACGGCGATCCTGCTCGATCCCATGCTCGCTACGGGCGGCTCTGCCTGCGATGCGGTCGCGCTCCTGAAGCGCCGCGGCGTCAAAAAAATTAAATTTATGGCGATCATCGCCGCGCCGCAGGGGATCAGGCGGCTGACGGAGGAGCATCCCGACGTGGATGTGTTTGTCTCTACCTGTGACCGCGATCTTAACGAACAATGTTATATCCTGCCCGGTCTTGGAGATGCGGGAGACAGGCTTTTCGGGACAAAATAGCCGAGGTTTACGACCCGTGCGGTATACTGCACGGGTCGTTTTTTCGCAAAGAGAAGTTTCTGCAGTGATTTTATGGGAGGCGGGTCATGCGCTTGACGGCTTGTCTCAAAATATGCTACAATAACAAGAAGAACAAAATTTGGGAGTTGATCGGATCAACATGCGTAAAAAATACAACAGGGGATTTACGACCCCGGAACTCGTTATTGTCATTGTTGTGATTGCGATTCTTGCAGCGGTGCTTATTCCTACGTTTATTATCCTTGCCACCAACCAGAATTCCGGAGAGGATTCCGATCCGGAGGTTGCGGCGGACATTGCGCTTGCACGCAACATGAACGCCGTGCTTGCGGCATCGGAGACGACCCCCGTGAGCATGTCAGATCTTGTCGTCATCCTTGAAAACAACGGCTACAGGATCGATAATCTCAGTCCTGCCGAGCAGGGAAACGTCTTTTTGTGGAATCGGACGAGCAATCGAATTTCCTATATTGCGGGCGACGGCACGGTATTGTATACGGAGGATGTTCTGCCTACGGTATTTACCAATTCTCCGGAGTTCTGGCTGACGGTGCGCAGCAAGGCAGAGATGGAAGCATGGCCCGATCTGAGCTATTATTTTGCGGCAGATATAACGGAATCGCTTGAGTTTTCGACCGCATCGAGCATCAATACGGGGAATTATACGGCGGGTGAGGTTACATATACTTACGGCGAGGAAGCATCCGTCACAGTGGAAGGGACACTCTCTTCGCTTACCGTAAACGCGCCGTATGCCACCGTGTACAATTACAGTTCGGTAAGCAGTGTTACTTTGCTTCATGCGGCTGCGGACAGTTATCATGAATCCGGCTATGTGCGCGGAGCGCTGACGGCGGGAGAAGAATTTTCGGGCGAGATCGCAATCGAGCCGGAAGGAACGGTCGTCGAACTCAATGCACTGCAGGCGGCGCCGGAAATGACGATCGCAAATTCCGGATATGTTCTGTCTCTTTTCAAAAGTACTTCGGTGGGTATTGTCAATGACGGGTATATCGGAAATGCCGCCGCGTTCGGTTTGGAAAATGCAGCATCGATCACCTACTCGATTTCCAATGCGTCGGGACTTTCCAGGTTCAGGGATAAGATCAATAACGGCATTCGGTTGGAGAATGCGACATACCGTCTTACGGCCGACATTGATCTTTCCGGGTCAGATTGGGTGCCGATGGGACCTGAGACCAATCCTTTTACAGGTACGTTCGACGGAGAAGGACACACCATCAACGGGCTGACCAATCTGTGCCTTTTCGGCTACGTCGGTGCAGGGACAACGGTCCGTAACATTCGGTTTACCAATGTCAGTACCATTCTGCCTCCCGTCGCTGCCTGTGTGTATGGGAGTGTGGATGCGCCTACAACGTTTTCGGGCATCGAAGTCAACGGAACGATTTCCAGTGATGTTATTTCCGTGAGCGGACTTGTGGGCATTCTCCGTTCGACGGAGACAGAACTGCCATCATCAATGAAGCAGTCCCCCGAAGTCATCATTGAAAACTGCACGAATAATGCGTCTGCGAGCTGCGTAGGCTATACCCGAGCGGCCGGATTTGTGGTCACGGTTTACGGTGTCAGCCTCGAGGTGCGGGATTGTGTCAACAATGGCGATCTGTCCGTTACAAACTATACCCGCGAGGCACATGCCGGCGGCATTGTCGGGTTTGTCATGCATAATTCTCTGCTGGCAAGTGAAGCGGGGGATGCGCGCTGTAACAATTTTACGGTCACGGTCAAAAATTGTATCAATAACGGCGCGGTCTCCGGCACGGTGGGCATTTCCGCAAATAATTTTGTCGGAGGAATCGTTGCTGCGGCGAACAATGGCAGAATTGTGATAGAGGGCTGTGCCAATCACGGGGATGTCTCTTCGCGTAATACGGCAGGCGGCAGTATGACGTTTGCCGGCGGCGTGATCGGCGTGACGACCGGACAAGCGCTGATCCGCGACTGTGAGATTTCCGGCAGTATAACGGCAACGGCAGAGCGCTCGGATACCGATGCGTATGCCGGCGGTGTAACGGGGCGCTATGAAGTCAATCCATATAATTCCGGGGCATTGGAATTGGACAGTGTGCTTGTTTCAGGCAATGTCAGCGTCAGCGGTCAGGGAACAAGTGCGGCAATGGCAGGCGGCTTGGTCGGACAAAATAACAGCCGTGATAACCGTCTGTTGATCACGGAATGCACGGTGGCAGTGTCTGTTATCGTTTCTGCGAGCGGAGCAGAGGAGAATCGTGCCGCGCTTGTCGCGGGATACAGTTCCGAAGGGGCGCTTACGATCGTGTCTGTTACGGTCGCGGAGGGAGGCACTTTGGTTTATGGCAGAGACAATAGTTCGTTCGGTCTGACACGGACAGTATTGGAAGGCGGATATGCCAGATATGAGGGGAACGCCTGAAGAATGCAGAAAAAGGGCGTCCGCGCATTGCGCGGACGCCCTTTTTCATTCGATTTCCGTGAGCCAAGGACACAATGTCACATAATCCGTCAACATCGGACATAAAATGTAATATCGTCCGATGGGGGGAATGTGCATGTGGGAATCGATTTTTGAGCGTTCTGTCGCGGAGGCAAGGTTCATGCTTGAGACAGGGTGTACGGTACGGACCTGCGCCGCCAAGTTCGGCGTGAGCAAGTCAACCGTACATAAGGATGTGACAGAACGTCTGCAGCAGTTTGATCCTGCGCTTTGTGCGCAGGTTCGAGGCGTGCTTCGCATAAATTTACAGGAGCGGCATATCCGTGGGGGAAATGCGACGCGATGTAAATACTGTAAGAAACGCTGCATGCGTAGGAAATAGATATTCGTATTTTGAAATGCGGACTGTTTTGTTGAGCCGGTCTGCATTTTTTATTGCAGAATGGGCAATACAACGCTTCCCGGGGTTTGGGCAAGAAACGATTGCCTCACTTTCCGAATTTATACGACGATGGTCGTTTGTGCCAAATATTGTCGTCGCGGAACGTGGTTTTGACAGGTTTTTCGATGAAAATTCTGCGAAGTTTCTTGTATTTTTTTGTCGAATATGTTACAATATTCAATACTCAATTTTTTTATCTCTGCCGCAACGGACGGCGAGGGGAGCAACGTTACTATGGCATACAATCTGGGTATTGACGTCGGTTCGACTACCGTCAAAGTGACCGTATTGAATGAAGATGCGGAGGTTCTGTATACGAGCTACGAGCGTCATTTTTCGCGTGTCAGGGACTGCGTTCTTGCTCAGCTTTCCGTCGTTGAAGAAAAGTTCGGCGCGGGAGATTATCGCGTGAGCGTTACCGGATCGGCGGGACTTGGCATTGCGCAGAGGGGAGGGCTTCCGTTTGTGCAGGAAGTCCAAGCGGCGTTTGGCGCGATCCGCAGGTTTTATCCTCAAACAGACGTTGCCGTTGAGTTGGGCGGGGAAGATGCCAAGATCATTTTTGTCACGGGCGGTACGGAACAGCGCATGAACGGCAGCTGTGCGGGAGGCACGGGTGCGTTCATCGATCAGATGGCCACTCTGCTCGATCTTACTGCTGCGGAGATGGACGAGCTGTCTCTTAAGGCGGAGCGCGTCTACCCCATTGCGTCGCGCTGCGGCGTGTTCGCCAAGTCGGATATTCAGCCGCTTCTCAATCAGGGCGCAAGCAAAGCGGATATCTCCGCTTCTATCTTTCAGGCGGTCGTCGATCAGACGGTCTCGGGTCTTGCGCAGGGCAGGCGTATCAAAGGGACTGTACTGTTTCTCGGCGGACCGCTCTATTTTTTGAAAGGATTGCGCCGTGCGTTCTGCCGCACGTTGGGGCTGGACGAGCAGCATGCCGTTTTTCCCGAAACGGCGCCTTGCTTCATGTCCATTGGCGCAGCGCTCTATGCCGCCGATGAGAGAGCAGAACAGCTCTCCGAGATCAAATCGCGTCTTTCCGCTGTCGCGGAAGCTGAAAATATTACTGTCGGCGAGCCTTTGTTCGCATCGCAGGAGGAATACAATCGGTTTGTCGCGCGGCACATCCAAAGCGACCTTGCGTTTGAAAATATTCTCACTTACAAGGGCGATGCGTACCTGGGCATCGATTCCGGGTCAACGACGACCAAACTCATGCTCATCACGCCCGACTGCAAGATCCTCTATTCGCATTATCAGACGAATAACGGACAGCCGCTGGATATCGTTGCGGATAAACTGCGCGAGATTTATCGTCTCATCGGCGACAGGATCGTCATCCGCGGCGCATGTGTTACGGGCTACGGCGAGGAAATGATGCGTGCGGCGCTCAAGATCGACTTCGGCGTCGTGGAGACGATGGCGCATTTTAAAGCGGCGCTCTTCTTTAATCCCGACGTGGACTTCATCATTGACATCGGCGGACAGGATATCAAGTGCTTCAAAGTTAAAAACCACGCCATTGACTCGATCATGCTCAACGAGGCGTGCTCTTCGGGCTGCGGTTCCTTTATTCAGACGTTTGCCAAGGCGATGAATATGGAGATCGAGGAATTTTCCCGCCTGGGACTGTTCGCAAAGCACCCCGTCGAACTTGGCTCCCGATGCACGGTGTTCATGAACAGCTCTGTCAAGCAGGCGCAGAAAGAGGGCGCGAGCATCGAGGATATCTCGGCAGGGCTCTCCTCCTCCATCGTCAAGAACGCCATCTACAAGGTCATCCGCGCCCGCACGCCGGACGAGCTGGGCAAGCATATCGTCGTGCAGGGCGGCACGTTCTTAAACGATGCGGTGCTGCGCTCTTTTGAAAAGGAAACGGGCAGAGAGGTCATCCGTCCCGCGATCGCGGGGCTCATGGGCGCATTCGGCGCGGCGCTGTACGCAAAGGAGAACACCGTCCCCGAAAAACTCATCAGTTCGATCGTGACAGAAACGGAACTGGAGCGCTTCTCCTATTCCTCGCGCTCCGTCACCTGCAAGGGATGCACGTCGCACTGCAACGTCAATGTGCTCACCTTTGCGGACGGACGGCGTTTTATCTCCGGCAATAAGTGTGAGCGCGGCGCGGGGCTTCCCAAGCCCAAGGAGACGGCGGACATCTACACCTACAAGTATGAAAAACTGCTCGCAATGCCGTCGGATGAGGCGGAAGGTGCGCGCGGGACGGTGGGACTTCCTCTGCAGCTGGTCATGTTCGAGCAGCTTCCCCTGTGGACGACTTTCTTCGAGACGTGCGGCTTCAAGGTGGTCCTCTCGGACAAAAGCTCGCGCGAGCTGTACTTTTTAGGACAGCATACCGTCGCATCGGACACGGCGTGCTATCCCGCCAAGCTCATGCACGGGCACATCGAATCGCTGCTCAACAAGGGCGTGGACTTCATCTTCTATCCCTGCGAGAGCTATAACCTGGACGAGCATGATTCCATCAACCACTACAACTGTCCCGTCGTCGCATATTATGCGGAGCTGCTAAAGGCGAACAACGAGCGGCTGACGGACGAAAACTTCGTCATGCCCTATCTCGACCCCAACAACGAGGCGACGACGGTGCATGCGCTGCACAGGGCGCTCAAAAAATACAAACTTCCCGCATCTCTCATCCGTAAGGCATACCGTGCGGGTCTGGAACGGCTCCAGGCGTATCACGAGGATATTGTGCGCGAGGGGCGCAGGATCCTGTTCGCCGCCGAGAAGGAGGGCAAACACGTCGTCGTTCTCGCGGGAAGACCCTATCATGCGGATCCCGAGATCAACCACGGCATTACAAAGCTGCTCAATTCTTTGGACATTGCGGTGCTTTCCGAGGACGCGGTGTTTGAGGAGAGCCCGCTCGTCAAGGTCAACGTGCTCAATCAGTGGACGTACCATGCAAGACTGTACCGCGCGGCGGAGTTTGTCAGCGAGCGCGAACATATCAGCCTGGTGCAGCTCGTCTCCTTCGGCTGCGGCATCGATGCGATCACGACGGACGAGGTGCGCGCGATCCTTGAAAAGAAGGGGAAACTGTACACGCAGATCAAGATCGACGAGATCAACAACCTGGGCGTGGTCAAGATCAGGCTCCGCTCTATGCTCGCGGCGATCGAAGAGTTGGAAAGAAAATCATGACAGAAAACATTCAGACAAAACCTACGGTGGATTTCACCGACGACTACCCCGTCTTTACGCCTGAAATGAAGGCGACGTACACCATTCTCATCCCCGATATGCTGCCCTGGCACTTCGATCTGCTGGTGCACGTCATGCGGCGGATGGGCTACAAGGTGGAGGTGCTCCACAACGAGGGGCGCGCCGTCATCGACGAGGGGTTAAAGCACGTCCACAACGATACCTGCTATCCCGCGCTCTGCGTTATCGGACAGTATCTGGACGCCCTCAAGAGCGGTAAGTACGACCCCGAGCACACGGCGGTGCTCATCACGCAGTCGGGCGGCGGCTGCCGCGCGAGCAACTATATCCCGCTCATCCGCAAGGCGTTGAAGGCAGAATTTCCCAAAGTTCCCGTCATGTCCCTCAATTTCTCGGGACTGGAAAAGGGAAACGGTCTGCAACTGACGCTCACCGATCTCATAAAGCTTGCCTTTGCCATCTACTACGGCGATCTCATCATGACGTGCTACAATCAGACCAAACCGTATGAGAAGCGGGAAGGCGACGCCGCTGCGGCACGCGTGAAGTGCGTGGAAGAGATGAAGCGTGCGCTTGATGGCGGGAAGTACAAGAAACTTAAAACGTGCGCGAGATTCATCCTGCGCGCCTTTGCCGAGGTCCCCGTCAACCTGACGCCTAAAATCAGGGTGGGCATCGTCGGCGAGATCTACGTCAAATACTCGCCGCTGGGCAACTCGCATCTGGAGGACTTCCTCCTGTCCGAGGGCTGCGAACCCGTCGTGCCCGCGCTCATGGACTTCATTCTCTACTGCGTTGTCAACAATATCAATGATGCGAAGTTCTACGGGCTCAACAAGAAACTCGCCGTCGTGTACAAACTCGTCTACATATGGCTGTACGGCAAACAAAAGAAGCTCATCCGTTGGACGCGAAAATTCAGCCGCTTTGAGCCCTTCCACGACTTTGAGCATCTCCGCCGCTGTGCGGACAAGGTCATCAATCAGGGCGTCAAAATGGGGGAGGGCTGGCTTATTCCTGCCGAGATGGCGGCGCTCGCCGAGACTGGTACGGGCAATATCGTCTGTGCCCAGCCCTTTGGCTGCCTGCCCAACCACATTGCGGGCAAGGGGGCGGTCCGCGCGCTGAAAAACCTCTATCCGGATGAGAACATCGTTCCTGTGGACTATGACCCTTCGGCGACGCGCGTCAATCAGGAGAACCGCATCAAGCTCATGCTCGCCACCGCGCGGGAGAATATGCGCGCAAAGGAGAGCGGCTCGAGGGATGCGGAAACGTCCAAGGCCTCTTAAACAACCCGATCGGAGAGAAACTTGACAATTGTTTGAAACTTTAGTATAATCCATGTAAAATCTTCGTATTTTCGGCATATTGAAAAGGGGTAACAGAGTTGAAAATTTGTATTTTTGGTGCTGCGAGCGTTGCGATCGATCATAACTATGTCGTGATCGTGGAGCAGCTTGCCGAAGAGATGGCAAAGCGCGGGCATTCTCTCGTGTTCGGTGCGGGAGGATCGGGCCTGATGGGGGCGGCGGCGCGCGGGACAAAGCGCGGCGGCGGGTATATCCACGGCGTCATTCCGAATTTTTTTCGCGAAGAAGGGTTGGAGTCCATCTATGAAGCGTGTGATAAACTGACCTATACAGAGACAATGGCGCAGCGTAAAACGATGATGGAGGACGACGCAGATGCGTTCATCATTGTGCCGGGCGGCATCGGGACGATGGAGGAGTTCTTTGAAGTTCTGACATTAAAGCAGCTCGGTCGTCACCATAAGGCGATTGCGATCTATGATATTTTCGGGTATTACGCTACACTTGAAAAGTTTATGCGCGAGATGTCGGAGAAAAAATTCATGGCGGCCGCCTGCCATGAAATGTATGCGATCTTTACCGACCCGCAGGAGCTGCTGGCGTATGTGGAGGACTACACGCCCGATCATATGTCTGCGCAAGTCTTGAAACGGACTCAATGCTGAATGCCACGGATTGGAGTCGGCGCGAGTTACAATATCCGCGCCCGCCTTTCCGTCGGCTGTCGCCGGGAGAGGGCGGGCGTCAGTGAAAATACGCGGCGGGGGGGGGGGGGGGGGCCCCCCCCCCCCCCCCGGTATAAAAAACACACGCCGGTGGTTGTGGGGGGTTGAGATTAATTGTGTGGGGGCCGCGGGGGG
>ERZ1090879.138-NODE-138-length-51131-cov-26.921450_pt1 | contig 51131 bp, 49 predicted proteins | sample MGYA00478472_ERZ1090879 | MGnify/ENA primary metagenome ERZ1090879 (study PRJEB33644, sample SAMEA5815723) | chicken gut metagenome | biome: Chicken; feature: Gastrointestinal Tract; material: Caecum | place: Ireland | collected 2019-01-01 | study: A study of the... | reverse complement strand
GCGGCGCGCAGGTGTTTTACGAAAATCTCGACCTTCTCCCCGAATGGGAGCTCGCCGACGAGTCCGCCCCCGTCTGCGACAGCGGCTACACCTTCACCTTCTGCACCTACCGCAACAATGCGCCCCGTCCTCTCGCGGGCGGCGGCAGCGCCGGCGGCAGTCCGCAGCCGGACGGCTCGTCGGGAGATCGTTCGGAAAGCTCCGTGCCGGCGGCAGGAACAAGCGGCGGCGCAAGCGCGCCGAACAGCGCGAAGGAAGGATATGCGGAGGTCGCTCCCGGACACTTTGTTAAATGCGGGCCCGTCCGTAAGAAGCAGAACGCGGGCAAGCAGGGCGACACTCAGCGGCTCACATACATGATCCCGCCGTCCGCTTTTAACGATACGCCAGATTATTTGAAACCCGGCGCGCCGGAAACGGTCCGCAACGCCGTCACCGCAAAGACCTATCTCATCATTGCGGTGGCGGTTTTTGTTTTATCGCTTGCGGCGATGATCACGATCATCACCGTCCGTTACACCCCCGTGGAACTCTCGCTCGCCAACTACCCGCGTTACCTGAGCTACGATTTCTACCTCAATACCCCTGCAACGGGAACATTATTTACCGTAGACCTCACCGTGACCAACAAGAGCGACCGCAATCTCGAAATCAGCGCCACATGGGAGATGACAACAGAGTATAAAAACAACGGCGAAACGCGTACAACAACCGTTTCCCGTGATTTTACGCTCTCTCCGGAGCGGAGCATAACCATGAACAACGTCGCTTCCGGGACTTTCTCCAATATGTCTGTTTCCTTAAAACTTATAGAGATAAGGGGGTATGCAAGATGACAAAATCACGCAACGAGAACGGCAAACGTATCACGGCGTTCCTACTCATTATGCTCTCTTATGCGATGAGCGTCATCACGACCTGCGTCGTAAGCTCCGACAGCAGCGAATTTATCTATATGTTCGTAATCTGCGGTATTCTCATACTCCTGCTTGACGCATTGGTAGCTTTCATGCCATACATCACCGACTATTACTACGAATATATCCTGCCCAAATATTACGAGCACCCGATCGCGCTGCGTCCGAAAGCATTCTATGCCAAACTGGCACCTTACACGTTTATATTTTTTATGCTGTGTATTCTCGCATTATGCTTCAGCGCCTCGTTCTTATGACCGTCCTCTGCCGCGCGTCCGGCGTATCGACGGACTGCATATTCGGTCTTGACGAGTATTGAAAAAACACTTTCCATTTGGGGACGGGGCAAATTTGGAAACTAACTTTCTATTTTTGCCCCGTCCCCAAATGGAAACAAAAACATCAACCGCGTTCTCACAAGGTGAAAGTATAACTCAAACAAAGCCTACTTCACGTCACGCAGGAATTTTTCATGCTGATCTTACTCCGCTGAGGGCGCGATATTTAGATGAAGAACGCGAAAAGCACATCAATCGCGGACGCGCGGCGTACTTTCCGTACGTAAGCGTTCGCGTTGATGTGCCTGACAAAGTTATTCGCTAAATAGCGCGCCCTCAGAAGAGGTTGTAACCAGCTTCGAAACACGCCTGATTCGACGGTATGAACTGCGGTTTTGCCGCAAACACTTTGGCGATGGTGTCCATCATGACTTGCTTGGGGAACACGCCGGAGAGCTTGATGTACGCGCCGAGAATGACGAGGTTGGACGCCTTGTCGTTGCCCACTTCGTGCGCGATCCTGTTCGCCTCGACATAGTAAGCCTTGACGTCGTCGCGGCTGCACTTTTCGGAGATGAGCGAGCTGTTGATGATGACGAGTCCGCCGGGCCTCACCTTGTCCTGGAACTTGAAGAGGCTGGGCGTATTCATTGCGATGAGGCAATCGGGCACCGCGATGATGGGCGACGCGACTTCCTTCTCGTCGAGCACGACGGAGCAGTTGGCCGTACCTCCGCGCATTTCGGGTCCGTAGGAAGGCAGCCACGTTGCCGCCATATTTTCATACATTGCGGCGTAAGCGAGCATCTGTCCGAGCGACAGCACGCCCTGTCCGCCGAAGCCTGCGACTATGACTTTTTCCATACTACTCTACCTCCTTGAATACGCCGAGAGGATATTGCGCGGTCATCTCGTTCTTGACGAAATCCAGCGCCTTGACGGGGGACATATGCCAGTTGGTGGGGCAAGTGGACAGCAGCTCGACAAACGAGAAGCCTTTGCCTTCCATCTGGTTTTTGAACGCCTGCAAAACGGCTTTCTTCGCCTTTTTGATATTGGGTACGTCCGCCAGCGAGCAGCGCGCTATATAGCTGGGACCGTCCAGCGTCGCAAGCATTTCGCTCATGCGGATGGGATTGCCGTTCACCTTCGCGTCGCGGCCCGCAGGGCATGTGGTCGCCTTCTGACCGAGCAGCGTGGTGGGTGCCATCTGACCGCCCGTCATGCCGTAGATCGCGTTGTTGATGAAGATGACGGTGATGTTCATTCCGCGCGCCGCGGCATGGACGATCTCCGCCATACCGATGGACGCGAGGTCGCCGTCGCCCTGATAGGCGAACACGATATTGTCGGGATTGGTGAGTTTGATGCCCGTAGCGACCGCCGGCGCTCTGCCGTGCGCCGCTTCCTGCATGTCGCAGTTGAAATATTTGTACGCGAACACCGCGCAGCCGACGGGCGCAATGCCGACGACTCTGCCCTTGAGACCGAGTTCCTCTATAGCTTCGGCAACGAGCCTGTGCGCGATGCCGTGGGTGCAGCCGGGGCAATAATGCAGCGGCGTGTCTGTGAGCATTTCGGTTTTCTTGAATACGACTGCCATATTACGCCTCCTTCTTTACGAACTCCGCGATGTCTTCGGGAGTCATGACGTTACCGCCCGTTCTTGCGAAGAACCTGACGGGCTTTCTGCCTTCGACGACAAGTTTGACGTCCTCGATGTACTGTCCCATGGACAATTCGACGGTGACGAACTCCTTGACGGAAGGCTGGGAAGCGAGCTTGTCCAGCGCGTCTTTGGGGAAGGGATACAGCGTAATGGGACGGAAAAGCCCCGCTTTCACGCCGTTCTCGCGCAGAATGTCCACCGCGCTCTTCGCAATGCGCGCCACTGTGCCGTATGCCGTGATGATAATCTCCGCGTCGTCGGTGAGATAATCCTCGTACATCGTTTCGTTTGCGCACATGTCGTCGTAAACGCCCTGCAGCTTGTGGTTCATCTCTTCAAGCTCGTCGGGTACGATGTAAAGGGAGTTGACCACCCTTCTCGTCTCGCCGAAACCTTCGCCCGTGGTCGCCCACGGCTTCTTGGGGAATGTCGCCGGATCTTTCATGTCGGGGAGCGTGACCGCTTCCATGATCTGACCGAGCATGCCGTCGCCGAGGATCATGACGGGCAGACGGTATTTCTCCGCCTTGTCGAACGCGTCGTACACGAGATTGACGCACTCCTGCACCGAGCAGGGGCCGTACACCAGCATCCTGTAGTCGCCGTGTCCGCCGCCCTTGACCGCCTGGAAGTAGTCGCCCTGCGCGGGCTGAATGCCGCCGAGGCCGGGTCCGGAGCGCACCATGTTGATGATGACGCAGGGAAGCTCCGCGCCGCATATGTAGGAGATGCCCTCCTGCTTGAGGCTGACGCCGGGGCTCGAAGAGCTAGTCATCGCTCTGCCGCCGGCACCCGCCGAGCCGTAGACCATGTTGATCGCGGCGATCTCGCTCTCCGCCTGAATGAAGTGCCCGCCGACTTGCGGAAGCCGCCAGCTCATGTATTCCGGGATCTCGTTCTGCGGAGTGATGGGATAACCTGCGTAAAAGCGGCAGCCGCCGCGGATAGCGGCTTCTGCGATTGCTTCGTTGCCTTTCATAAGTTTTCTTTCTGCCATAACTTACTTCTCCACCGTGATCACGCAATCGGGACACATCGTAGCGCAGAACGCGCAGGCGATGCACTGTTCGGGGGCGATCTCTTCCACGACGAAATAGCCCTGATTGTTGCTTACCGTTTGCGACACGCGCAGTATCTTCTTGGGACACGCCGTGACGCAGAGGCCGCAGCCTTTGCAGGCCTCTTTGTTGATAGTGAGCTTTGCCATAAAAACCTCTTATTATATTTAGTGCACCGTTGCCGGTGCACTAAAAGTCGTTTTCGTTACGCAGCGCATCGGCGGCTCATTCTTCGGAGCCGGCGATAATCTTGTTGAACTGTTCCATTAGCATCGCAAACTGAGCGTCTTCCGCGCTCTGTCCGCTCGCCGCAGGCTGTGCGGCGGGTGCTGCAGGCTGTGCCGCAGGTGCGGGTGCCGCCTTGGGGGCTGCCGCTCTCTTCGGCTTCTCGACGACTTCGCCGGGGACGACTTTCTTGTAGCCCGCGGGAAGAACGGTCTGAATGGTCGCGTTGAGGTCGAGCGTGATGACCTTGTTGCAGAGCGCGCTGTTCTTGTCAGGCTCGATGACGCCCGCGATGACGTCCTTTCCGTAACCCTTCAGGTAGGAAATGAGCGGAGTGATGTCGCCCTTGCCGTAGATGAGGAAGAAACCGTCCACGTTGGGATACTGGGCGAGTCTGGCAGCATCGATGACCTGACGCAGGTCGAGCTTACCCTTTCTCTTCTTGGGAAGGGTGGAGAGAGCGTCGTAGCTGTTCTCCTGAATGAACTCACCGTAGTCCTTGGTGCGCTTTGCGGAATAGCCGTAGAACTTGCATACGGCGACTTCGCCGAACGTAGCCAGCTCTTCGAGCGCGGCATTGAAGGTGGCGAAAGGCACTCTGATGCTCTCTATATCGGCGAGAACCACATACTTTTTCGTTGTTGCCATAATCTTCTCCTTTCTTGCGTGACCGCAATTATCATGTTTCTATTATTTATACTATATAATAACAGTACAAATTTGTCTAGACTTTGGCGGCATTTTTTTCTTCCCTTTTGTAGTAGAAGAGCCACTGCTGCACGAATCCCGAAAGATCTCCGTACTTCCCAACCAGCGTTTCGGACAGTTTTTCCGCCGGCATATCGCCGTAGTAAGGCTGAAAAACCTTCCTTATCCACGTGTCGACGGGGAACACGTCAAAGCGGTTGAACCCGAAAAGCAGCACGCAGTCCGCCACCTTTCTGCCCACACCGTGAAGCGCGGTGAGCCGCGCGCGAAGCTCCGGCGTGGGAAGCCTCCTCCACTCCGAGAGGTCGGCGTCCGTGAGCGACTGCGCCGTGCGCGCGAGATACGGCGCCCGGTAACCCGCTCCTATAGAATAAAAGAAATCCTCCCCCGCGTCCGCGATCGCCCCGACTTCGGGAAAGGCGCGGTAGCCGCCCATATCCCTGCCGAGAGCCGAGCACATACGCTCGATGATCCCTTTGATCCTCGGAATGTGATTGTTCTGCGAAATGAGGAATGAAAAGACGGTTTCCTCCGGCGACTGGCGGAGGATATGTATCCCTTTGCCGAACTCGACCGCCGCCGAAACAAGACCTTCATCCTGCACTTTCGATTGTATTATATCATAGTTTGTGTCAAAATCAAGATATTTTTTGAAAAACGCCGCGTCGTCGCACTCGAAGGAGTATCCTTCCGCGCTCTCACGCGCCTCCGCCATATGCTCTCCGGCGAACATGAGCGTGACTCCGCCCTCTTCGCGGAACCTGAACACCTGACCGCAATTCAGCGTTTCGGCAAGCGAAAAGGTGGGCGTTTTTTCGACCTCGAATCTCATATTTGCGCACTCTGCGGCGCACTCGTCATTCGTGCTCCGGAAAAACAAAGACCGAGATCGCTCTCGGTCCTCGTGTCAGTCCGCGTAAACGGAAACCTGTTTTCTGTCTTTGCCCACACGCTCGAATTTCACGGTGCCGTCGACGAGGGAGAACAGCGTATCGTCCTTGCCTCTGCCGACGTTGTTGCCGGGATGATACTTGGTGCCGCGCTGACGCACGAGAATGTTGCCTGCCAGCACGAACTGCCCGTCCGCGCGCTTGGGACCGAGCCTCTTCGCCGCGCTTTCACGTCCGTTGTGGGACGAACCGGTACCTTTCTTATGAGCGAACAATTGGATCTTTATAAACATTTCACTCTACCTCCAGATTGATGAAGTCCGAAAACTCTTCGTAGAGATCGGACACGCCGAGATATGCCGTACGGAGTATCAGGTCCGCGTCGTGACGCTGCGCCGCCGTGATCTTTTCGGGGATCGTTGCGGAGAGAAACCCTTCCTTTTCGTCCACCTTGTACTCTACGTCTATCCCCGCAAGCCGCATCAGTCCGAGCACTGCCGTCTGAACGACGGAACTCACTGCCGCACAGACGATGTCCTCGCCCTCTTCGGCATAGCCCGTATGCCCCTTGCAGGTGACGCCGGCGAGCACGCCGCCGCGCTTTATGAACCTGACCGTAGTCATATTCAGCCTTTGATGCCGGTGATCTTCAGCTCGGTGTAGGGCTGACGATGACCTTGACGCTTTCTGATCTGCTTCTTGGGCTTATAGTGGAAGACGTCCACTTTGGGGAACTTGCCCTGCGCGTTGACGACTGCTTCGACCTTGACCGCCGCCGCGTCCGCGCCCGCCTTCACGCTGCCCTCGTCATCGACGAACATCAGCACGTCGAGTTCGACTTTCGCTCCGACTTCCGCGTCGATCTTCTCGACCTTGACGAGCATGTCCTTCTCGACCTTGTACTGCTTTCCGCCGCAACCGACTATAGCGTACATATTCTACCTCCTCTGACCAGTCTCGCCGTAATGGTGACGGTTCCCCGTGCTTAAACGACCACTTTCGAGCGGCTCGACATTCACTTTACCAAAAATACTCTCCCCTGTCAAACGTTTTTCCGCCCTTTCGCACAATTCCTTTGTATAAATGATAAATAATACTGTGCCGTCGTTCCGGCGTCCGCCGCATTCCGTTTCGCCGCCGCGCCGCCGACGGCTCCGCATACCGTCAGACGCACCGCATTGCCCCCATAAGAGTGTACGGCGCGAATCTCGATGCCCCTTGTCACCCGGCAGCCTTACCGCTTGAAAGCCGCACACCGTGCAGAACACCGAAAAGCGCGCCCGAAGGCGCGCCTTTTCCCGTAACCGCTTTGTCCGCAAACCGCACTTTTACGGCATCTGACCGCGCGGATCCGCTATCGCTCTTCCCTGAAATAGCTGAGCCCCAGCGACGCCGGCGGCTGGCTCTCCCTGCGGCTGACGATACTCGTTATGACCAAAACGACGATGGTCACGAGATAGGGTAACATGGTGATGGCCGCGGCCTGTTCCGGATGACTGCTGTCGCCAAAATATGCAGGCAGGAGATAAAGCATACTAAACACTATGGAGCCGAGGATCGCCCAGTTGGGACGCCACACCGTGAAGATGACGAGCGCGACGGCAAGCCAGCCGAAGCTGTCGATCGTATATTCAACATTGCCGCGGCTCTGATCCATAATATAAAAGAGTCCGCCGAGCCCGGCTATAATGCTTCCGATCAATGTCGCTGTATACTTATACTTAGTGACCGAAACTCCGGCCGCGTCCGCAGTGGCGGGGTTTTCGCCGACGGCGCGGAGATTGAGCCCCACTCTCGTCTTTTTGATGACGACGGCGGCGATAACCGCGAGTATGATCGCAATGTACACAAGTGCACCGTAGGACAGGAAGAGCGTCGTAAACCAATTCTGCTCTGCGATGGGGAACGACTGTGTAAAATAGCTGCTGATTACGTTAAAAGACGTCTTATCCGCTCTGCCACCGAAAAAGTTCATGAATCCTATTCCGAAAGTGGTGAGCGCAAGTCCCGTAACATTTTGATTGCATCGCATACTGACTGTCAGCACGCAATATATCAACCCTCCGAGACCGGCAAACAACATCGCCATGATCATCGGCACCATTACCGCGCCAAAAGGCGTTATTCCCTCTTCACCTACACCGGCGACGTATGCTGCGGCACCTATAATACTTCCCGCTCCCCCCATACACATTATGCCGGGTATACCGAGATTGAGATTACCGGATCGCTCTGTGATAATTTCACCTGTAGAACCGTACAGGAATACCGCACTGAATCGAATAGCGTTTTGCAAAAAAGTCAAAAACATTACGCCGTCACCTCCTCCGCGGCATTCTCAGCCATGTTCTTCTTCCGAGGACGGAATTTGATCTTATAGTTAATAAAGAACTCGCAGCCTATGACAAGGAAAAAGAATATTCCTGTCAACACATCGGAGAACGAATCTCCGATCGAAAAATTGGTAGCGACCTGAGTCGTTCCCTGCTCGATAAAAGCGTACAAAAATGCCGTTAACGCCATGGAAGCAGGGCTGAATTTTCCGAGCCATGCTATCAGTATTGCAGTGAAGCCTCTGCCCCCGACCGTGTTGGCTGCGAGCGTATGGTTAGTGCCGGCGACCAGCAAATAACCGGCGACGCCGCAAAGCAATCCGGAGATGATCATTGTGCGGATTATTACTTTCTTTACGTTTATGCCGACATACTTCGCGGTATTCTCGCTCTCGCCGACAACGGACAATTCGTAACCTTGTTTGCTGAAGCGGAAATACAAAAATACCGCTATGCTCAGTACGGCGACGATAATTATGTTAATGGTGTAATCCGATCCCCCGACTTTGGGAAGCGTTCCTATGGTAAAAACATCCAGGACCATGCTTGTTCCCTGCGGCACCCATGAGTATATGGCGACAAGCACAAGTTGCATTGCGACATAGTTCATCATCAGGGTAAACAGCGTTTCGTTAGTGCGCCATTTCGCCTTAAATATAGCAGGTATTACAGTCCATACCGCACTGAACAACAGACTGAAAACAAGCATTACAATCAGCAACAGCCATTCGGGGATCTTTCCGCCGAAATATATAATGCATATGACGCAGCCGAGGCCTCCCATAAGTACCTGTCCCTCCGCGCCGATGTTCCAGAAGCGCATCTTGAAGGCGGGAGCAACTGCAAGCGCTATGCACAAAAGAATGGCAGTGCTTTGGAACAGATTTATTATACGGCGCGTTGTCCCGAACACGCCATTAAATAATCCGCTGAAAAAATAACCCATACTCGCGCCGTCCGTCAGCCATGCGCTCACTATTGCACTGATCAGCAACGCTATCACAACCGCCGCTATTCTGATCAGCCAAGCCTGCCAGCGCACCATACTATCCCGCTTGACAATGCGGATAAGCGGCTCTCTTCCGATTTTTTGTCCCGTCATACTTTCGCCTCCTCTCCGACTGCGGCGGAATCCGTCATGTAAAGCCCGATCTCTTCTTTGGTTGTCTTTCTGCCGTCGAGTATGCCCGTTACCCTGCCCGCGCATATGACCATTATCCTGTCGCAGAGCTCGACCAGCACGTCCAGATCCTCTCCGACATAGACGACGGCTACGCCGTTTTCTTTCTGCTCGTTGAGCAGGTTGTAAATGGTGTAAGAACTGTTGATGTCGAGTCCTCGCACGGGATACGCCACCATGAGCACTGTAGGTGCCGCCGCGATCTCACGTCCGACAAGCACCTTCTGGATGTTGCCTCCCGAAAGTCTGCGCACGGGAGTGTGCGAAGAGGGAGTGACAACCTCAAGATCCTTGATTATCCTCTCCGCAAGTTCCTTCGGCCGCTTGCGGTCGAGGAAGAATCCGTCAAAGTGCGGAGATGACACCGGCTTTAACGCACGCTTTACGCCCTCGTTTTGAGCGGCTGAAACCTCTTCCCCGTTCTTTTGTCTTTTCTTCTTGCCGTCAACGAACAACAGTTTGCCGCGCCTGTAACTGCGGAGCATCATGTTGTCTACGATATCCATACTGCCCACGAGTCCCATACCGAGCCTGTCTTCGGGGACGAAAGAGAGTCTGACGCCGAGCTCGCGGATCTTGGCGGGCGACTTGCGCATGAGATTCTCTTCCCTGCCCGTTCCCGGATCGTTGTAGATGATCGTGCCGCTGTCCGGACGCTGGAGTCCGGCGATAGCTTCCAAAATCTCGCGCTGTCCGCTGCCCGCGATACCGGCTATGCCGAGGATCTCCCCTGAGCGCGCGGTAAATGACACGTTGTCCAGCTTCTTCACTCCTTCGTGGTCGGTAAGAGAGAGTCCGCTGACGACAAGCCTTTCCTCGCACCCGACAGGTTCCGCTCTGTGTATGTTGAGGTCGGTCTTGTGGCCCACCATCATTTCGGTAAGCTCCGTGACGTTGGTGTCCGCGGTGTTGACCGCGCCGACGAACTCGCCCTTGCGCAGCACCGCAACGCGGTCGCTGATCTCCATGACCTCGTTGAGTTTGTGCGTGATGATGATAATGCTCTTCCCGTCCTCGCGCATGTTGCGGAGCACGTCGAAAAGTTTCTCCGTCTCCTGCGGAGTGAGCACCGCGGTCGGCTCGTCAAGAATAAGAATGTCTGCCCCGCGGTAAAGCACTTTTATGATCTCGACAGTCTGCTTTTCACTGACAGACATATCGTAAATTTTCTTGTTAAGGTCAATTTCGAAGCCGTATTTCGCGGCGATGTCGCGCACTCCCTGCCCGCGCTTTCTCGGCAGCCAGTTGAATTTCATCTTCCTGCCGAGTTTTACAATCGGCAACGCCGCCGTACGCAGAGCAAGACGGACTCTGCCTGCCGCCGTGTCGGTATCGCGCACGGTCTTGACGGGAGCCTCCGCATCGTCGTTGTCTACGACGTAACGAGCCTGCGCGGCTTCTTCTTTAAGTTCGCCGGCATGCTCACGCACGCTGAAACGCGGCATTTCCTCTCCGAGGATGATGTTGTCCAGCGCGGTGAAAACGTCCACCAGCTTGAAGTGCTGGTGCACCATACCGATCTTGTACCTGTATGCGTCCCTTGGAGAACGAATGACGACGGGCGTACCCTCAATGAGGATCTCCCCTTCATCCGGGAAATATATGCCCGAGAGCATATTCATGAGCGTGGTCTTACCGCTCCCGTTTTCTCCGAGAACGGAAAGAATCTCACCTTCGTACACCGTGAGATCCACATTTTTATTGGCAACGACATCTCCGAAGTATTTGGAGATGCCCTTCATTTGCACAGCGACGGGTTTTGCCATGCTAGTCCTCCGTGCTTTCGTGTGTTGAAAAAATTATGCAGAGCGGAGCGTATATCGCTCCGCTCTGCTCACATCAGCATATTAAATAATCGTAATGCCGTCAATGATTATATCGAAGTAAGGTGCGGAACGCTCAACAGATTCGTTGAAATAATACACATCGCCGTCCCTCACGATAACTTCTGTTTCGTGCACAGAATCAGCATCCGTATCGACATCCGCCAAATATGAGGTAAGGGATTCGCCGTCCACAGTGAAAGTGGAGCAATCGAACACCTTGATGGTTCCGTTCTCAAGCCCTTCCAGTGCCGTCTGCACCGCATCCTTCACTTCCTGGGATACATCCTGACCATACGCAAGCAGTTCGACAGAGCCGGTGGCAAGCGTACCGGTCCAATCGGTGTCGATGGCCTTACCGTCACGCACACACTCCATCATATAGACATAGTAAGGCGCCCAGTTAATTCTGGAACCGACGAGATAATAGTCATTCTGAGAAAATGCAATATTGTAGGTCACATTGGGCACTTCAAGGTCTTCGCAGGCATTGGGTGCTCCGTTGCTGTCGGCGTGCTGGCTGATGAGCTTTGCGCCCCTGCTGATGAGGGCTCTCGCTGCCGCTTCCTCAAGTTCCGGGCTATACCAGCTGTTGGTATAACGGACTTCCATCGTCACAGACTCACAAACCGACTTCGCGCCAAGATAGAATGAGGTAAATCCGGAGACAACTTCTGCAGTCGGGAATGCGCCGACATAACCCATCTTCGCTTGATCTGCAGTGATCTCGCCGTTTGCGATCATCTCTTCGAGCTCATAGCCCGCAACGATACCGGCAAGATAGCGGCCTTCATAGATGGATGCGAAAGCATTGTGGAAATTAGGCAGATTCTCAGTATGTGCTTTTGTTCCGGTCGCATGGCAGAACTGAACTTCGGGGAATTCTTTTGCCGCTCTGATCATGTGATCCTCGTGACCGAAGCTGTTCGCAAAAATAACGTCGCAGCCCTGATCGACGAGATCAGCAGCTGCTTCATAGCACTCAGATCCCTCAGGAATACCCGTTCGTATGATCAATTTGGCGTTCATCTGGTTGGCCGCTTCGTGAGCCGCGTCGATGAAGTTCTTATCATACGTACTATTTTCGTCATGCAGGCAGATAAGACCGAACGTCAGCTGATCCGTGTCGTCGTTGCACGCGGCGAGGCCGATCGCGAGAGATGCGGCAAGTGCGAGTACGAGCACGAGCGCCACAATTTTTTTCTTCATAGTAACCTCCGTATTTTATGCCTTTCGGCTTGTTTACTGCTTTCTGAAAACGATCTTCCCGTCATCCGACATCTCGTCGATGATGGCGAGCGATTTGACGTCATACCCTTCCGCACGCAGCGAGTCGCCTCCGCCCTGATAGCCTTTTTCTATCGCGGCGGCGCACCCGACCAGCGTCGCGCCCGCCTGATGCACGAGGGAAATAAGCCCCCTCAAAGCCTCGCCGTGCGCGAGAAAATCGTCGATGATGAGCACGCGGTCGCCCGCCGTCAGATACTCCTTCTCGACAAAAACGGTGTTGACGTTGCCGTGGGTGTAACTCTTCACCTGTGCGGTGTAGCAATCCGAAGATATGTTGGAAGTTTTCGACTTTTTAGCAAAAAGCACCGGGGCGTGGAAGTGTCTTGCCGCATAGCAAGCTATCGCGATGCCCGATGCTTCGATGGTCATGAGTTTTGTGACGTTGCCGTCCGCGAAAAGCGCGTGGATCTCCTTTCCGATCTCCTCAAGAAGGCTGTCATCTATAAGATGATTCAAAAACCCGCCTACTTTCAGCACCTCGCCCGGAAAGACTTTCCCGTCGGCAAGGATGCGATCCTCCAAAAGTTTCATCCTCGCTCCCGTACGGCGGCGGCAAACCTTATAATATACGCGTGCGCGCCCGCCCGAAAAGAATAAGATTATTATAAGAGTAAGAGAATAGGCTCCGAACTTCTAGCCCCTTGGGAGTACGACATAATTTTCCCTTTTCCGACATTACGCAGCCTTTGACGGCACACCCCGCCACCGAGCGTTCCACCCTCATCAAACTGCGGACAGAGAGTAATTTTAGCGAACTTCACATCCCGCGATTTTTCTCCCGTTCTTTCTGTATCACATCGCACGAAAGCGCAAAACCGCCGTTTACCGGCGGTTTTGCGGTTGTAAACTTCTTGTTGCGCTGATTTACGCTTCTTTCGCGGTTTCGCCGACACCGGCGGTTTGCCGCGCGGTTTCAGCCTTTCCGTCACTCGGTAAGATAGTCGCGGCAGGCGTCCTCGAGGGCGCGGCACACCGCGAACGCTTCGTCCATATCCTTTCCGCGCACGACTACGCCGTGGCTTGCGATGATGCAGGCGGGCGCGTCGCCGATGGCGGCGGCTACGTTCTTGACCAACCACGGCGTACCGGAAGGCGCGAACTTGCTCACGGGTACGACGTCGCCGAGGACGGCACGGTACTTTTCGGGCACTTCGAGCGGCTTCCTCATCGCGGCGAGAATGCTGCCGTAGAAGGGATGGGTGTGCACGGTGACATTGCTCTCGGGGTGCATCTTGAGGATCTCGGCATGCACGCCCTTTTCGCTGGTGGGCTTGTTGGAGCCGCGCCATTCCATGCTCTCCATGTTGACGATCGCCATCTGTTCGGGTTTCAGCATGACATAATCCAGCGCGGACGGAGTCGCCATCATCTCCTTGTCGTCGAGGCGCACGGCGATGTTGCCCCATGTGCCCTGGACGAGATTCTCTTCGAGCAGCTTGACGCCGGCGTCCTTGATCTCCTGCGCGACGGCTTTCAGCTCGTCGGTGTCGATGGCGGAAGGCTTTTCGGCGGTGTCCACCTCCTTGCCCTCCTCTGCCGCCTTCTGCGAAGTCTGGTTCTTTTTGCTGTACTTGAGCTTGTACACCATATGTTCGAGCCACGCCTCGAAAGCGTTGAGGTGCTGTGCGCCGCCCTTCGGCTCGGCAAGCAGCCAGCCGTTGGAAGCCTTATCGAGCACGAGCGCGCAGGTGTAAACCTCGGCAAGAGTACGTCCGGTAACTACCGCGCCGGCATCGGGCAGGAAGCACGCGTTCCTTGCGCCGGAAAGCGCGTTCACGACTTCCGCCGCCGTATTCTGTTTCGCCGCGCGCACACTCACGCCGTTGATCTGCGCCATATCTTCGAGGATGGGGGGCAGCGTAATCTTTTTGGACGAGAATTCGAGAATGCTCTTGCTGTCCACTATGGCGGCGGCGCCGTCCTCCTGTTTGGACTTGAGCGCGCAGATGAGCAGCACTGCCGCGGCGCGGAAATTGCCCTCCAGTTCCTCGACGGACTTGTCGGTGACGAACGCGACCTGCTCTTCGGCAAGATCGGCGAAATTCGCGTCGGGCGTAGTGATGTAAAGTCCGTTGTCCGCTTTTGCGGCGATGTAGCCGCATTCGATGTAGCCGTCGGCGGCGAGCATTGCCGCATACTTCTTCAGACTTTCGTAAACTTGTTCGTTTTTCATTTTTCAATACCCTCGAATCTTCTGGAATTTGCTTTTATGTAAGGTCTTCTGAGCGCCGCGTACAGCGTCTTGTAGTCGGAGAAGAGCTTGTCGTAGATCGCCTTGTTCGCCTTATCGGGCTTGTAGGTCGCCTCTATCTGCACGAAGTTTTTCGCGTCGGCGAAACTCTTGAGCTCGCCGAGACCGATGAGCGCGATGATCGCGCTGCCGAGCGCGCCCGCGTTTCTCGGATTTCTGACGACAGAGAAAGTGCATCCGGTGACGTCCGCTATGATCTGCATCCAGCCCTTGTCCAGCGCGCCGCCGCCGATGATGCGGAAGTTGTTGCCTTCGAAGCCGTAATCCTTGCGGTAATTCTCCAGGATCCAGCGCAGATTGTAAGCGATGCCCTCGTACACCGCGCGCATGAGATGCTCGCGCGTGTGGGTGGGATTGATGTTGAAGAGCGTCGCACGCGTCGTCGTGCTGCTGACGGGACATCTTTCGCCCAGCATCCACGGGGTGCAGATGAGGTGGTCCGATCCTGCGGGGACGTTGTGGATGACGCTGTCCATATACTCGTAGATACCTTCTCCCAGTTCCGCCTTTTCGTGTTTGAAGAACTGGTCGCAGATCCACTGGATATTGCTGCCCGCCGCCTCGGTGATGCCTGCAATGAGGTTCATTTCGGGGTCTGCGGACTGGATCGCCGCCGCGCCGTGCATAAACTTGGTCGCCGTCTTGGAAGGCGCAGCCACCCATGCGGAAGTGCCGAGGTAGATGTGCACCTCGCCGTCGCCGCACATGCCGCTGCCGACCACCGCGGACTGAACGTCGTCGCAGCCGCCGAACACGGGAGTGCCTTCGACGAGCCCGGTCTCCTCCGCGGCTTTGGCGGTGAGTCCCTTGCCTATCTTGTCAGTGCTCTTGCAAAGAGGGGGAAGCCTCTTCATATCCACGCCGATGAGGGGGAACGCGCTCATCCACGATTTTTTCTTAAGATCCAGACCGTAGGACGACGCGCCGGAAAGCTCCGCATACATCTCGCCCGTGCACTTGAACTTGAGCCAGCCGTTGACGTCGAGGAAATACTTCGTCCTGGCATACACGTCGGGGCGTTTGTCCTTCACCCACGCCATTTTCGCCACGCAGTCCTTGCCCATGATGGGAGTGCCGACGATCATGGTGAACACCTTGGTGCCGCCCAGACGGTTCATGATCTTCTGCGCCTGCTCCTCCGCTCTGCCGTCCACCCAGGTGATGTTGTTCATCAGATTGTTGCCGTTCTCGTCCACGGGGATGACGCCCTGCGCCTGCGTGGAAAAGACGATCCCTTTGACGTCCTCGGGTCTGATGCCCGCCTTGGCGACGACCGCCTTGGAGGTCACGCACACGGCCTTCCAGTAGTCGTTGGGATCCTGCTCGACGTGAGCGGGCGCGGGATAGAAAGTGGGATAAGGTTCCGCAACGGTGGCGACTATGTTTCCGTTAAAATCGACGAGCACCGCCTTGTCCGAGCTGGTGCCGATGTCGTGAGAAATGATGTAGTTCATATGACTCCCCTGAATGAATTATTGCCCGGCGTAAAGACGCGCGTCCGCATTCCCGTTCGCTGCCGTCCCGAAAACGCAAAAACCGCGCGGAGCTTCTTTTATTTTATACAAAAAAGTCCGTCCGGTCAACATTCCGCAAAAGATATTCTGCCGCAAGACTGCGGCAGAATATCGTACGGAACGGTTTACTTTTTGCTTGCAGCCGCCGCGGCGTCCGCCGCTGCTTGCTCCTTCATGCCCTTTGCCATGAGCTTGCGCGCCTTCTTGAGCTTCTTGTCGCGCTTCGGACCTTCGGGATACTGCATCGCCTTTCTTTCCTTATACTCCGCGACCTGCAGAGTGTCGACTTTGGTGCGCTTCTTGACGAGCGCGAACACGTCGTCGAAACGGTTGAGGGCTTCGTCGATGATCTCGTCGGTGTCCGCCATGGAGGTGTAAAGTCTGCTGCCGGCGAGGGTGATGATGCCGTGGGACATGTATGCCGCGCCCATGTGCTCCATTGCCTCTTTCCTGACCATGATGGAATCCTGCTTCTTGAGCACTCCGATCAGGCTGAGGATGCACTTGGAGGAGAAGTCGTAGCTCATTGCGCCCGTGCACTCGAGGTGGACGATGGAGCCCTGGTTGTACGCAACGTAAGGCAGATCGTGCTTCTTGATGAGGTCCACCAGACCGTCGGTCAGCCTGTTGCCAGCAAGGCCCGCCTTGACGCAGGCATTGTTCTTCTGTATCTCCTTGATGGCAACGTAGCCTGCCATTGCGGAGAGCGGATTAGCCGCCAGCGTGCCGCCGATGTACGCCTTCTTCGCGCCGCCCGCGACGCCTGCCGCGAGCAGATCGACATACTTGGCTTTGCCGCCGATGCCGCCTGCCGCAGGATAGCCGCCCGCGACGATCTTGCCGAATATGGTGAGGTCGGGTTTGACGTTGAACAGCCCCTGCGCGCCGCCGATGCCCACGCGGAAACCGGTGACGACTTCGTCGAAGATGAGCAGCGCGCCGTATTTGTCGCAAAGAGCGCGCACTTTGGTGTTGTAATCGAAATCGACGGGACGGGTGCCGCTTTCGGGTCCGACAGGCTCGACTATGACCGCCGCCGTGCCCCCTCTGAGCTCGTTGAATTTGAGGTAATCCTCAAGCATCTGAGGATCGTTGGGACGCACTTCGTCCACGACGGCGAAGGTGCCGTTGGGGATGCCGTGGGATTCGAGGAACTGTCTGGTGCCGGGCACCTTGGTGCCGTAGACCATCTGGTCGGACCAGCCGTGGTACGCGCCGCCGATCTTGATGACTCTCTTCTTCTTGGTGGCGCAGCGCGCGACTCTGAGCGCGCCCATTACGGACTCCGTGCCGCTGCCGAGCATACGGAATTTCTCGACATTGGGCATGCACTTATTGATCTCTTTTGCGATGAGCAGCTCCGCCTCGTGGAACAGACCCGTCACGGGACCGCATTCCTTGATGAGCTTGATCGCCTCCTCCTGGACGGCGGGATAATTGCTGCCGAGGATGGTGGGGCCGCCCGCCTGCAGGAAGTCGATGTACTTGTTGCCGTCGAGGTCGTACATGTACGCGCCGTCGGCTTTGACGATGCACATCGGGAACGGCTTGTTGAAGGCGAGGTTGTGCTGCACGCCGCCGGGGATAAACTTCTTGGCTTCGGCGGTGATCGCCTTGGACTTGGCGCACTTCTTGTCGTAGTAGTTCTCGCAAATGTCCTTGTACGCCTCTTCCGTGACGCTGTAAATGGGTTGGGAGGTCAGCTCTTTCAGACTCTGGTTGATCTCCTTCGCATTCGCCCAGCGGGTGACGCCGTAGCCTGCTTCTTGCTTGCCCTTGAGTTCGGTATAAGTGACTTTCATTGTTTCCCCTCCGAATCGGATTTATTTTAATTCATTACAAATTATATCAAACGCGTTCTGCCTTGTAAACGGTTGCGGCGCGCGAAAAAACCATACAAACGGGTGAATCTGTTTTTCAAAAAACATTTCCGCGCATTCTGTCACAAAAAGAAAAACGCCCTGCCTCGGCAGGGTGTTTTCTTCATCCGGCGTCCTCAGTTGAACAGGTCCTTGAACGCCTTGCCGAATTTGAGGACGGGAGCGTTGCTCTCGCCGATCACGATGGTTTCCTTCGTGATGGGGTTGAAGCCCGTTCTCTCGGGTTTATGCTTCAGTTCGTAGGTACCGAAGCCGGCGATTGCGACCTTGTCGCCTCCCTTCATTGCGTCCGCGATGACCGCGGCGTACGCCTCGACCGCTGCGGTAGCGTCTTTGATGGAAAGGTCCGCCTTGGCGGCAACTGCCTTGATAAATTCGGTTTTGTTCATAATTACCTCCTGAGTTTATCCCGTTCCCCGCGGAGCTCCTCCGCCCGAAACGCTTTTACGACTTGATTATAACCAATGTCACGACAAAAATCAACAATAAATTTTTATATGCCCGTGAAGGCGGACTCCGCACTCCGCTCTCCTCCGCGCCGGACGCGCCGGATTAAACGGTTCGCGCCGCGGATTTTCCGCTATCTGCCCCCGTGCTTTCCCGTCATACGCGGACTCCGCCGGGCGGCTGCTCCTCAAAAAAAAGCGGCACGCAACCCGCGCGCCGCCGCTCTTTGCCGCGTTCCGTCATCTGTGCGACACCACGGTGCCGTCCGACGGATCTATGAGTGCAGCCCAGTAATCCGTCCCCTCTCCGATGAACGAAACGTAGAAGTAATATGTCTCTCTGTCGCCGGTGATGAGTTTGACGTATATCTCGCGCGCCGGTTTGCCGTCCGCCTCCTCCGCGGCTATCCTTTCCGCGAACTGCTTTTTCGCCACGTTCACCGCGTCGGCGGAGGTGAGCTTGCCGTCGAGCACGTCCTCAAGCTCCAGCTCGAAGGTCTGTCCGTCCGCAGTCAGCGCGATCTTCACGGGAGCGAACGGAAGGGTGATCTCTCCCCTGAACTCCCCGAACGTGCCCGCGGTCAGCGTCCCGGACACGCTCTCCGCGCTCTCTTCCGCGCCGTAAAGGACGAAGGCTATCTCCCCGTAGCCGTTGACGGTGAGAGGCGTGACGGAAAGCTCCGTAAAATCCTTGACCTCCCCCACTTTGCCGTTCGCGATGAAGGGCGTTTCGCGCGAGCCGGACTCCACCGTGACCGCGAAAGCGTCGCTGCCGCCGGCATAAAGCGAAGTCACACTGCGCGAGATGTCGGAGGGAGTTTCTCCCCCCTCTTTGTTGCACGCCGCAAACGCCGCCGCCGCGGCGCACACGGTGAGGATGACACAAACCGCAAGCAGAATTTTCTTTTTCATACCACCACGATATTCCGCCTCGCCGCGGAATATTCCTTCTCGTCCCCGTTGCTGCGCGGCGCGGGCGCGCAAAACAAATATTATCCGCTTGCGCGTACGGGGCATACTATGTTATAGTTTTTTTATCAAACGAAAAAGGCTGACAATGACCGAACAGGACAAGATTCCCGATACCGGCGCGACGTCCGCTCCCGTATTTTCCGCGGAGGGACTGAGCGACGAAGAAGTGCGCGAGCGCGTCGCCGCAGGCAAAGTCAATGGCGAACAGACGGTGCGCACCAAGAGCGTGGCCCAGATACTGCGCTCGAATATCCTGACCTTTTTCAACTTCGTATTCATCGTCCTTGCGGTACTGCTTGCCGGATTCGTGCCCGCGGGCATGGACGGGATAGGCAATTTCGGCTTTCTCATTCTCATAGTGTTCAACACTCTCGTCGGCATAGTCCAGGAACTGCGCGCGAAGCGCACCATGGACAGACTTTCTCTGCTCTCCGCGCCAAAAGCCGTGGTGGTAAGAGAGGGCGAAACGCGCGAGATCGCAATCGAAGACATCGTGCTCGACGACATCGCGGAGCTTTCCTCCGGCAGGCAGGTGTGCGCGGACGGGATCATTGTGGAGGGAAGCTGCGAAGTGAACGAGTCCCTCGTCACGGGAGAACCGGACGCCATAGTCAAGAACGTCGGCGACCGCGTGATCTCCGGCAGTTTCGTAGTGTCGGGCAAGGCGAAGTGCCGTGTGGAACACGTCGGCGCGGACAACTTCGTCATGAAGATCTCCTCCGGCGCCAAATACTTCAAAAAGCCCACTTCCGAGATATGGCGTTCCCTCATGCTCATCGTCAAGGTGATGAGCATAGTCATCGTGCCCGTGGGCATAGCGCTCTTCTGCTCCAAATATTTCCGCGACACCTCCGCCCTCAACGACACCGTGGTCACCACGATAGGTTCGGTGATAGGTATGATCCCGTCCGGGCTTGTCGCGCTGGCGAGCACGGTGTTCTGCGTGAGCGTCATACGCCTTTCGCGCCGCAAGACGCTCGCCCAGGATCTCTACTGCGTGGAAACGCTGGCGCGCGTGGACGTGCTGTGTCTGGACAAGACGGGCACCATCACGGAAGGCAGCATGGAGGTCAACGGCGTGGAGCCGAGGGAGGGACTCTCCGAAGAGGAGTTCAAAGCCGTCCTCAAAGACACCGTCGCCGCGACGGGGGACGAGAACGCAACAGCCCTTGCGCTCAGGAACTATCTCGACGGAGTGCCCTCATCGCGCACGGCGGAAAACGTGGTGCCGTTCTCGTCCGCAAGGAAATGGAGCGGCGCGCGGTTCGACGGCGTGAGTTACGCCCTCGGCGCGGTGGAATTCACACTGGGACACGGCGAAGGCGGCATATTCGATACGGCGGCGGCGCATGCCGAGGAAGGATACCGAGTGCTCGCGCTCGTTTCGTCGAAAGGCGACTTTATCGATCAGAAACTGCCGGATAACGTCACGTTTGAGGGATTTGTATATCTCACAGACAAGATCCGCGCCGAAGCTCCCGATACCCTGCGTTTCTTCCGCGAACAGGGCGTGGGCGTCAAGATCATCTCCGGCGACAACCCCTCTACGGTGCGCGCGGTGGCAAAGCGCGCCGGGCTGGAAAAGTGCGACGACATAATAGACATGTCCACTCTCTCCACCGAAGAGGAGGTGTGGGAAGCGGCGGGAAAATACACCGTGTTCGGAAGAGTCCTGCCCGACCAGAAGCTCACGCTCGTCAAGGCGCTGAAAGCCGCCGGGCACACCGTTGCCATGACGGGCGACGGCGTCAACGACGTGCTCGCGCTCAAAGAGGCGGACTGCTCCGTCGCAATGGCTTCCGGTTCGGACGCGGCGAAAAACGTCAGTTCCCTGGTACTGCTCGACTCCAACTTCGCGTCCATGCCGCACATCGTGGCGGAAGGCAGACGCTCGATCAATAATCTGGAGCGCAGCGCGGCGCTCTACATCATGAAGACGGTGTACAACGTATTGCTCGCGCTGCTCTTCATGATAGTCAACGAGCCTCTTCCGTTCGAACCGCGCAATCTCACGCTGATAGGCGGCGTGACGATAGGCATGCCGTCCATCGTGCTCGCGCTCGAACCCAACAACGAACTCGTACGCGGACGTTTTCTCACCAAAGTGCTGTGCTACGCCGTTCCCGGCGGCGTCATCGTCCTGCTGGGAGCCGCGGCGGTCATGGTCGCGGACCGCTGCTTCATAGACGTTTCGCCCGACCAGATCCGCACAATGTACTGCATCGTCACCACTTTCGTGGGCATGATATATCTCTTCCGCGTGGCGCTCCCGCCGACGTGGATACACATCGTGCTGTGCATAGTCATGGCAGGCATCTACGTCGGGTGCTACGTCACGGAGATCCCGATCATCATCGACTTCTTCGGCGTCAACAACGACGTCACGGCGGAAATGGGCAAAGCCATGGCGGCGATATGCGCCGTGCTTGCGGTATTGTACGCCGCGGTCAGCGTGCCTACGCGCAACCTGCACTCGAAGATTGATGCCGCCCTCAACTCGAAACTGAAAAAGAAAGTCGCCGTATAAACGCGCGCAGACGCGCCGGAACAACGCCTGACGGCCGGCTCTTGACCGATCGGTTTCCGTCGTTCATAATAATCATAACGATACAACGCGCGTATCCGCGCAAGAGGATTGTCTATGGAACTCGCCCTCAAAGCCAAAAAGAAAAACACCGCTCTCGCAATAGTCCTGACCATAGGTCTTGTCGCCGGCATACCTCTCCTGGTCGTCGGAGCGGTCAACATGGACGACAACAAGGGCTTTGTCGCCCTGCTCGTCATCGGCATAGCGTGCGTGGTGGCAGGCTTCTACGGCGCGCCGATAGCGTGGACGCGCCTCGTGACGGTCAATCAGGAGCTCACTCTCGTGAAAGCCGTCACGGAGGAAAACCTCTACACCGTGGCGGACATTGCCCAAAGGCTCAGCGTCAACGGCAAGACCGCCTCCGCAACTCTCAACAACTGCATAAGAAAGGGCTATCTCGTGGGCTACATCCGCGAGGGCGACAGCCTGGTGCTCAACGAAAACCGCACCCTCGCCCCCACCGCCTACACCATCGACTGCCCCCGATGCGGCGCGCAGGTCACCCTCACGAAAAACGATTCTCCCCGCTGCCCCTACTGCGGCAGCGTCCTCACCCTCCCGAAATAAGGTGGTAAATTTTATTAACTTCACGTCCCCTGACATGGGAGTATTGTACCCCCTCCTTCCCTTCGGGCTTTCCTCCCCCGTGCAGAATATAGTACCGTACTCCCAAAATGCGGGACTTACGTTTTACCTTTGCAAGAGTTTTTAGTATCGCACCAACATAATCAAGCGGAGAACGGTACTCACTGAAATCCCTGCACGATTCACCCCACCGAAAATACTTTCGGCGGGGCCCCTAGGGGAGGAAGGCGACTTGACGCGCACGACGCCCATGTCTACCTAATTATCCGTCTAGCTTGCAAGGTCGCAGGGCGCGCCGCGGCGTTCAAGCGGCGGCTACGCCGCCTGTGAACGCTTGGCTGAGCGGCGCGTAATTCCGCCTTCGAACGAGAGCGTTTGATATATAAAAATTACTGTGACCACATTTTACAAGCGCAAAACGCGGAGTTAAACTCCGCGTTTTGTTATTCGGTCTTTAGCTTGATTTACCCTAAACCTTCCGCTCCGCCGCGCTATGCGCCGTCTTACTGTTTGCCTTTGGACTGCAGTTTCAGGCGTTCGCTGCCGGAGAGGATCACCTTGCGGATGCGGTAGTTCTTGGGAGTGACTTCCAGCATTTCGTCGTCGTTCAGGAACTCCAGCGCCTCCTCCAGGCTGAACTTGCGCGGGGTGTTGAGACGGAGCGCCTCGTCCGAGCCCGCGGCGCGCATATTGGTGACGTGCTTGCGCTTGCACACGTTGACGCGGATGTCCTCTGCCTTGGGCGACATGCCGACCACCATGCCTTCGTACACCATGGTCTGCGGATCGATGAAGAGCGTGCCGCGCTCCTGCGCGTTGAACAGCCCGTACGTCGCCGCCTCGCCCGTTTCGAACGCGACGAGAGATCCGGTGAACCTGCGCTGTATCGGCCCCTTGTAGGGCGCGTATCCCTCGAAGAGCTGGTTCATTACCCCTTCGCCCTTGGTGTCGGTGAGGAACTCGTTCTTGAAGCCAAACAGTCCGCGCGACGGCACGACGAATTCCATCCTTATGCGGCTGCCTTTCGGCTCCATGGTGACCAGCTCGCCCTTGCGCACGCCCATGCGTTCCATGACGGAACCGACGCACTCGGACGGCACGTCGATGAACAGCCTTTCCATAGGCTCGCACTTCTCGCCGTCTATGGTGCGGAAGATGACCTGCGGAGTGCCCACGCCGAACTCGTATCCCTCGCGCCGCATCGTTTCGATGAGGATGCTGAGGTGCATCTCTCCTCTGCCGCACACCTTGAAGGTGTCGGGGCTTTCCGTCTGATAGACGCGCAGGGACACGTCTTTCAGCAACTCGCGGAAGAGCCTGTCGCGCAGCTGGCGCGATGTGACGAACTTGCCCTCCTTGCCCGCGAAGGGGCTGTCATTGACGGAGAAGTTCATCTCGATGGTCGGCTCGCCTATCTTCACGAAGGGCACGGGATCTATCTTTGACGGCACGCAGAGCGTATTGCCTATGGTGATGTTCTCTATGCCGCTGAAGCACACTATGTCGCCCACCTGCGCCTCGTCCACCGAAACGCGCTTGAGCCCCTCGATCTGGAAGAGCGTCACCACCTTGCTCTTGTACGGCGAAAGTCCCGTATAGTCGCACACCATGACCTCTTCGCCCACCTTGACGGTGCCGCGTTCGATCTTGCCTATGCCTATGCGCCCGACATATTCGTTGTAATCTATTGCGGACACGAGCAGCTGCAGATCTCCGTCGGGATCTCCCTCCGGAGGCTCGACATAGTCGAGTATCGTCTCGAAAAGCGGCTTGAGATCGGTGCCGGGCACGTTGTAATCCCTGGTCGCGGTGGCGTTCTTGCCCGAGCAGTACAGTATGGGGCTCATGAGCTGATCGTCGTCCGCGCCGAGGTCGAGCAGGAGCTCAAGCACCTCGTCGCCCACTTCCGCAAGCCGCGCGTCGGGACGGTCTATCTTGTTGATGACGATGATGATCTTCAGTCCCAGCTCCAGTGCCTTCTCGACGACGAACCTCGTCTGCGGCATGGGACCTTCCGCCGCGTCCACCAGGAGCAGCACGCCGCTCACCATCTTGAGCACGCGCTCCACCTCGCCCGAAAAATCCGCGTGTCCGGGGGTGTCTATGATGTTGATCTTCACGCCGTTCCAATGCACGGACGTGTTCTTTGCGAGGATGGTTATGCCCCGCTCCCTCTCCAGCGCGCCCGAATCCATGACGCAGGTCTGCACCTGCTGGTTGTCGCGGAATGTGCCCGACTGGCGGAGCATGCCGTCCACGAGCGTGGTCTTGCCGTGGTCGACGTGTGCGATGATGGCTACGTTTCTCAAATCTTCTCTGATCATACAGTTCCTTCGGCGCGCATGCGCCCTTTCATGCGGCGGTAATGAATACGCCGCGTGTTTTGAACGGTTTTGTACCGGTTTCCGTATCGGACGCGCTCTCCGTCCGCCTACTCGGCGTCGCGGGAAAGCACGAAATAGTATTTCTTTTCCTCGGCGGCAAATTCTTCCGTCATTTTATTCTCTACGTCCGCAAGAGTCGTCTTACTCTCGAACGGCATCTCGACATCGAATATCACGTTCGTATGCGACGCGCCGCGCACTATCCTGAAATCGTGCAGCGAATATTCTTCGCCCAGAGTTTTCAGCACTCTTTCGCACCGCGCTTTGAGCGCGAGCGTCTCTTCGTCCTCGTTGTCTATGGGGTCGATGTGGAGAGTGAGCTGTATTCCCGTATCGGTTTTGATCTCGCGTTCGATGTTGTCGGCAAGCTCGTGCGCGAACATCAGATCGTCGCGTGCCGGCACTTCCAGATGCGCCACCGCGAAGTACCTTCCCTCGCCGTACGAATGCACTGCGAGGTCGTGCACGCCGATGACTCCGTCGTAGGCGAGAATGCGCGCTTTCAGCCCGTCCACCACCTCGTCCGGGGGACGCGTGCCGATGAGCGGATTCGCCGCTTCCAGAATGTACTTGAAGCTCGACGCGACTATGAACACGGACACGGCGAGTCCGAAATAAGCGTCCACATATACGCCCGCGACATCCGTCACGACAGCCGCGATAAGCACAGCGGTCGTCGCCATCACGTCGTTGCGGCTGTCCGCGGCGGCGGCTTTCAGCGCGGGAGAGGAAATGCGCTTCGCGAAGTTCAGATATATCCCCATCTGAACGACCTTCATGACTATGGAAACGCACAGGACGACGTACGTCCAGACGTCCACCGTCACGGTTTCGGGCGCGACGATCTTCTCGATGGAGGACTTGCACAGCAGCGCGCCCACGATGAGGATGATGACCGCCACCACGAGCGCTCCGATGTACTCGTAACGCGCGTGCCCGTAAGGATGCTCGCGGTCCGCCGGACGGGCGGCGAGCTTAAAGCCGGCGACCGTCACCGCGCTGCTGCCCGCGTCGGAGAGATTGTTGACCGCGTCCGCTATGACCGTCACGCTGCCGCTCACGAACCCCACCGCGAGTTTAAGGGCGCATATGACCGCGTTGGAACATATGCCGAACACCCCTGCCGCCACGCCGTAGCGCGTGCGCAACTCCGGACCGACCGCGGACGCGCCGTCCGCGACCTGCAGTTTTCCCGACATTTTCATCACCAGTCCTCTCTGTGCGAGATCTTGACGTCGTCGTAGAAATCGAAATATCTGCGTTTGAACGCCTGCGTTTCCTGACGGCGGCGCTTCAGCTCGTCGCGCGCCTGTCTGAGAGCCTCGGAAGAAGGCTCTTCCTGCGGCTCGTTCTCAGGCGTAAGTTTCGTCTTGTCCTCTCTCATACTATTCTCCGCACTCCGCCGCGTGTTCAGAACTCTATGTGCTTCACGCCCTCTTTTTCGCTGCGTCTGTAGAGGACGATCTTGTTGCCCACCGCTGACACTTCCTCCGCACCGAGCGTCTGCGCGAGCGTGCGCAGCAGCGTTTTCGGCTCCGACGGCGCGGTCTTAAGCACCGTTATCTTGACCAGCTCGTGCGCGTCGAGCGCGGCGGATATGTCGGCGGTCATGTTGCCGCCGATGCCGCTCTTCCCGATCTGAAACCATGCTTCGAGCCCGTTTGCCGCGGCTCTGAGAGCCGCTCTCTGTTTTCCGTTCAGCATATCTTCTCCGTCGCCGTTTCCGCCTGTCCGCACCGCATGACGGCACGTTCCTCTGCCGCGCTGTGCGGCATGATATTTGCAGAAACGCTGATTTATCTTCCTTTTTTTACGACATTAACTGCGGCTTTCGCCGCATAACGCTCTATTTCCGCTCCGCACGCGCGCTTTCGGCGAACATGCCGCTCTCTTCCACAATGGACGCCGCAAGCCCCACAAGACTTTTGCAGTACGGCTTCATCGAATTGTGCGTGTCGCCGTGCGGATGCGCGGCGACGAGATCGCGGCAGACGATGCTCCCCGCCTTTTCACGGAATTTCTCCGCAAGCTCCCGTTCCTTGGCGTAAAGCTCTTCCTTCTCTTCCTTGTCGAGGGTGTCCCACTGCCGCGAAAGGCCGAGCAGCATCGCCATGCCGCTCACCGCTCCGCACACTTCCCTGAGCCGTCCCATTCCGCCGCCGAAAGGCGCGGAGAGCCTCTCAAGCACCGCGCGGTCGACTCCCGTCAGATCCGCAAACGCGAGCACCACGGACTGCGCGCAGGTGTATCCTTCGAAAAACAGTTCTTCCGCTCTCTCCGACCGCGTCATAGATTCTCCTTGCGTGCGCGCATACGCCCCTGCGGACGCCTGCGCCGGAATTATTCAACAATGATAACACATCGCGCGCCCGAACGCAACAAAACGCAGGGGGTATGGCGCGCACGGTTTTAACGTCCGTCCGAAGGAATTTGCTCCGCACGGACTGTTCTGCGCGGTCTTCCGCATTCCGACCGCGACACAGCGACCGTGCGGTCAGCGCACGGGAAACGCGGTCATTCCGACCGCGACACAGCGACCGTGCGGTCAGCGCACGGAAAACGCGGTCAGCGTTTCCGTTTTTTTTACAAGAGGGCAAGCGGATAGCACGGCGGTCTGCGCCGCATAATAATGGCAAAAGGAGGTGACGTCATGAAACACGTTTGCAAAACGGGAGAAAAACCCGGCAGAGGAACTTACCGCTGCACCAACTGCCGCACCGAGGTGAGCGTCGGCGAATACGACAAGCTCCCTCCCTGCCCTTCCTGCTCCAACAATGAGTTCACGGAAGTTTAACAAAGCATCCTCGCCGAAACGCGGATCGGCTTCGGCCTTTGCCGCGTCCGGCTTGAAAAGAGGACGTCCGCGCGCGCTTGACGCAATAGCGGAAAAACAGGACGAATGACGTCCTGTTTTTTATACCCCACCGAAAATGCTTTCGGCTGGGACCCCGAAAATTTACCCCACCGAAAATGCTTTCGGCGGGGGCCCCGAAAATTTACCCCACGCAAAATCCTTACGGATTTTCCGCAGGAACACAGAAAAGTACACCGCTCTGAAATGCTTTCGGCTGGGACCCCGAAAATTTACCCCGCACGAAAATGCTTTCGGCGGGGGACCCCGATTTATACCCCGCGCAAATCCTTACGGATTTTCCGCGGGGGGCCACAAAAGCAATCCACGCTCTGAAATGCTTTCGGAGGGGAAAGGGATGCCCTCTTCCTGTCCGCGGCAAGCCGTACGGGCGTTGCCGCATGCAAGCGGAGTGGGCGTTATCTGTCCTCTTTTTTGACGACTTCCTTTTTACTCTTTTTTGTAAGCAGCACCAGATCGGGACGGGCGCCCTCGTGCACGTCCACCTGCAGGTTCGGAGTAAGATACCCTTCGTCCTTCAGCGCGTTGTACACGTTCTCCGTCATGCGGTATTTGACCGTCCAGTAGTCCGCCGTCGCAGTAAAGCATTTGAGCTGCATCTTGACGCAATTGGTATCCTGACCGTTCATAACGACGCTGTAATCCTGCTCTTGCGACAAAAGCGGCTCGCTGTCGGCAACGCGCGAAACGATCCCGCGCACCGCTCCGACGTCGCTGCCCTTGTCCACGGCGATGTCCACCACCACTCTGCGGTATCTGCACCCCTCGTAGTTGATGATGGGGTTGTTCACCGCCTCGGAGTTGGGCACGATTATCACCGTATCGTCGTCCGTCATGAGCGTGGTGTTGAAGAGGTTGATCTGCGTGATACGCCCCTCTTCCCCGGCGATCTCGACGTAGTCGTCCTTTTTGAACGGCTTGTTGAAGATGATCATTATCCCGCTGGCGATATTGCCCAGGCTGTCTTTGAGCGCAAGCCCTATCGCCACGCCGCAAGTGCCTATCACCGCGATGATCGACGCCGTGTTTATCCCCATGGTGGCGAGCGCGGTGATCAGCACGACTATCTCCAGGACGATGTTGACCAGCGACACGATGAAACTCGACATTGCCTCGTCGCGCTTTGCGCGGCGCAGAATGCGTTTGAGCACCGCCTTGATAAGCCTGACGACGATGAGTCCGACGACGAGAATGATTATGCCGAAAAGGAGATCTATTCCCGCATTTTTGAAATAATTCACGATACCCTGCCAGAATTCTTCCATATACGCCTCTTTCGCTCCGCCGGCACGCCGCAACTGCCGGCGCGGTATTTGCCGGGAGAACGTTCGGCCCGGCACAAACAGATTATACCACATAACTCCGCCGAATCAACCTGCTGTGCGAAGAGGACGGCAAATATCTCTCCCGGCGGAAACGGCGGTTGCAAAACCGCCGCATTTAATGTAAGATTGTTACTGTATCACAATAATATGCGCGGACACGCACGCACATCCGGGGAATACGTCGGACGCGCACGGGAGGAAACGATGGCATCAGACCGCAACGAAGCGGAAAACACGTCCGCCGCCGCGGAAAACGGCGCGGAGGAATTCCACGCGGAGAAAAACGGGACGCCGGACGCGCCTACGGGCGCGATACCGCGCGGAAAGGACGTATTCGGCACGGTATGGCTCTCGCTGTGCTGCGTGTTCATGCTCGCCATGCTTGCGTCGGGGTTCAACTTCTTCCCTCTCGTCGGGCTGGTGCTGAGCGTCGTATCCGTCGTCGCCTTCATCGTCCGCACTGCGAAAAACAAGCCGACGGGGCTTTATCTCTGGCTGTCTTATCTGGTCATATACGGCGGCACCTTCCTCTACTTCCTGATCCGGGGCGCGGATCCGTTCGGCAAACGGCTGTGGTGGAATCTCGTCCTCGTCCTAGGTCCCGTCCTGCTTGCCGTCGCGTTCGTGTTCCTGCGCAAAGTGTTCAAAGGCAACGCGCTGAAAGCCGCCGCCGCAGTCACTCTCGCGCTCATGATATGCACCACGGCGGTCTATGCGCTGTTCATGAATCTGCGCGCCCGTCCGGTGGTGGAGAGGATGTGGGAGGGACACGATTCCTATCTCTCGTCGGTATCCGCGCACAAGCGCGGCGCGTCGCCCAACGTGCTCGTCGTGCTCATGGACGACATGGCGTACGCGGACATTTCCGCATACAGCTACCTCACGGGCAAAACGCCTTCGATCAACACCCCCAACATCGACTCCATCGCCGAAAACGGCGTGATAATGGAGAACTTCTACGCCGCGTCCCCGGTGTGCTCGCCCTCGCGGTTTTCCATGCTGACGGGCAGATACTCCTCGCGCGGATACCTCGACAACGTGGTGTTCCCCACCGTGACTGACGGCGGCACGTGGTCGCCGACGCACTTCCTCAATCCCTACCAGTTCTTCTTCAACGTGGACGGCATTCTCGGCGACGAGATCACTTTCGCGGAAGTGCTGCAGGCGGCAGGCTACGACACGGCGTGCATAGGCAAATGGAACCTCGGCGACTACGGCGAATATCTCCCCGCCGAACAGGGCTTCGACTACTTCTACGGCAGCTACTACGTCAACGACATGACGCCGTACAACTGGGTGCGCGACACCGGCGACGGCTACCCCGGCGGAGCGTCGCACGAAGAGGTTCGCACGCACGAGGAGAACCTCGACCAGTCCATGAGCACGAAGATGTTCACGGAAGAGGTGCTCGGCTTCATCGACGCGTCGGCCGGCAACGGCAACAGCTTCCTCGCCTTCTACACCTCTCCGTGGCCGCACTACCCCATATTCTCCGACAACAACGGCAACGGGAAAGGCGACACGTCCGACGACAGCTACATCGACTGCATAGAGGAGTTCGACCGCGAACTCGGCAGAATACTCGACTATCTTAAGACCACTCCCGACCAAAGGAAGGGCGGCACGCTCTACGACAACACCGTCGTCATCTTTACATCCGACAACGGTCCCGGCCGCGAGGGCGCGGCGGGCGCGCTGCGCGGCAGAAAGAACACCACCTTCGAAGGCGGCATGAAAGTCCCCTGCATAGTCAGCTGGCCCGCCGGCGGCGTTGGCGCGAACGCAAACTCGACCGTCACGGTCACGGAAACAGACGGCACGTCGCGCACTTCCCCCACGCTGCGCGTCACGTCCTCGTCCATGAATTTCGACATCTTCACCACCCTGCTCTCGCTGTGCGGCATAACCGACGGCGACGGCACGCCGTACCTTCCCGGCGACAGGGTGATCGACGGCGCGGATCTTTCCTCCCTCTGGAGAGGCGAAGTTTCGCCCGACCATTCGGTGCACGACATGCTGTTCTATCAGAAAAAGGGCAAAGTGCAGGCGGTGCAGATGATCAAAGTCCCCGTGCACACTGACAACGGCACGGAATATTACGACTTCAAGTATTTCGACCGCGTGCAGACGGAAAACTCCGCTTTCATCGATCAATACTACGTCAACTACCTCTTCAATCTCGACCTCGACCCCATCGAGGGCTACAACGTGTCCATGGTCTACCCGGAAGTGGCGGCAAAGCTCAACTCCGCGCTGGAAGAATTCCGCTCGGAGATGAAGTCCAACCGCAGAGGGATACTCTGACCGCCGGGCGGCGCGGGAGAGCGTCTGCCGGCACGGGGCGCACGCGCGGCGGCGAAAAGCCTTTCCCGAAAGGCGGCGCTGTGGTATGATGGAATTATAAAGGGAGCACGGCAGATGAACAAGACGCACTGCAACGATCACGACAACACCCGCGTTACGTCCGACGCGCTTATCTCCGCGGCCAAGGTGACTTCCGCGCCCGAACGGCGCGCGCCGAAGGATCTCGGCGCGGTTTCCGCGGGCAGGAGCGTGCTTTCCGCAGTCTGGTTCGGGGTGTGCTGCGCCTTCGCCGTCGTGCTGCTCGGCACCGGCATGAACAAACTCGCCCTCCCCGCGGTCGGGCTTGCCGCACTCACGGCAGTGTTCTTCGCCGCGCTCTCCATTGCGGGACGCAAGGTCAACGTGTGGCTGTGGGCGTCCTACGGCGCGGTATTCCTGGGCCTCTTCCTCTACTCTCTCATATGGGGCGCGGACTCTTTCGGCTACCGCGTGTGGTGGCATCTGGTGCTTCTCACCGCCCCCGCCGCACTCGCCGCAGCGTTCCTGCTCCTCGGCAAAGTCTTTCGCGGCAACGCGCTGAAAGCCGCGGCGGCAGCCGTCGCCGTCCTTATGATAGGCGCGTGCGCGATGTACGCGGTGCTGATGAGTCTGCGCGTCCGCCCGACGGTGGACAGGATGTGGGAAGGACACGACGCGTATCTCGGCTCGCTCTCCTCCTCTTCGGCGAAACGGAACAGCCCCAACGTGCTCGTCATACTCATGGACGACATGGGATATGCCGACGTATCCGCATACAGCAGCCGTCTGACGGACGGAAAGCCGCAGATCTACACCCCCAACATCGACTCCATCGCCGAAAACGGCGTGATAATGGAGAACTTCTACGCCGCGTCCCCCGTGTGCTCGCCCTCGCGGTTTTCCATGCTCACAGGCAGATACAACTCCCGCGGCTGGCTGGACAACGTGGTCTTCCCCACCGTCAACAGCCCCTCGGACGGCACTCCGTGGTCACCCACGCACTTCATCAACGCCTACGATTTCCTAAACAACGTCGACGGCATGCTCGGCGACGAGATCACCTTTGCCGAAGTGCTGAACGCGATAGGATACGACACCTACGCCGTCGGCAAATGGAACCTCGGCGACTACGGCGAATATCTCCCCACCGCGCAGGGCTTCGACTACTTCTACGGCAGCTACTACGTCAACGACATGACGCCTTACACATGGGTGGAGGACTATGCCGGCGGAAGCACCGGCGGCGTAGTGCGCACGCACGGCGAGAACCTCGACCAGTCCATGAGCACCTCCCTGTTCACCGACAAGGTAGTCGAAAAGATGTCCGAATCCGCGGAGAGCGGATCGTCATTCCTCATGTACTACGCCTCTCCGTGGCCGCACGCGCCCGTATTTTCCGACAACGGAGGGAAAGGCAAAGGCGATACGTCCGACGACACTTACCGCGACTGCATAGAGGAGTTCGACCGCGGACTCGGCAGGATCCTCGATTACCTTAAAACCACGCCCGACGAAAAGAACGGCGGCTCGCTCTACGACAACACGCTCATAGTGTTCACCTCCGACAACGGTCCCGGCAACCTGGGCGCCGCGGGCTATCTGCGCGGCAGAAAGGGCACCCCCTTCGACGGCGGCATGAAAGTGCCCTGCATAGTCAGCTGGCCTGCGGGCGACGTGGGCGCGCTTCATGCGGACGGCGAAACCGCGGAGATACAAATACACGGCAACTACACCGAAGAAGTGACGGACACGGTGACCGCTTCCGTCGTTTCCGCACGGGCAATGAATTTCGACATCTTCACCACCCTGCTTTCGGCATGCGGCGTGACCGCCCTCCCGTCGGACAGAGTCATTGACGGAGTCGATCTGCTTCCCGTGCTCACGGGAGAGGCGGCGAAAGACTCCGTACTGCACGACGTGCTCATTTTCCTCAAAGGCGGCACGGCGTGGGCGGCGGCGGTGCCCGTGACCTTCTCCGGCGGCAAGGCGTACGTCGGCGCGGGCACGGACGGCGAAGGCATCGCGCTCTCCTCAGCATATCCCGACTCGTACGAGGGCGCTACTTTCACTTTCAAGTTCTTTGACGAAGTGCCTACGGAAAACTCCGCCTACTTCGGCGCGGAGTACCGCAATCTGCTCGTCAATCTCGACGTCGATCCGGCGGAGTCGTACAGCCTGTACAACACCTACCCGGAGATCGGCGAAGCAATACGCGCCGTGCTGGAAGATTTCCGCGCGGAGATGAAGTCCGACCGCAGGGGGATACTCTGATGCCTCCGATCTCCGTAATGCTCAAGCCCGCCTCGTCGCTTTGCAACATGCGGTGCACCTACTGTTTCTACCATTCGCTTGCGGAGCAGCGCGAGTCGCCGTCCCACGGCATGATGAGCCTCGGCACTCTGCGGAACGTACTCGAAAAGGCGTTCGCTTACGCGGACGGAAAACACGTCGCGCTCTCTTTCCAGGGCGGCGAACCGCTGCTTGCGGGCAAGGATTTCTTCCTCCGTGCGGCGGAGCTCATCCGCGATCTCAACGTAAACCGCTCCCCCGTCAGCGTGGGCGTGCAGACCAACGGCACTCTCATCGACGAGGAATGGTGCCGTATGTTCACGCGGCTGAAATGGCTGGTGGGACTGTCGCTGGACGGCGACAGGGTGTCGGACGCCATGCGCGTGGACGCGGACGGCGGCGAAACTTTCGACCGTGTGTACGCTGCGGCTAAACTCCTGCAAAAGAACCGCACGGAGTTCAACGTGCTGTGCGTGCTCACGCGCCCCGTTGCGGAACGGATAGACCGCGTCTACGCGTTCTTCCGCCGCAGCGGCTTCCGCCACCTGCAGTTCATTCCCGTGCTTCTGCCCCTGCGGCGCGGCGGTACTCCCTCAGCCGGCAGCGCGGCGGATAAAGCCGCGGAAGAGATGCGCCTCACCCCCGAAGCGTATGCCGTCTTTCTCAAAAAAGCGTTCTCGCTGTACATGAAAGACATGATAGACGGAAGATATACCTCCATAAGGCTGTTCGACAACTTCGTGCAGCTGGTCAACAGGGGATATGCGGAACAGTGCGGCATGAACGGCGGCTGTTCGAGGCAGTTCGTCGTGGAGGGGGACGGCGCTGTGTACCCGTGCGATTTCTACTGTCTGGACGAATACTGCATGGGCAACGTCAACGACAGCACATTCGAGGAACTGGAACGCAGTCCCGCGGCGGTAAGATTCGCCGAAGAGTCCGCAGTCCTCCCCGAAAAGTGCGCGGACTGCAAATACAAACGCCTCTGCGGCGGCGGCTGCAGACGGGAACGCGCGGACCTGGACAAGTGCGAAGCGTACCGCGAGTTCTTCGACTACGCCCTGCCCCACATGAAACGCATGCGCTGACGCCTTCGCACCTTCGGCGTCCGCCATTGCCGTTTATCCCTGCACAAGGGTACGTTGTCAGCGTTGGCTGTTGCGTTTCGTCCTTGCACAGGGAACACCTTCGGCGCTTGTCACCGCGGCTTGAGCACACGAGCGGCACGTCAGTCTCACGCCCTCCCGCGGGCGCGGAACGAGAGGTCGGAATACGAACATAAAATCGCTCTCAACGGAGATACAATATGAACATCGTCATACCGAAAGGTTTCAAGATCGGCTGCGCGCAGGACGAGTTCACGGGCGTGACCGTGATACTGTCCGAGAAGGGCGCCATGGGCGGCGCGGACTGCCGCGGCGGCGCGCCGGGCACACGCGAAACGGACCTTCTCCGTCCCGAAAAAATGATGGACAAGGTCAACGCCGTCGTGCTGTCGGGAGGCTCCGCATACGGGCTGGCTTCCATGACGGGAGTGTCCGACTGGCTCGCCGCGCACGGCTGCGGCTACAAGACCATGGGCAAGACCGTCCCCATAGTCACGGGCGCGGTGATCTACGACCTCAATCAAAAGGAGGTCCACTACCCCGACGCAAAAACGGGGTTTGAAGCGTGCGAAAACGCAGGAAAAACCCCGTTTACGGGACAATACGGCGCAGGACGCGGCGCAACCGTCGGCAAGATAAGAGGGCTGAAATACGCCTCGAAATCCGGCGTCGGCGCATACACGGTCAAGGTCGCCGGCGCGACCGTGACGGCGATAATCGCAGTCAATGCGCTGGGCGACGTGTTCGACTCCGTGACGGGGAAGATCGTCGCCGGCGCAAAGGCGAACGACGGCTCTTTCCTTGACACGGAGCGGCACATCGTGTCCGGCGGACTGATGAAACTTTTCATGGGGACCAACACCACGATAGGCTGCATTCTGACCGACGCAAAACTCGACAAGGTTGCGGCGTGCAAACTCGCTTCCGCCTCCCACAACGGACTCGCGCGCGCAATACGTCCGGTGCACACGGACTATGACGGCGACACGATGTTCTGCCTCGCGTCGGGACACCGCCCCGTCATGAATCTCATGCTTCTGCAGACCGCCGCGGCATACGCCGCCGAACGCGCATGCGTGAACGCCGTCGGCGGCGCGGAAAACCTCACGGTCATCTACGACGACACCGACCCCGCAACGGACAAGTGGGAATGCGACTAAATGCGCCGCCAGACGTTCACCGCGGCTTTGCCACGGTGAAGCGGCGACTTTTCCCCGCACAATTTCTGCAATAAATTGTGCGGAGCCTTGCGAGGGCGTTACACCCCTCGCTCTCCCCGTCCTTGCGGGCGCACTTTCACCGCGCCTGTCGCTGAAAGCGCGGAGAACTTTCCGACCAAGCGCAAAATGGCGACGTGTTGCCATTTCGGTTGGACACCCCTTTTTCCACACCTAAAGTATTTTCGGTGGGGAAAATCGGGGTCCCCGCAAAACGTATGTTTTGTGGGGTATATATAAGGAGCAGCCGTGCGCTTAGCACCTGCGCACGTTGACACCAGGACTGATATGGAAATTGCGATAATACTCAACTCTGGCGTGCCCGTCACACGGGAAATCGGCGCCGACAAGATCATTTGCGCGGACGGAGGCTACCGCCTGTGTCCTGTACGCCCCGACTATCTGGTGGGCGACCTCGACTCGCTCGGCAGTGCGCCCCAAGGCATACCGCTGCTCTACCACGACTCGCACAAGAATTTCACGGACGGAGAGTCCGCGGTGTATTTTGCCAAGGAGCTCGGCGCCGACCTCGTCACCCTGTACGGCGTGACGGGCGGCAGATACGACCACTTCCTCGGCAATCTCGCCGTAATGGCTCTTGCCATGAAACTCGGCATGCGCGTGCGCTCCCTCGACGACGACGCGGAGATATACGGCGTGAGCGCGAGCCTTAACCCCGGCTTTTCATTCGACCTCGAAGCCGGCGAAACGTTCTCCATCCTGCCCTACGGCGGCGCGGCGACGGTGACGGAAGCCCGCGGCGCGGAATATCCCCTCGAAGACCTCACTCTCACCCCGACGGACACACGCGGCGTATCCAACGTCGCCACCGCCCCTAAGGTGACATTCCGCGTGACGGACGGCACGGTGTTCTTCATCCGCGACCTCGCATTCAGATGAGTGCGCATGCGCCGCACCCAAAACCGGCTGAAAACGTATTTAACTTGACATTATCGAACAACAAACCATATTTTGTGCAATAATATATCGGCGCGGGGGTGCAACACTCCCGCGCCGATATACAGCGAAAGACGCCGTCAAACGGCGTCTTTCGCTAAGGAAAAATGCAGGTGCACGGAATCAGACAAATCCTTTGCCGTCGGCATCCTCCCCGTCTTCCGCATGGGAACCGCTGTCGTGGGTGTAGACATCGTCCTCGTCCGCGTCGTCCGCATAGTCGTCGGCGGCTCCCGCCGCGGGCTGCATGGCGAGATCCATCTGTCTGCGGAAAGACCTGGAGGCAAACAGCAGTATGCCTGCGGCAAGGTCGATGGCAAGGTCTACCAGCGTGAAGGAATTGTAGCCGAAGCTGTACGCAAGCGCGGTGTCGTAGGTTTCGAGATCCGCATAATCCGCGAATGCGAACACACCGGAGCAGACGTGGCAGGCATAGCGGAGCACGACGGCTATGACCGCACCGACGATGAAACCGAAGAACTTATTCTTCCTGAGCGGAGTCCTCTCGCAGAATATGCCGCTGATACCTATCATTCCGAACGCGAGCGGATAGTCGAGCAGGAACTGTATGGGGTGTATGATGTAGGTGTCCTGGAGGGCCTGCAGGCAGCCGTAGATAAGACACACCGCAATGCCGCGTCTGGTGCCGAACATGCAGCAGTAGATCATGAGGGGCAGCAGACTCGCGAACGTCACGCTTCCGCCCTGGGGCAGATGGATGAAACGCGCATACGAGAGCGCGAAAGACATCGCTATCGCGATCGCGCCGTAGACTATCGAGCGCGTGTCGGAGAAGCTCGCCTTTTTGCCGAAGAAGAACGCAACGCCGAGAATGAGTATTGCGATCACCATGGAAACAACGAGTCCGGTGAGGCTGAGGCTGGGATACCATTCGCTCTGTGACGTGTTGAAATACTTGGTCATGAGCACCATCGCCGCGACGAATGCGCCGAGCAGTCCCGCTCCGGTGATGACGGCCGCCACTTTGACGGCAACCTTGTTGAAGAATGACGCGATGCCCATAAGGCAGCCGCCGCCGATCGCGACGCACACGAGCGCGAGAATGGGCTGGAACAGCTCGTTCGGCGATCCGCCGTCGTAATTGTTGATCTGATAGAACGTGACGGTAGCCATGAGCACCGTTGCCATAATGGCAAGTCCGGCGACCACGCCGAAGCAGACTTTGGCATAATCCTTGAGTCTGTCGCGCCTGAAGCGGTAAAGCAGCAGGGCGACGGCGAGTCCGAGCACGGCTATCGCAACGACGGTGTACAGTATGGCGAAACCCATATCGTTGACAAGTCCGTCGAAAAGACGGGAGATCTTCTCTCCCACCGCTTCGGACACGGTGTCGCCGGCGCCGCCGATGATCTCGTCAAGCTGACCGTCCGTGAGTTCTCCCACATCGACTGATGCAAGAATGTTCGTAATCATTTGTTACCTCCCTTGATGGCAGTTATCCGCCGGACATGCCGGCATTTTTTCTCGTGCGGGCCTTCGGAGCGCGCCGTCCCGGAGAGCAACGGCATAACAAAAACCCCGAACGCAATGCCGGGGTGTTCAACAAAAGAAATAAGGATGATTGCTTCCTTACGCGAGGATTATCTCACAAGTTGAAGGGTATGATCTCAGCCTTTCGGCACCCCTAGCGCATTCATACTATCACCGCCGCCACGCCTTGTCAAGCACGAATCCGCATTATTTCGCTCCCGCGTCCGCAAAAGGTCCCTAAACGGCCGCCCGCCCAAATCCTTCAAAACGGTTGCGCTCGCGCGCGCGTCCATTGTATAATACTTAAAGTTTTTCCGCGGCGCACGGCGCGCACCGGCAGATCATGCCCGACGGGGATAACGCGTGCCGCATCGTACACGAGAAAATTTCAGGGAGATATATCATGAAAAAGTTCAAAACACCGAAGATCCTGACCGAATTCAAGGAATTCATCACCCGCGGCAACGTCATGGGACTTGCCGTAGGCATGATCATCGGCGCCGCGTTCACCGCGATCGTCAACGCTCTTGTCAACAGCATCCTCAAGCCTCTCATCAACGCCGTTCCTCTCGGCGACGTTTCCGGACTCATCACCATGCTCGTGCCCAAGGATGCGGACGGCGTGGAACTCGTCGGCAATTTCGATCCCTCGCTGATAGACCTCTCCAAGTCCGTCTACATCGACTGGGGCGCGTTCATCATGGCGATCATCACCTTCCTGCTCACCGCGCTGGTGCTCTTCTTCATTCTGAAAGCCGTCACGTCCGTGCAAAAGGGCTTCGGCTCCGTCAAGGGCGAACTCGGTCTGCTCTCCTCCGAAGAAGCGGAAGAACTGCGCAGACAGGGCAAGAGCCGCAGAGAGATCAAGGCTATCCTCGCCGAGCGTGCCGCGGAAGCGCAGGCGAAAGCGGAAGAGGAAGCGGCGGCAGCCAAGCCCGAAACCACCGACGATCTGCTCCGCGAGATCCGCGATCTGCTCCGCGCGCAGGCGGAACAGTCTGCAAAAAACGACAAACCGCAGGAGTGACGGCGGCGTTTTATTCCGGCATATTGCTCTCGTTTGATAGACATTGCGCATAAATATGGTAGAATAGGCATACGAAGCCGATTCGTCCTGTAATATGACAGACTCGCAAATCAACGAAATCCCCGTCGCCGACATCAAACCACGGCGCCGCAAATTCAAGTGGAAACCGTCCACCATGCAGATACTCGTGCTGGGCTATCTTGCCATTATTCTGCTGGGGACGTTTTTCCTTTGTCTGCCGATCTCCGCAAAGAACGGCGGCTGGACGGCATTCATCGACTCGCTCCTCGTCGCCACGTCCGCGACCTGCGTGACGGGGCTGATCACCGTGGACACTTTCCTGCACTGGACGACTTTCGGGCAGATAGTCATCATCCTGCTCATACAGATAGGCGGACTCGGATTCATGACCTTCGTCACCCTGTTCTCGTTTGCGCTCGGCAGACGGATAGGGCTTTTCGAGCGCAACCTCATCGCCCAGTCCGCAGGCTCTTTCGGCAAAGGCGGCATACTCAGACTCATCAAGCGCATTCTCATCTTCACCTTCTCGGTGGAGCTCGTCGGCGCGTGCCTGCTCATGACGAGTTTCGTGCCCGACTACGGCGCGCGCGGCATATGGTTCGCCCTCTTCCACTCGATCTCCGCATTCTGCAACGCGGGGTTCGACCTCATGGGCGTGAACGGCACGCCTTTCGCTTCTCTCACCGCGTACAGCGACGACGTCGTCGTCAATCTCACGATATGCGCGCTCATTCTCATAGGCGGCATGGGCTACGTCGTGTGGAGCGACATCTGGGACAAACGCTTCCGCTACAGACAGTACCGCCTGCATACGCGCATCGTCCTCTGGGCGGCGGTGCTGCTCGTGTTCGTGCCGGCGCTCCTGCTGTTCGCGTTCGAATACAACGGCAGCGTACTCGAAGGCAAAAATGCCGGCGAACGCTTCCTCATCTGCCTCTTCCAGGCGGTCACGCCGAGGACGGCTGGCTTCAACACCGTCCCCCTCAACGAGCTGTCGGACAGCAGCATACTGCTCATGCAGATACTCATGTTCATAGGCGGCAACAGCGGTTCGACCGCCGGCGGCGTAAAAGTCACCACCATGGTGGTCATCCTCTTCGGACTGTACTCGTCCGTCCGCGGACACAAGGACATCGTCATCGGCAAGCGGTCGCTGGACCTTTCCCTTGCCAAACAGGCCATGTCCCTGTTCACCATTTATCTCATCTTCGTGATGACCGCAACGCTCATCATCTGCGCTATCGAACCCCCGGAGATCACTCTCCGCGACGTGTCTTTCGAGTGCGTGTCGGCGATAGCGACCGTGGGACTCACCACGGGTATAACGCCGCTGCTCACGACAGGCTCGAAATTCATCATCACTCTGCTGATGTTCTCCGGAAGGCTCGGCGTGCTGACTCTCGCCTCCGCAATGATGGCGAGCAAAGCCCAGCCCACCACAAAACGTCCTTCCGAAAAAATACTGATAGGTTAGCCGCGCGCGGCAAAGGAGAATACAATGAAATCCATTCTGGTTATAGGCATGGGAAGATTCGGCACCTACCTCGCCATGAAACTTACGGAGCTCGGCAATCAGGTCATGATCGCCGACAAGAACGAGGACACCGTCAACCATCTTGCCCACCACTTCACGGACGCGATCATAGGCGACTGCAGCCGCGAAGAAGTGCTCGCGGAGATCGGCGTCAACAACTTCGACATCTGCTTCGTGACCATGGGAGAGAGCTTCCAGTCTTCGCTCGAAGTGACTTCCCTGCTCAAGGACATGGGGGCGAAATACGTCGTATCCAAGTCAGGCAGCGAGATACAGAGCAAATTCCTGCTGCGCAACGGCGCCGACGAAGTCATCTATCCCGAAAAGGACCTCGCCTTCAAGACGGCGGTGCGCTTCAATGCGGACAACATCTTCGACTTCATACAGCTGGGAGCCGATTACGGCGTGTTCGAGATCAAAGTCCCGCGCGAATGGGTGGGAAAGGACCTTGTGCGCGCCAACGTCCGCAAGGAGTACGGGCTCAACGTCCTCGCGGTCAAGAAGAACAATTCCGTCGCCCTCGCCGCCAGCGACTATGTCTTCGGCGAGAACGACCACGTCATCGTCGCAGGCGCGTTCAAGAACGTCGACCGTCTTAAGCACTGACCTTCCGCGCGACGCCCGCCGCAACTTTTCACGGCCGTTCGAAACCACCGCCCGCGCGGTGGTTTTTCACTCCCCGTAAATGCCTGTTCTCCCGCCTTCTCCGCCCCCGAACGCGCCGCGCGCCTTTTGCGCGGCACGGAAAACGCCGCACCCGAAATGCGGCGTTCTGTTCAACACACTGCGCAACACGCGAAGCGTCAACGTCTGCCTGCCTCTTCAAAATCGTACCACTTATGAAATACCGAATGCGGAGCGACGGTAAAGCCTTCGGGAAGAATAATCGCGCGGCCGTCGCCATGCGGCATATAGCCGTTAAAATAAAACTTTGCTTTTTTCAAATTAAAATCTTTGTCTATGACGTATGATTCGTATACGTCGACGATATGCGGTTGCAGCGCGCTGTCTACAGAAAAACGCTTCAGCGAACCGAACGGATGCGGAATGTCGAAACGTTTTGCGACGATCACCTCGCCGTTCTTGCCGCTCATGCCGGGAATAACGTCAAGCGCCGCCTGTGCAAACAAAGAAGCAGCGGCGGCAGGCTTGAACCCCATGGGAAAGTCCGCCGAAAATCCGCGCCCGCTGTAGTTCGCTTCACCGCAATGCACATCCTCCAGCTTATTGATGATCATGCGGATGAAATCACTGTATACGGTATTCAAGCCGATGGCGTACGTCCCGAGACCGTTCATGAAATGATATACGCCCTCCACCGTCCTTCCGGCATATACGCAAACCGTGCCGAGCAGGATCTCCGTTCCTCCGTATTTATTCAACCACTCGTCGGCTTCGTCTGTGTCCCAATGCGTCGGCTTGATACCGTCAAGATGTTCCAGCACGGCATGGCACATTGCTTCCGCCGCATTGAGATCCTTTTCAAAGCCGAAAGACCCGAAAATCAGTGCAAATATCCTTCTGAATGCCGATGTCATCTCCTCGCACGGAGGTATTTCCTTGGGCGGCACGGGCAAATCCTGACCGAACGCTATCGTAAACCAAGGATTACTTTGCTGAAATTTGGCAAATTTCTCCTCGCTCATTATCTGTCCGAATATACTCTCGTATTCGTTTAACATTTACTCCTCCGTATCATCCGTTAAGTTGTTTTTCCGCCGCCGACAACGCGGGCGCCGCAATTTGCACATAGTCACACGGACTTACTTACGCAAGCCATGCCCGTTTCCCTCCTTTTATCGCCCCTCTTGCGCGCGATATTCAGAGATGATTTACCCTCTTACTGACACCGAAACCCCGGTATCCTTCACATCAACGCCGACATTCTTCCCGCACTTAGCGCACACAATGTCGAATTTTGCACCGGCAGCCATTTTGCCGATCTTGTTTCCGCACACCGGACAGGCAACAAAATAGAATCTCTCCTGCGCCGGCTCCTTAGACTGCTGCAGCGGATCCTCCGGCTTCTGTTCGCTCGCTTTCAGCTTTCCTGTCAGGAATGCGGCCGGAAAGGGAAAAATCTTGATTTCGCTCTGCGATGAAAAGCGCACGTGTACATACCTGGGAGTTACATTCACAACCACACCGTCGCCGTAGATATCGTGCGTCACGAGCTCACCTCTCACGTGCCTGATCTGCGGCGCGGGTTGCGAGCTCTCTTGCGGGCTCTCATTTAAGTCAACTACCCTTTGCGCCCATGCATAGAGCTTCTGCTGATACTCATCCTCTTTCTCCCGCCACCATTGACTGCAGACGTAATATCTCCCTCCGAGTTTGAAATGGAGCCAATAGCGAGCGTGCCCCCGACTGTCATAGATCTCCGCAGACGATATCGTCAGAAGCGGATATGCTATACCGAACGTCTTCTTGCTGTACTCCGACTGCTGCATGCTCTGCAACAATTCCGGTGTCAGTTTGCCGTTGGAATACATCCAACCCAGCAGCCGTTTTACATAATCCTGAATTTTCTCTCCTGAATTTCTTTTGGGAAAATAGTCGTTCATGTTTTTTTACCGTTATTTTGTAAATCTTACTTTTTGTTTTATTGATTCGATTCCGCTGATTTATGGTTTTCGGGCGAAACGCCGTCATTGCTCACTCCTCGTCGGTGTCGAGAGCGGACTTCCAGTCGGCGCTGAGAGAAACCCCCGTGCGCTTGCCGGACATCACGCTGTCAAGCGCCATACTGTACATTTTTCTCACGCCGCTGTGACTGGGGGTGAAATCCGCCGCATACTTTGCGGAGATGCCGAGATTCCGCGCTTCGGATACGGCGTCCATGTTTGCTCCGAGGAAAACGAACTGCCAGGAATACTTCTGCTGCTGATGCTCGATCATACCGCGCACGCGCTTGGCGGTGTATTCGCGGCTGGAGTTCTCCATCCCGTCCGTCGTAATAACGAATACGACGTGCGCCGGCCTTTCCTCCTCGGCCGTGGCTGCAAGACGCGCGCCTACGGAGTCTATCGTCCTGCCGACGGCGTCGAGGAGCGCGGTGCTGCCGCGCGCGAAATATTCCTTGTCGGTCAGCGGAGCGACCTCTTCGAGCGCGACGTGATCGTGCAGCACCTCGTACTCATGGTCGAAGAGTACGGTGGTAACGTATGCGCGGCCCTCGATCTTCTTCTGCTTTTCTATCAGCTCGTTGAATCCGCCTATCGTGTCGGCGACAAGACCGCTCATTGAACCGCTGCGGTCCAGTACAAATACCATCTCCGTCAGATTTTCTCTCATAAAACCTCCTTTTGCCGCATTTGCAACAATATTTATCCGCATTCTCAATGCGTTTCGGACATATCAGCGGTAGATCTTCGTCAACACGGGCAGCAGGCGCACGGCTATGTCCTCGCGCTGCTCGCGAGTGAGATCCTCGGTGGCGTTGCCGCGCACCGCGTCGAGAATGAACGCGATCTCGTCCGTGCCGAACTTCTTGCCGCCGAGATAATATCCGCTCCCGGTCTTGACGATGGGATAGCCCATTTCAATAAGCGCCTTGATGTTGCGCCCGACGGTCTTTCTGTCGCACGGCATGACGTCGGAGAGCCATTCCGCGATCTGTTTCTGTGTCATGGTGTGGTTAAAATCCGTGTTCGCCTCAAGTATTTTCAACACATAAAGGATCAAGTACTTTTTCCGGTTCACTGGTGCACCCTCCGTTTTAATTATAACAATGTGCCTGTACCAAAAATTGCCCCCGCCGAAATAAGCGGAAAATTTTTGATGTTTTGCGCGCCCGTCCCGAAGCGCCCCGCCGCGTCCGTCCTGCGTCAAGGCGCCGCTATATAATTTTCGGAACGGATCCCCGCTTTTCCTAAACCGCACGCACATTTTGCATTTTGATTCGTATTGATTTTGCACGCCCTGCTTCCGGGCGGGCGGCGCCACCGCCTATATGCCGTTTGATGTATATTAATTTTCGCAACCGCTCTTCCGCGACTGTTTCGGCGCGCACTCTTATGCCGTTTGATGTATATTAATTTCCGGCACCCGCGGACAATCCGCAAAAAATGCCGCCCTGCCCGCGGTTTTCAAAAAAAACGGACATCGCGCGGCGGTCTGTCCGCGCATGACGGAAAGCGCCCCGGTACAGCCGAGGCGGTAAAAACGCACTAAAAAACGGCGCGACACACAGTCGCACCGTTTCAATAATGCCGAAAGCGCAGGTCACTGCCGCAAGGACGTCCTGCCGCTCAGCTCCGTCAGAGGAATTTCTCCTCCCCGGTATCGTACAGCCCCGTGTCCAGCAGACGCATACGCGGTATGACCGGCAGCGCCACGAACGACAGCGTGGTGAAAGCGTCGATGCCGGGGTTCACTCCCATGGAATGCGCAATACGCTCCATGCGCGCTATCCCCTCCGCGACTTCCGCCGCACTTCCCGTCGCCATAAGCCCGAAAGCAGGCATGGGAAGTTCTCCTGCTATCTTCCCGTCCGCGGCAATGACGTAGCCGCCGCCTATATCGCGCAGTCTTGCCAGCGCAAGAGCCATATCCGCCCCGTTGTCGCCCGCGCATACGGCGTTGTGCGAATCGTGCGAAATGCTCGTCGCCACCGCTCCGCCGCGTATGCCGTAGCCCGCGATATAACACACGGAGAGATTGCCGTTCCTGCCGTGCCGCTCCGCCGTAGCGAGGAGGTTCACGCCGTTTTCCTCCTTCCCTGCAATGCACGCCTTTTCGGTGAGGAGCTGCCCGTCAACCAGCTTCAACGCAACGTGTTCGAGCCGTTCCGGCACGCGGAAATCCTCCGGCGAGAAATCACGCAGATGCACAGTATTTTCAAAAACATGCGGTTCATCTGTTTTTTTATCGCCGTCAAACAGCAGTTTCGCGTCTTTAGCAACAAGTCTGCCGTCCTTGAAAACGTAACGCACTTCCCTGCCGTCATCGCTGACGGCGACGAGATCGGCGCGAAGTCCTTCGCGCACGTTGCCGCGGTCGGTCAGACCGTAATACCGCGCAGGATTGTACGACGACATGCACGCTATCTCTCCCCAGCCGAAGCCTTTTGCACGTGCCATCGCCGCAATATACGAGATGTGCCCTTCCGCGGCAATCGTGGCGAGATGCTTGTCGTCCGTACAAAATGCGAAACGCGAAAGATCCAACCCCCTTTCCTTTATGCCGTCCAGCAGTTCGGACGCGTTGCGCGCCGCGCTGCCCTCGCGGACGTATATGTTCATGCCGCAGCCGTAGCGCGCGTACATCGCCTCTTTCGACGCGCACTCGTGATCGTTGTTCACGCCTGCCGCGGCGTATGCGGGGAGCATGAATTCCGGCATACCGGAAGTGTGCCCGTCTATCGTCCTGCCCTTGAAGAGCGCAATCTTGTCCGCCATTTCGGGCTTGCCTTCCGCCGCGTCCCTGAAACACATCACCTCCCCCAAGCCCACCACCATGGGATCGCTGACAAACTCTTCCATGTCCGCGGCAAGGAACTTGCCCGCGCCGTTGGTGTCGAGAGGGGTTGCCGGCACTCCCGACGGCAGACATATGAATACGTCGGCAGGCGACTTTCCGCACTCCTGCATGAACTCCCTCAGCCCTGCCGCTCCGGCGACGTTGACCACTTCGTGGGGATCGGCAATGATCGCCGTCGTACCGAACGGCAGTATCGCCTCTCCGAACGCCTCCGGCAGTACCATGCCGGACTCTATGTGAACGTGCGCGTCTATGAATCCGGCGGCGACGATAAGCCCCATACAATCGACGCTTTCCGCGCCGTCCGCGGCAATACCGCTCCCTACCGCCGCAACGAGCCCGTCGGAGATCAGCACGTCCGCCCTCTTCACTTCGCGCGTTTCTCCGTCCGCGACAAAGCCGCCTTTCAGGATATACTTCATTTTTCCTCCGCCGCGGAAAACGGGTCCGACGCAACGCCGAACCCGCCGATCCGCAATTTTATTGTGCAAAAAAGCAACTGTGAAATGCCGTTTCCGTCATTTCAGATTTTCGTCTATGAGCGCGTCGAGATACTTCTCCACGTCTTTGTCGTCGAGTACGGCAGGATTGTCGAGCAGCCACAGCAGCAGATTGACGAGCGCCCCGGCGTAACAGATAGCCGTCATCTGCGGCGGCACGACAGAGGGATACGCCGTCCTGAACTTCCCCAGCTGATAGCGGATGGACTGCGCAAGAGAGTCCGTAAGCGTATGCACCACCTTTTCGTTGCGGTTGTGCTCCACTATCCTCGCAACATGGTTGTGCTTGTCGGAAAGGTACTCCGCCGCCATGAAAACAAGGGTGCGGAACATCTCCCTGGGACTGGCGGCGGGAACTTCGCGCGTGAAATTCTCGTAGACGGAATCCTTCAATTCCTCCAGCGCAAAGGACAGCAGATGGTATTTGTCCTCGAAATGCGCGTAAAACGTCGCGCGGTTGACCATCGCGCGCTTGCACAGATCGATGACGCTTATCTTCTCGATCGAGTTCTCTTCCATCATGTCCAGAAGCGTTGCGCTGAGCAGTTTCCTCGTGCGTACTATCCTGAGATCTTCCCTGTACTCCATTCCGACTCCTTCGCTGTTTGATATGTACCATTATGCCACAAAACACAATTTGTGTCAATATATAATACATCAGTCTGTTAACATACAGCGGTCGGCATATGCGACGGACTTTGCGGCGTTACTCTCCCCGGCGCGCACCGCCGCGAATGCCGTGCGCGGCGACGCTCCCACGTCCGCACCGCCGCGGATTTCCATCCCGTCCGTCTCAAATCGGCAAATTGTGTTGATAAAAACGGAAACATATGTTATAGTGACTATATTCTACTTTTAAGTGCGCACGGTGGCATTCTGCGCCGGCGCGCATATAATGACGGAGCGATATGAATATTCCGAAAGAAATACGCGACAAAGCGGTCGATTACAGCTTCGATTCGATCAAGTACATATGCGACGAGATCGGTCCGCGCGAATCGGGGATGCCCGCGGAGCGCAAGGCGCAGGAGTGGCTGAAGGATCAGCTGCTCGAAAACGGCTGGGCGGACGAGGCGGAAATAGAGCCTTTCACCGTTTCCAGACACGGGCTCGTCGGCTTCACAAAGATAGTTTCCGTGCTGCTCGTGATCGCCGCGGCGGTGCAGTTCGCCGCCTATTTCGCGGGCGGCGCGGCGAACATCGCCGCAAACGCCGTGACCGTAGTCCTGGGGCTGACCGCGCTTGTGATCACCGTGGCGGAGTTTTTGATGTACAAGCCTTTCATCGATCCTCTGCTGCCCAAGACGGAGTCCGGCAACGTCTATGCCGTGCTGAAGAGCGGCGGCGAAACGAAAAGGCGCATCATATTCTCCGGACATTGCGATTCCGCTTACGAATGGACGCTCATGAAGATCAAGCCGGCGTTCATGATCGCGGTGATAGTGCTCTGCGTGGTCGGAGTGCTTGCCTCGTTCGCACTGTGCATCGTCAATCTCGTGCGCGGCGAAACCGCGGTATGGAGCCTTGTGCTGACGTCGGTGTTCATCCCCTTCTACGTTCTGCTGTGGTTCTTCTGCAACTTCAAAGTGGTCGTCCCCGGCGCCAACGACAACCTGACCGGCGTGCTCGCCTCCGTCGCGGTCCTGAAGTGTCTGAAAGAAAGCGGCATCCGTTTCGAACACACCGAAGTCGCCGTCCTGCTCACCGGCTCCGAAGAGTCCGGACTGCGCGGAGCGTTCGCATGGGCGCGGAAGCATAAGGACGAGATCCTCTCCGACGGGACGGAGACCGTGTTTGTCGGGCTCGAAACCCTCCGCGACTGGGATCACCTCAACATCTACAACCGCGATCTCACCGGCACCGTCGCGCATGACGCCGGCGCGGTGAAACTGCTCGACAAGGCCTCCGCCGCATGCGGCAGACCTCTCAAACATTTCTCGGTGTTCTTCGGAGCGTCCGACGCCGCCGCAGTCACCAAGGAAGGACTCCGCGCGACATGCCTTGCCGGTATGGATCCCACTCCCGCCGATTATTACCACAACGTCAAGGACACCGCGGACAACATGGACAGAAAAACTTTCGCGCTCGGACTGGACATCGCTCTCGAAGCCGCCGAAATATTCGACAGGGAAGGAGCACCGGAATGAACACTGTGAGGGATATCATGAAAAAAGCAATCTGCATAGCGATCACCGCGGCTCTCGTAGTCGCATTCTCTTTCGCCCTCGTCGCCTGCAACGACAACGGCGGCCCGACGACCGCCGACATCACCGACAACGACATTATACAGCTGCGCGCCGTTTTGTCCGTGAGCAGCGGTTACTCTTCTTACGGCCGCGACATTACAAAAACATCCGGAACCGGTGACAATCAGGTGACCGAGCATACTGTCGTTTCGGTCTACACCAACGGCAGCAGACAAAACACGGTCGATATCGAGACCGAAGTCTCCGCAAACGGAACCGTCACGACAACATACATTCATGCCGGCATGAACTCTTCCGAAGAACTTGTGTACGCCAGCGCCGTATACGAAGACGGCGTGCTTGTGTCGACTCCCGTTTACAACCACGGCTCCGAAGGCACCAAAAATATCGGCATCGTCATCGGCGAAAGCGGCGCTCTCGAAGCCCTCAACAATCTGCTCAACATAATCGGCGAAACTTCTTATTTCACCATTTCCGGTACGGTTACGTCTTACGATAACGGCAGCACCGTCTACACCATAAACTACAGCGATGAGACCAACAGCGGCACCGCGACCGTCACCGTAAGCGGAGGCGTTATCACTCAGATAGTTTTTGCCGCAAACGACGAAACATTTACTACCGGCTACACTTACGATCTCGGAAGAAAAGGCACGCTGAGCGAAAGCGAGTGGAACGAATTGCACCCGGCGGAATGACTCTGTCGTACATATGGCTGACGATATGCCGAACCAGCCCAAGCCGAATCCGTTGCGGCAGATCCGTCCGCAGATGAACGGCAAAACGTAAAACGGCATACATAGGCATGACAAAACCGCATCGGAATACGATGCGGTTTTTCTTTGTTACGCTGCCGAGAGACAGACGCGGGGCTACTCTCTCTCCCTGCTCTCCCTGAGCATGAGCGCGCGGAGCGCGATCACTATGACGGGGACGAGCACCGCCTGCAGCACGAGTCCGATGAGTCCGGTCTGTATCTGCGTCCACACCGCCGCGGCGGAGAGAGGCGAAACGCTCTGGAACACTGCGGCGACAGTGAGGAAGGTCAGTCGTCCGGACACCTGCGCAAGAAGCACGGCGGGGAACGCAGCCCATGCGTTTTTGACTATGAACCCCGAAAACGCGCCGCTGACCGCGGCGAACACCGCGAGTTCCGCCATCATGTACGGCAGTCTTTCCGCGGCAGGCATTGCGTTGCCCGCAGCCGACGTCACGAGGAAGCTGACGACGGGCGCCAGAAGCGCGGCTCCGACTCCCCAGCCCGCTCCCAGCAGACAGCCGCCGAGCAGTACGGGCAGATACATGGGCAGCCACTGCACGCCGCCGGGAGCGCCTGCGACCGCATGGACTATCTGCGGCAGAGCGACAGCGAGCGCAACCGTGAGCACTGTCACGGCGGACTTGACGGTGAACCTCACTCCCGCCGCCGCATTTTTCCTTTCGAGTATTGCATTGATCAACATATCATTTCGCCTTTTATCCCGAAACCGGTCTATGCCTTGAGTCTTTCGGCAAAATCTTTCATCATCTCTGAGATCTTTATCTGCTGCGGACACACTTTCTCACAGCTCCTGCAGCCGACGCACGCGGACGGACGTTTGTCCTCGGGCAGAGTGCCCACCACCATGGGCGCGATAAAACCGCCGCCTGTAAAATACGAATTTGTCATACCTTTCATTCCCGAAGCGCATGGCAGGCGGCAACAAAAACGCTCCCCGGACGGGGAGCGGCGTCATTCGGCTGTCATTTGCGTCTGTCGGTAATTCTTCCGTAATCCGCCGGAATCCGTCCG
>ERZ1090879.135-NODE-135-length-51874-cov-16.771976_pt1 | contig 51874 bp, 10 predicted proteins | sample MGYA00478472_ERZ1090879 | MGnify/ENA primary metagenome ERZ1090879 (study PRJEB33644, sample SAMEA5815723) | chicken gut metagenome | biome: Chicken; feature: Gastrointestinal Tract; material: Caecum | place: Ireland | collected 2019-01-01 | study: A study of the... | reverse complement strand
GTTTATTATAATATAATAATTGCGTAAGAAAAAATTGCGAAACAGACTTTCAAAATATTTCCTTACAAATTCAGCAAAAAGTTTGTTCTCTCAAATGAATTGATGATTTGAGAGAATTTTGGCGTCTATAAAGTCTGGCAGCAATTTTGAAGTCCAAAAGAGATTAAGGAGTTTGTTGAAATGGATAGATTAAAACGCAAATTTGGATTTTACATAATGGCAAGCATCTTCATGCTGTCATCTGCATTTGGTTTTGGAATGATGTTTTCAAATGTGGGAATGAGTCCAACGTCGTCTTCTGTTGTTGAGGAAGATGAGAATTTATCAGCGGAAGATTTTGAAGATGACATGATAAGTGCAAATGCAACAAAGGAGTATACTGGATATAATCCTTCTATCAGTGTTGCATCTGGAGATGTTGTGGTTGTTCAAGACGCATATTTCAACAGTGCCATCAGTTTGTCTAATGTTAGTGCTGATGTTTACTTTGAAAATGTTATTTTCGAAATGGGGGCCGCAAGCACACAGATTTTCGCGTCTAATTATTCCAATATAAACATACACTTTACTGATGTTTATATTCATCAGGGTGCTTTATCAAGAACGGTTAAAAGCTTTGAAAAAGAAAATGTTTACAGAAATTCATCAAACACAAGTGTTGGCGGAACCTTTAGTGCAGATGGAACGGTAAGTTCATCGACGATTTATGATATCAACTTTTTGACTGCTCAAACTTTTGGAGGAAAAGAATATTGGTCTGGTGCTTGGGATTTCGAGTCAAAATGGGGATATAAGATCGATTCTGAAAACACGGTTGCCACCATAAACGCAACACCAAAACCATTATCTTGGCTTGAAAGTCAGTATGGTGATTCTTCAAGAAATTACAGAGTGATGCTCTATAACACTTACACAAAACAAGGAATCAGAACTTATGTTTCTGCTTCTTCAAAATTGAATTCAACTTCTGGGGTTAAGTTCACTAGATCTGGTTACACTCATAAATGGTCATATTCCAATGGTGGTGAGGGTGCAACTGAAGTGACAATCACTCAAGATGGTGAACTTTACACTGTTTGGGAAGCAAGCAATTATAAAATCACTTATAATCCTAATGGTGGTTCAGGGAGTGCTCAAACACAGACTGTAACATATGATGCAAACTTCACAACAAAAGCAAGCAATACCTATACCAGAACCGGTTACACCTTTGGTGGTTGGAGTACAAGTTCTTCTTCTTTGGCTGGATCTTATCAAAAAGCAAGCACAACCTACAAATATACAACTGCTGGAAATACAACCCTTTATGCCTATTGGCAAATCAACACATATACTTTGACAATCAACTATCATTCAAGTAGTGCATATACTCATGCGACTAATTTGAACATTTCTCAAAGTAGTAGCACGGTTTCAAGTGGAAGTATTGCAAGGGGAAGCAGTGCAACTGTTAAACACACATATTCAACGACTGCATTGACTGTTTCTTTTGCAGCGGCACAACAATCAAGTTATGACTATTATATCAATATTGGCTCTGCCCCAACAACGGCATCTAGTGTGGATACAAAAGCATATTCTTGGACGCCAACCGGTAATGCCACGATTAATGTGTATGTATTTGAAAGATATACCGTGCGATTTAATGGTAATGGAAATACAGGCGGGACGGTGCCTTCGACTACCTACAAGATACATGGCACAAACTTAACTATAACAGCAAATTCATTGACGAGAACGGGATATAGTCCAAAGGGTTGGAATACGTCGGCTACTTTGACAGATACCCCTGCTTATACAACATCATACACAGCAAATGCTTCTGTGACTTTGTATGCAAACTGGAAGGCAAATTCTTATAAAATTACATACAACTCTAACTATGGGACTGAAACAACACAAACACAAAATGTAACTTACAACGCTAAATTTACAACAAAAGCAAGCAACACCTTCACGAGAACAGGTTATTCCTTCTCTGGTTGGAGCACAAGCAGAACTGCAATCGCTGGTGATTATACAAAAGCATCAACTGAATATACATATACAACGGCTGGTGACACTACATTGTATGCAATTTGGTCGGCAAACACATACACAATCACTTTGGACAGCAAATATTATGCAACATCAAGTACGGCGACAGGTACAGCAGTAACGTCTGCCGGAACGGGAGCTATTTATGAAAAATATGCAACAGGTTGGTATTCAAATTCTGGGGCGACAACCCCAATAGATACTGTTCCTACAGTGCCAAAATATACTGGACACACTTTCCAAGGTTATTACACAGGAAAAGCCGGAACCGGCACTCAAATCATTGATGCAAAGGGGAAAATTCTTGTTGGAAACACTCATTTTAGTGCAAATGACACCTTGTATGCATATTGGTCAATTGATGTTTATACAATCACCTTAGATGATCAGAATTCAACATCTGCTTCAAATCCAAATCCTATTTATGTGAAATATGGAGTAGGTTACTTCTCAAATAGTGGTGCTACATCTTCTATTAGTTCTATAACAGCACCACAAAGAACAGGTTATATCTTTGGTGGTTATTATACAAGCACAAATGGTTCAGGAACTCAAATTATAACAAACACTGGAAGTATAATTGCAAGCACAACGACTCAATTTACCGGGAATGCAACTATTTATGCAAGGTGGACTGCAGAGAGATATGCAATCACTCTTAGTGTTGCCAATGGTGGAACTTTGGCATCTGGCATCGCTGACAATAACAACGTAATTTATGCACAATATGCAAGTGGAACCACTTACAAAGAATCAAGCGTTAGTGCTGGTTCAACAGTGCTTAAGGCTGATGCAACAAGAGGTGGTTATGCTCTTGCTGGTTGGTTTACATCTCAAACAAGTGGAACAAAAGTTATTGAAGCAGATGGTACTTTTGTTTCTAATGTAAGTGGATACACTAACGGTTCTGGACAATGGACAAGAACTAGTGGTGTCACTCTCTATGCACAATGGGATAATAATTCTTATAAAATTACTTACAAAGCAAATGAGGGGACTGGTGCAGACCAAGAACAAACTGTAACGTTTGGACAAAACTTCACAACAAAGGCTGCAAACACCTTCACAAGAACAGGTTATACTCTTTCAGGTTGGAGCACAAGTGCATCATCTCTGCAAGGTAGTTATCAAGGGACCAATTCAACATATTCATATTCAACAATTGGGAACACTGTTCTTTATGCTTACTGGACTGCAAATGTTTATACGGTTAGTTTGGATAATCAAGGTGCGACAAGTGCAGGAACAACTGTTATATATGAAAAGTATGCAACTGGCTGGTATTCTAATGCTGGTGCATCGATTGTGTTTGAAAACAACACAATTGATAAACCTACAAAAACAGGCTACACCTTTGATGGATATTACACAGAAACAAGTGGTAATGGCACACAAATTATAGACAAAAATGGAAAGATTGTTGGGGTAAACACAATCTTTAATGGTGCCGCTGGAACAAAATATACTATTCACGCAAAGTGGACGGCAAATTCTTATACAATTACCTACAATTCAAACTATGGCACTGCAACAACTCAAACACAGGGAGTAACTTACAATGCTACATTCACAACGAAAGCAAGCAACACATTCACAAGAACAGGTTATACTTTTGCTGGTTGGAGTGAAAATGCTTCATCTTTGACTGGAAGTTACCAAAAGGCAAACACATCATATACATATAATACTGCAAGGAATACCACGCTTTATGCAATATGGACTGCAAATACATACACAATCACTTTGGATGGTTACAACTTTGTTGATGGTGTTAACTTTAATGGTGGCTATATTGATACTGGTGTGAAGGCTGGAAGCAACATTTCTATTTATGTTGAATACAGTGCAAAAGCTACTGGTTGGATTTTTGGGTCTAGAACAAGTGCATCTTCAAGTGATAATTACTCTCTCTATGGTAGTGCAACATCACTTTGGATGCAATATCAAGAGCAAAATGTTGCAAAATCTGCTGAAAATGATTTTGACACTCCTCATAGTTTTTATTTTAACGGCGAAAGAGCATTTCTTGATGGAGTGCAATTGGCTTATGATTATTCTTCAAAAGGAGATTTTACTTCAGCTTTAAATATTTTCTTTGGTGGATTGAACCAAAATGGCTCTTTGGAATCTAGATCTTTCAGTGGGACAATCTATTCTTTCCAAATGTGGGATGATGGCGAATTAATCAGAAACTTTGTTCCTGTCATTTCAACTCGAGGCGTTGGTTTCTTAGATTTGGTTGAAAACAAATTCTATGGTTCTGCAAACGACAAAGAATTGACAGCGAGTGGTAATACATCTACTTCGACCGTTACCGTTACATATAATTCTTCGGCTGTAAGTGGTTATACTTCATCAGTTAGTCGAACTGGATATGTGCTTGATGGCTGGTATACAGCAGACAATGTTAAAGTTTTGACAAGTGATGGAAAATTGGTGGCAAATGTAAGTGGATTTACAAATGCATCTTCTCAGTGGATAAGCACAAGTGGTGTGACATTATATGCTAAATGGACTCCTAATACATACACGGTTAACTTTAATAGCAATAGCGGAAGCGGAACAATGGCAAGTCAAACTTTCACATATGGAGAAGCCCAAGGTTTGACAAAAAATGCTTTTACCAAAACTGGTTATACGTTTAATGGTTGGGCGACAACAGCAAATGGCGATGTGTTGTATTTAGATGAAGAGTATGTCAGAAACATCACAACAAATGCATCTATCACTCTTTTTGCTAAATGGTCTTCAGAAACCTACACAATCACTTTGGATAGCAAATTTTACTCATCTTCAAGTGCAACTGGGGTTGCAGTCGACAATGCAGGAACAACATCAATTTCAGAAGTTTATGAAGTTGACTGGTTGGTTGGTGGAGTTTCTTCTTCAAGCATAACCCGACCTACTTACAAAGGTTATACTTTTGAAGGGTATTACACAGGGAAAACTGGAACGGGAACGCAAATTATCAACAATCTCGGAGAAATTGTTGCTCCAACAACACAATTTACTTCGAACACAACAATATATGCAAAATGGACAGCAAATCCACATACAATTACATACAACAAAAATGATGGAACAAACACTACAGCAACTCAAAGTGTGACTTACAATAGTACATTTACAACAAGAGCAGTTCCTGCTTCTGGTGATACCCTTTATAGAGAGGGATACACCTTCAAAGGTTGGAGCACCAATAAAGATACTGATGGTTCTGGTTTCAGTGGTGCAACAGCAAATTCAGACTTTACAGGCACAGGAAATTTGTCGGCTGGGACAAGTTATGTATATAAGACTGACAACAATGTGACACTTTATGCAATTTGGACAGTTAATTCTTATGAGGTTAAATTGGAAATAGGTGAAGGTGAAAGCATTGTTGGTGGAAGCACCACAGTTTATGTGACTTATGATTCTAATGAAATTAAATTGGCAAATGGTTCATTGGTTGCGCCAATGTCACAAAAAACCGGTTACACTTTTGCTGGGTGGTACACTACTCAAGATGGTGACGGAATTCAAGTTATTGATTCAAATGGTGCACTTGTGAACAATGCTAGTGGTTACACAAGTGGTGGAAAATGGAAACACGATGGTGATGTGACTTTATATTCAAGATTTAATGTGACTGCTTGGGATGTCTTCCTTTTTGGTGGAGAAAGTTCTGATGTTATTACTCCGACAGATGAATGGCAATATTATGAATTAATAGAGGGTTCTACATATGCTAAAGATAGAGTTAAAAGACATGTGACTTATAATACTGCATATCTTCTCCCTTATGTAAATGAAGATGGAACTGCAACAGAAGAGGGCAAGACAAAAGTCTTGAGAAATGGATATGAATTCATGGGTTGGTCAACAACCACAGGAGATGGTGCAATAAACAACCTTGTCAAACCAAATGATTTGTTCACAGGAAGTGCTGCCGAAAAGACCTTCTATGCAGTTTGGAAAGAAGTTACATATACAATCACATATGAACCAAATGGTGGAACAATTGACTCAGGCTCTGTGACATCATACACTGTTAATTCAACTTCTTCTTTGCCTACAAGTGTTTCAAGAACTGGACATACTTTTGCAGGTTGGAAAGCAACAGTTGTTGCTGGAAACTGGGAATTGAACAAAGTTTATGCAAATCCAACAGCAAGCAACGCAACTGACAAAACAAAAGTTTTGACAGGTATGTATGGAAATGTAACGTTATCAGCTCAATGGACTGTTAACAGATATGAAGTTACATTCAACGCAAAAGGCGGAACTTTTGCAGATGGCGCAGATGTTGATGCCTATGTTGTTTATGGAACACAAAGTTATTACACGACTGAGACAGGAACGACTGCCTATACTTTCTTGGTGCCAACAAGAGCAGGTTACACTTTCCTTGGATATGCTGATAGTGAAATTGCAGATAGTGCAGCAAATACTGTGGCTTTGGCAGATTATATTAAATATGAAAGCGGAAGTTTTACTGTTGTAAAAAATTGGGATAAAGCAACTGATGCGACACTATATGCTGTTTGGAAAACAAACTCATATAAAATCACCTACAATGCAAATGGTGGAACGGGTGCTGACCAGACTGTTAACATAAACTTCAATGCTAAGTTCACAACAAAAGCAAACAGTACTTTCAGCAGAACTGGTTATACATTTGCAGGTTGGAGCACAAGTCAAACTTCACTTGCTGGTGCATACCAAAAAGCTTCAACTGAATATACTTACACAACAGCAGGAAATACAACTTTGTATGCGATTTGGACCGCAAATTCTTATGTAATTACATATAATTCAAACTATGGAACGGCAACTACAACAACTCAAAATGTAACCTATGGTACTGTCTTTGAAACTGCTCCAGACAGCACATTCACAAGAACAGGTTATACATTTGCAGGATGGAGTACAAGTCAAACATCTCTTGCTGGACCTTACCAAAAAGCATCAACAGAATATCCATATACAACTGATGGAAATACAACTTTGTATGCAGTTTGGACTGCAAACAGAGTTGAAGTCATTCTTTCAGCTGAAGGTGGGGAAATTTATTCTGACTCTAATACCATTACAAATAATACAATTTGGATTGAGTTTGGTTCCAAAAACATTTATACAAGTGCAACAGGAAGTGCGACAGCAATTCCTAGAGCAAGAAGAAATGGTTATAATTTCCTTGGTTGGTTCTCGGCGACATCAGGAGGAACTCAATACATTTCTTCTGCAGGTGTGTTGATTAACAATTGGGCAATTTCAACCACAACGACAATTTATGCACAATGGGAGAAAGCAACATTTACAATCACATATGTTTTGACTGATGGGGCGACCTTTAATGGAGTTTCAAACACTCAAACATATCAAATTGGCAATGCTGTTACATTATATAATGTTGGAACTCAAATTAATAAGACAGGATATTCTCTTAGATGGAGAGCAACAAATTCAACCGGAGCGTCTACACTTTGGACCAACGCTGCCAATGTCGATGGTTACATTGCTGGTGGATATCCTCTGGCTGAAGGACATACTGAATATGGTCATGTGACCTTGGAATCCGTTTGGACTGCAAACACATCTCAAATCACAATTGATTTTGATATGAATGGTGGTGGCTATGGTCCAACATCTCATACCGCACAATATGATAATGTCCCTGAAGACATCAAGAAACTTGACACTCAACCTAGTGAAATTACAGATGCTGTTGCTTGGAGAACAGGCTACACATTTAATGGTTTCTACACCGCTGCAGAAAATGGAAAAGGTGAAAAAATCTTTAATGCAGATGGTTCTGTTGTTAAGGACAGAGATATCAGTGGTTGGTTGGAAACCGGTGGTATTTGGAAAAATGCAAACACCAGAGTGACTTTATATGCTCAATGGACTGTTAATACATACACTTTGAACTATACTGTTGGAACAGGTGTTGACAACATTTCCATCTCAGGACAAAGTGGACAAATTCAAACAAATGGAACAATTAAAATTGCTTATGGAACAAGCGTGACTGTTACTGCCGCTCCAAAAACTGGTTATACAATCCAAAATTGGACAGCTGGAACAAGTCAGAATCCAACTACTCAAGTTGGTAGCATCAGTTCTGAAAACGGAACAGCAACTTACACATTCACTTTTGACTATAGTTTGTTTGGATCGACTGACAACGGATATTTGTCGCCTTCAAGTGTTTACTACGTGGCTTCACATTCAAATGCTGTTGAGGTTGATTATGAAGTTAGATACAGAACTCAAAATAAAGATGGTTCATATACGAATGCAACCACTGCGGTTCAGGCTAAAGCTCCAACTGACACAGTTTTGACTCTTGATGAAATCAGAGAAATGGTTGGAACAATCAATGGATATCAATATGCAACAAACAGATATTACATTGGTGGAAGTTCAACGCCTTCAGGAAGCAATGTTCAACAATTTACCGTTCGTGGTGATGGTTCGTTGATTATTGAACTTGACTACAACTATTCAACATACACAATCACATATACATTCCCTACAGGGCAGACTGGAACATGGATTAATGGTTCAACTTCAACTCAACAATACACAATTCATGACAACATTGAATTGAAAGGTGTTGATGATGTGATGAGAATTGGCTATGACCTTACAAGCTGGACTCCAGATGGCACTGGAAATTGGGGAACTACAACAATTGGACAAGGTTCGCCGGTGTCAAATGGCAAATATGGGAATGTGGTTTTGACCGCAGTTTGGACAGCTAAACAATTTACAATTTCTTATAATCTTAATAATGGTGCTTGGGCTTCAAATTACACAGCACCAACAAGTTACACTTACACATCAAGTGCAATAACTTTACCTACGGCTTCAAATGTTTCAAGGTCTGGTTATTCATTTGCTGGTTGGACAGAAACATTCACAATCAAGAATTGGTATAATGGTTTCATCAATTTAAATACAGGTGTGATTGGTCCTGACTCAACTTATCCAAATTCAATCTATTCTGAAGCAATAAGTTTGAAAGCAGGTGTGAAATACACAATCACTGGTGGCAACGCCAATGTTAGATGGAGAATCTTTGATTTCTCAGGAAATTATTTGGGAAGTTTGAGCGGTTCTTCAACTTATACTGCAACAGAAAATTGTGTGGCTTACATATTGTTCTATGCTGGTGCAAGCAGCGATGAAAGAAATTGTGTCATCACAGCAAATGAAAAAGCGACAACAATTCCAACACAAAGTTTGGGAAATAGAATTTATGTTGCGACTTGGACCGCAAATAAGATCGAAGTAACTTTGAATGTCAATGATGTTAACAGTGGCAATGGGTCGACATCTGCAACCATAACACCAAGTTTGACAGACAACAAAGTTTACATCAAATATGACAGCAAAGATATCTATGCAGGACAAAGTTCTTCCGATACCATTGCTCCTGTAGCAAGCAGAAATGGTTATTCCTTCAATGGTTGGTATACCGATCCAACAGAGGGAACAAAAGTTATCAGTGCTGACGGAACTTTGGTTTCAAATTGGACAACAGCGACTGCAACAACTCTCTATGCACAATGGACAGCAAACAAATACACCATTACTTTGAATGGAAATGGTGGAACAGTCACAAGTTTGACAGCAGGAAACAATGTTACAGTTTCTGTTGCAAACTCTCAACTTACAGCAACATTTGACCAAACAGGAACATTTACTGCTGGAGTTAAGAGAACAGGTTACACGTTCAAAGGTTGGTTCAACAGTGATGGTTCTCAAATTACAGGTTTGACAAACGGAACAATCTCTGGAAGTAACGGAACTTACACATCAACAAGCAACTCAGTTTTGAATCTTGCAAGTTCTGGCAATATTGACATATATGCAATTTGGGAAGCAGATTATGTTGAAGTTACTTTGAACGTAAATAAAGGAACAGGAAGCACAACTCCTACAGTTGCTCACACAACACTTTACGTGAAATATGGAACAAATTATTCTGAAGCAATTTATGACAAGGCAAATTCTTCAACAAGCAAGATTGGACTTGTTAATGCATCTAGAGATGGATACAGCTTCAGTGGTTGGTTTACAGATGCGACAAATGGAACACAGATTACAAATGAGTCTGTTGTTGGAACTGGCGTTGTTTATGAGGACGGAACATATAAAATCACCTTGTATGCACATTGGACAGCAAGACAGTTTACTGTTACATACTTCAAGAACTTTGACGACACGACAACAAGTCAAGCAGACACTTTGAAGGCTACATTTGACCAAACATACACCGTTCTTGGAATTAACAACAGTTTGTTTAATTTTGATGTGACTGGTTGGACTTTCCAACATTGGGCAACAAGTTCAACAGGTGGAACAACATACAACCCTGGTGATATGACTTACACAATCAATGGAAATCTCAATCTCTACGCAATCAGACAAGCAAATGCTTACACTGTGACATATGATGCGAATGACAGCAATTATCAAGGAACAGCTGTTTTGAAAGATGGTATGTCAAAGGTTGTGGAATATTATTACAATCAAGCCGTTGACATTTCTTCAAGATATGACAGAGAAGGATATGCTTTTGCTTCTTGGAACACAAAGGCAGATGGAACAGGAACAACAATCACATCAAGCAACAACACAGGACTTGTTGCAAACGATGGTGGAAGCATAACATTGTATGCAATTTGGACTGCAGGTTCTGTAGATTACACTGTTTACCACTATACACAGACAATTGATGCTGCAAAGAATGGTAGAACAGAATTTAGTGTTTCTGACATGTCAAACTATACATTGACTGGAAGTGCAGAAACAAAACAAGGTATAAGTGGAACAACAATTTCTGAAGATACATTAAATTCATATTATAAGACTTTGACAGGATTTACAAAATCTTCAACTGTTGTGACAAATGTCGCAGGAAACAGTTTGGTTATTCAGGCAGATGGATCTCTTAAGGTTTATTTGCTTTACACAAGAGATGCATATTCAATGACGGTTGAAATGCAGACAGGAATTGAATCTGTTACTGCAACAGCAAAAGATGCTCAAACAAATGGAACGAGAACATTATCTGGAAGCACTTCTGGAAAGAATGTGACATTTAATGGAATTTTCTATGGTGAAACAGTCACTGTTTCTGCAGGTCTTATGGCTGGTTACACAAATCCAAGTTTTGCAGTGATTTCTCCAGAAGGCTTGGTATTCTCATCAAATTCATTTGATATGCCTGCTTCAAATGTTGCTCTTTCAGTTGTGGCAACAGCAGGACAAGTTACTTACAAAATCAATGTATATTTGATGGGTACAAATGGAGAATATCCAGAAGATGATGCTCCTTCTGAAGTGATCACAAATGGTCTTTCAGGACTTGTTAACACAGAAATCACAATCAGTTCAACGGTTTATACAAAAGCTGGATTTACATTTGATGACACAACAACTACAGACGAAGATATGACAAAAGTTTTGACTGCTGAATATCGTGACGGTCAAGTTGTTGGAACAACTGTGTTCAAACTTTACTATTCAAGAAATCAATACACATTGACAATCAAACCAAATGGTGGTCAGTATGGTTCAACAAGTGACGACACTCAAATTACGAGATATTTTGAGGAAACTTACACTGTAAATAATCCAGATAGACCAGGATATACTTTCTCTGGATGGACTCTTACAGGTGGGTTTGGAAATCTCAGTGGAACAACTTTCACATTTGGTGCTGGAAACAGCGTTTTGACAGCAAACTGGAATGCAAATACGGTTGAAGTTACTTTGAATCTTAATTATGATTCTTCAACAAAATCACAACCAAGTTTTGTTGAAACAGATGGAAAAATCTATATCACATATGATACTAAAAACATCTACGCTGGAAGAACTGGAGATTCTTATCCTTATACTCCAGAAGGAGAGGTGATTGCTCCAAAAGCACAAAGAAACGGCTATGATTTCCTTGGCTGGTTCACTGAAGAAACAGAAGGAACAATGGTCATCAACAGCAATGGTGTGCTTGAAAACAATTGGACGACATCAAACCTTGATGGTCAAGTGCTTTACGCTCATTGGGATATCATTGATTACACCATCACCTATGTAAATGATGGCGGAACATTGGATCCTTCTGCAGTGACAACTTATACAATTGAAAGTGGCGATTCACTTCCAAACATCACAAAAAGTGGATACTCATTCATGAATTGGAAAGCCACAGCTGTTGAAGGAAACTGGGTATTGAACACAGAATATCCTGCACAAACGAATCTTGGTGGAATGTATGGCGATGTAACTTTGAATGCATTGTGGCAAGCAAATGTTTATGAAATCAAATTGAATGCAAACCAAGGAACAGGAACTTCAGATGTTACAATCACTCCTTCAAATGGTTTGGTTTACATTGCATACGCTGACACAAGTTTCTATACTGGCAGAACTGCACCAACATTCCCTAATGCAATTTCAGGTTCAAAGATTTCACCTGTTGCAAGCAGAGATGGATACAACTTCAATGGTTGGTGGACATTGGCTACTGGCGGAGTTCAAGTGATCTCAAATGCAGGTGCATTGATTGCCAATGTTTCAGGTTGGACTGATGCAAGCGGAAATTGGATTGCGACAAGCGATTGTGAATTGTTTGCTCAATGGACAGCAAAAGACAACATTGTTGTCACATTTGACTCAAACATTACAACATCTTACGCAAGAGACAATGTTTCAATTTCTCCAAGTTCAAAAGTTGTTGCATTCAATGGAACTTATGGAGAACTTGCAACAGCAACAAGAACTGGATACACATTTGGTGGTTGGTTCAAAGAAGCTGCATGCACAAATAGAGTTACAAGTTCAACTCAGGTTGTGGATTCAAACAACCATACATTGTATGCACAATGGACAGCAAATACACAAACTGTGACATACACAACTCAAAATGTGACAGTTGGAGAAGATTCAACAAAATCCGTTGCATCTCACAGCGCAAATGTGACTGCAACATTCACAGCAAACACTGGATATTCTTTGCCTTCATCAATTATTGTTAAGGTTGGAAGTTCGGTTATTGATTCTGGTTATACTTACACAAGAGCAAATGAAAACAAATCTGCAACACTTACAATCAACAGTGGATACATCAACGAAAATGTTGAAATCATCATTACTGGTGTTGCGGGAGTTAACACTGTGACATTCAATTTGGAGAAAATCACATACACTGGCTCTGATTCTGCAACAAGTGGTGTGGCTTACAGTGCATATCTTCACAGAGTTTATGGATATGACTTGCCAAACTCAATTTCAGTGACAATCAATGGTAAAGAAGCAGCTGTAAACACTGATTACACATATGTTGTTGATGCAGACGGACAAAATGCAACAATCAACATCTTTGCAGATAAAGTTGTTGGAAACATCGTAATCACTGCAAGTGCAACTCCAAAGACACCAACTGTGACATTTGACGCAAATGGTGGAACTGTTGGAACCGCAAGCAAAACGGTTACATTTGCAGAAACTTATGGAACGTTACCTACTCCAACAAAGGCAGGTTACACTTTTGCTGGATGGTACACAGAAAAACTTGCTGATAATGCAAGCATAGATGGGAAGACAAAGATCGAAGAAACAACAAATGTGACAAGAGAAGAAAATCACACATTGTATGCATATTGGACAGCAAAAACTGTTCAAGTGCATATTGCAAACTTCTCTGGCGGAGCTTATGAAGGTTCTGTCATGGGATCTGATACTGGAGAATACACAGCGACATACAAAACAGGAGATGTCATTACTCTTTCATACTCTCCAAAGATGAATGGGGAAAATGCACTCTATTCATTCAGCAAATGGGTTTTGGGAACTGAATGGGGTTCAACAACCCTTTCAGACGGAGTGTATGCAATTTCTGAAGCAGACACTGATGCTGGAGTCACAATTGAAATTCGTGCTTGCTATTTGGTTACAGGAACTGCAACTGCAGTCACAGAAGGAAAATCTGGCGATGCTTCTGGTGGAACTGTGAGAGTTTATGAAGGTGACACAAGTGAAGCTACAACATCTTATAGTTGGGGTTACACTGGACCAACACAAACAACACAAATCTACGCTGATGCAAAAGAAGGATATCGTTTTGATGGATGGTTCACAAATTCATCTTGCTCAGGCGATGCAATCTCTACAAATGCTCAATATGAATATGCGTTTGGTTCAACAGGACACTTCAATTTGTATGCTAAATTCACAGCAATAAACTACACTATTGACTATGTTCTTAATGGTGGTGAGTGGTCAACAGGATTCAATCCAACGACATCATATAAGACAACTCAAAGTGTGACACTTCCAGTTGCAGCAAACTTGACAAAAACTGGATATACCTTTGCTGGTTGGTATGAGTCTGAAACATTAGATGATGATGTTGTCACATCAATTCCTGTTGGAAGCCTTGGAAACAAGACCTTCTATGCAGATTGGACAGCAAACACATACACAATCACTCTTGATTCAAATGGAGCAACAGTTCCAGGAACATCATCAGTTCAAGCAATTTATGAAACAACAACAAGTTTCACAATCACAAATCCACAAAAGACGGGTGCAACTTTTGAAGGTTGGACAACTGCTCAAAATGCTGGAGTTGTTGTGATTGGTGTTGACGGAAATTTGGTTGCTGGAGTTGAAGGATATACAACAGCAGATGGAAAGTGGCAAAACGCATCTGCAAATGTCGTTCTCTATGCAAAATGGTCAACAAACAGTTATGGATTGAGTTTCACAATTGACAGTGATCAAATTGAAAAAATTACGATCAACAGCACAGATTACACACAAAGTGGAACAGCAAGCATTGTCTATGGCAGTGAGGTTTCAATCACTGTGACAACAAAAACCGGATATGTTATCGACAAGATGACTGGCGGAACAACAAGTGCTCCAACAAGTGGTGTTGGAACAATTGCCGGTGACAAATTCAGTGCAACTTACAACTTTACATTCAATTACACTGCAACAGCAAACGGAGGCGTTGCATACTATATCGTCGTGACAAGCAGAGTTTTGAGATATACAATTGCTTTCAACAGCAACACTGGTGTTGGAACAATGGACAACTTGGAAATGGATTATTTCACAGACAAAGCGCTTACAACAAACACCTTCACAAAGGCTGGTTACACATTCTTGGGTTGGAACAGAACTCCTGGTGCTTCAACGGTTGAATTTACAGATGGACAATTGATTGAAGAAGCTCTCACAACGGCAGACGGATCAACAGTTACTTTGTATGCAATTTGGAGCGCAGATACAAACACAATCACATACAATTTGACAAACTTGAGCGAAAATGCCGATGCTCCAAAGACAGCAATCACTTATGCAAATGATGTGAACTTCACAATCACACCAGATGCTGGATACAATTTGCCAGCAACAATCACTGTCGTTGTTGGAACCACAACATTGGTTGTTGATGATGGTTACACATACAGTTCAACAACTGGTGCAGTGACAATCAAGAAAGACTTTATCAATGGAAACATTGTGATTACTGCAAGCGGTGTTGCAAAACAACTCACAGTCACTCTTGATCCAAATGGTGGAAATGTTTCCCCTACAACAATCACGGTGACATTCGCAAACGCATATGGTAGCATACCAACACCAACAAGAACAGGGCATACTTTTGCTGGTTGGTGGACAGATGCGGCTGCTGGAACACAAGTGACAAGTTCGACAACAGTAACAAACCCAGACAATCACAAATTGTTTGCTCATTGGACAGCAAACATCTACACAATCACATTGGACACAAATGGTGGGAATATGCTTGATGGCGTTGCTCAAACTGTTTACGTTCAATATGACAGCAACAAGATTTACATGACAAACACAAATGGTGTACTTTCAAATGAAGTTGCTCCAAGAGCAGAAAGACAAGGCTATCAATTTTCTGGTTGGGGTGCTGGTGCAACACAAGTCATCACAGAAACTGGTGCCTTGAAAGTTGGAGTTTCTGGTTATACTGATGAAAATGGAAATTGGATTTACACAGACAACTTGCCACTGACTGCACAATGGACAGCAGATCCTGACACGCCATACACCGTAAATCACTATCAAGAAAAAATTGGAATTGAATCTCCAAGCACTTCAGATAGCACACACTGGGATTTGGCTGACACAGACAATTTGTTTGGAACAACTGACAGTGAAGTTACTCCAAGTGTTAAGACATACACAGGCTTCACATCACCAGCAACACAAACTGTTGTTGTTAAAGCAGATGGAAGCACAGTGGTAAACTATTACTATACAAGAAATCAATATTCATTTGATTTGGCTGGATATTTCAGTGCTTGTGGCGGACAGTCATCAACTATTGGATTAAACAAAGTTGATATTGATATTCAAGGATTGGAAAAATATACTCAGGTTTCTGATACAGCAGTATCTAATGTTGATTATGGTGCAACAATTGATGTTTCCAATTTGTTGCTCTATGCTGGTTATAATTATATTGGTTACAGCACCAGCGATGATAATGAAGTTGGGGAAACTCCTGATTTTGAAGATGATGCTTTTGAACCAATTAACATCACAATGGGGACAGAAAATGTTGTATTGCATCTCTATTTCACAGGAAATGGTTACACAATCAACTATGTGCTTGGAAATGGCGGAGTTAACGGAAATAACAATCCTGCAAATTATACAACATACAACACTCAAAGAACCTTTGTATTGAGTGATCCTACAAGAACAGGACATACCTTTGCTGGTTGGGATGTTGTAGCGTGGACAGACGGAACTCACTCTGACACACTTCCAACAATTGAACAAACAACAGTTGATTCTGAAATAAGAAACACTTTGACAATACCTGCAAACACCTACGGAAACATCACATTGACTGCAAAATGGACAGCAAATGATGTTACAATCAATCTCAATCAAAATGGTGCAACAACTGAAGGAACATTGAAAGTTGTTGCAAAATATGAAGAAACAACAAGTTTCACAATCACAAATCCACAAAAAGTTGGACATACCTTCCTTGGATGGACAACTGAAATGAATGGTGGAACACTTGTTATTAACACAGACGGAAGTTTGGTTTCTGATGTTGCAGGATACACTTCTGGTGGCAAATGGGCAAGGGCAGAAGAGACAACTCTTTATGCTTCTTGGAAAGCTCATACATACACAATTGTGTTCAACGGAAATGGTTCAACAAGTGGAACTATGGATGATTTGCCAATGACTTATGGTGTTGCAAAGAACTTGACAAAGAATGCATTTGTAAAAACAGGATACAATTTCCTTGGATGGTCTAATCAGGCTGATGGAGAGGTTGTTTATGCAGACGAAGCGGAAGTTATCAACTTGACCGAAACTGACGGTGCAACAATCAACTTGCATGCTGTTTGGGGTGCTGATGCAAACACTCCATACACAGTGACAATCTATCAAGCAAACACCTCAGGTGCTTATGAAGCGACAGCAACTTTGACAGACCCAAGAACAGGAACAAGTGATTCTAAAATCACTTTTGCAACATCAAATACTTCAATCACAATCAATGGAAAGAAGTATGAATATACAGGATTTAGTTATGACGCAACAAGATCAGCAATCGACAATGATACAAACATGACTATTTCTGCAGATGGAACAACAAACATTGCGATTTATTTCAGCAGAAACCAATACACATTGACAATCAATGCAAATGGTGGAACTTATGCTGGATCAAGCACAACAATCAGACAATACTATCAAACAACTTACCAAGTTTTGGATGTTAATCGTGAAGGATATACATTTGGCGGTTGGACATTCAATGGTGTTGGTTCGTTTGATGAAGAATCAAAGATTTATACATTTGGTGCAGGAAATGACACTTTGACAGCAGAGTGGGATATCCTTTCTTATACATTGACTTTGACAAAGGACAAAGGTTTTGAAAGTGTTACTGCAACAGGAACTGGTGTTTCTGGTGGAACAGATGGAGTTTATACTGTTGTTTATGGAACATCTGTGACAATCACATACAAACTTTATGGCGGATTCAACTTTAAGGGATATGAAAGTGTTGGAGAAACACAAGTCACAGTTTCTGACAATGCTTTCGCAATGCCTGCTGGAAATGTTGGAATTCGAGTTACATCAAATGAAAATGATTATATTATCAGATTCAATTTGAATGGTGGAACTGGTTCGACTCAAACAGTTGATTTGAATGCCAAGTATGATACATCAATCAATTTGACTACAATTGAAACTCTTGGTTGGTCAAGAGAAGGTTATGAATTTGGTGGTTGGGGACTTACTCCACAATCAACTGATGCGGCTTACACTGATGGACAATCAGTTTCAAGACTTGCAGAAAGTGGCGTGTTCAACTTGTATGCAATTTGGGGCGCAAATCAATATCAAATCACCTTCAATGGAAATAACGCAACAAGTGGAACAATGGATCCAATTAATGCGACATATAACACAGAAGTTACATTGACAACAAATACATTTGAAAAAACAGGTTTCACTTTCCTTGGCTGGAGTGAAAACTCAGGAGCAACAAGTGCAGACTATGTTGACGGAGCAAAATTCACATATTTGAAAGCTGGAAACATGGAATTGTTTGCAGTATGGTCAGAAAATTCATACACATTGACTCTTGATGCAAACGATGCAAACTATCAAGGGACAGCAGAGCTTATTGCAGGAAAGAGCAAGACTCAAACATTGAAATACACTGCCGCAGCAGATTTGAGTGCAATCTACACAAGAACAGGTTACACATTTGCTGGTTGGGCTTACGACGCAGAAGCGGTAACTCCTGACTTCTTGCCAACAGATAAACCAACTGGACTCGTTGAGACAGATGGCGGAAGCATCACATTGTATGCTGTTTGGACATCAAATGATGTGACATACAAAGTTGTTTACTATGGACAGACAGTTGATGCGGCAAGAAATGATTTGACAGACTTTACTGTTGAAAACAGAAATAACTTTACAATTATTGATTCAGAAACTAAGACTGGAAAGACAGGTTCTAATGCAGTTTATGACTTTAAGGCTATTGATGGATTTACATCAATGGGCACAATGTTGACAAACTCTGGAAACAACAGCATCATTATTCTTGCAGATGGAAGTTTGGAAGTTTACTTGCTTTACACAAGAAATTCAAACAATGTTTCTGTTGAAATCGGAGCAGGAATTGTCAGCGTTGACATTTCATACTCGACAAGAGAAAATGGAGATTCATTCACATCAAACGACACAGTTGAAGTGTTCTTTGGAGAAGTTTTGACAGTCACAGCTGTTTCAAAAGTTGGTTATGCAACAAACGCTGTTATCACTCTTACAGGGGCAACTGAAACATCAACAAACCCTACAGTGTTCACAATGCCAAATCAAGCAGTTACTGTTGAAGTTTATGCAAAACCAAACACAGACACACCTTACACGGTTTACCACTACAAAGAGAACCTTGCAGGTGGATTTGATTTGTTTGAAACAGAAAACTTGACTGGAACAACAGACACAACAGCAACAGCAACTGTGAAGGAATATACAAATTATTATCATGACAGCAGTGTTGAAGGAACAGTCTTAAGCGGAAACATTGCTGGTGATGGAAGTTTGGAACTTTCTGTTTACTACAAACTTGAAACATACGAACTTACTTTGACAGCTGACGAACGTATCAATGGCGTCAAAGCAACTGGTGTTGGTGTAAGTTTGAAAGAAGGAAATGTTTACACAATCAAAGTTACAGCTTCAGTTGAACTTTCATACACATCAATTCAAACTGGTTACAGCTTTGCTCGTTGGGAAGTTGAAGATGACCTTGTTACAGTTTCAAACAATACCTTCATCATGCCAGCAAGCAACTTGACAATCAATGGTGTTTCGGAAGCAGTTGGATATCAAATCATCTATAATGGTAACAACGGTTTTGTCAACGGAGCTGAAACTTATAATCAAAAAGTAATCTTCAATGAACCTACAAACATTCTTGAAGCAAGTACTGCAACAAGAACTGGATACACATTTGACAGATGGAACACCAAGGCAGATGGAACAGGAGATGACTATGTTGCTGGTGCAGATTATACTCACACTACAACAACAAACCTTGTTTTGTATGCAATCTGGACTGCAAATAAATATGATGTGATTTACAATTCAAACAATGGACAATCACAAAGCAAAACAGATGTTGATGGTGCAACTTATGACAGCGAATATACATTCCTTGACAACACGGCTGAAAATGGAATGGGCTGGACAAAAGAAGGCCACACCTTCCTTGGTTGGTCCACTTCAGATTCTGCAACTTCAGCAGAATACACAGTTGGAAGCAAAATAAATTACACAATTGATGGCGATTTGACATTGTATGCAGTATGGAAAGCAAACACATATAATATCATCTACAATGCAAACACAATTGCATCAAATCAGACTGACTTGTATGGAAATGTTGAAGGCTCAACAGCTTCAACACCTGCAGTTTATGGGCAAGAAGTGACAGTTGCAGAGAACGGATTCTCAATCACTGGTTACACATTCTTGGGTTGGGATGAAAATCCAAATGCGACAACTCCAACATACACTGCAGAAAACAACAAATTCGTTTACCAAGTTGCTGGAAATACAACATTGCATGCAATTTGGCAAGCACAAACTTTTGAAATTCAAGTTCAAAAGGACGGAGCAACAGTTGACACATTGTCAGTTGTTTATGGAAATGATTACACAAGTGAAAAACTTATCACTGATGTTTCAAAATACAGCAAGACAGGTTACAACTTGACAGGTTTCTTTACAACTGCAAATGGTGGAACAATGTTGTTTGACAACAGTGGTGTATTGCAAAACAATGCAACTGCAGAAAGCATAATCACAAACAATGGAATTTGGGCTTATGCAAACAACTTGGTTGTTCATGCAAATTATTCACCAAAGGCATACACAGTTAACTTTGATGTTGAGACAACAAAACCTGAAAGTGAAACTCCAACATTGCCAGATAATAAGAATTCTAAAACAGTTTATTATAATCAAACATTTGGAGCGGACAACTTCTGGCCAACTCCAACATTGGAAGGATATTACTTTGATGGTTGGTCAACAAGCAATATGTATCGTGCTCTTGCAATGCAACAATATGCAAGATTAATCTTGGGATTGGAAGCTGATGATCCAATTACAGATGAACAAATTGCTGAAGTTGAAGCAGACATCAAAGAACAAGAACAAACTGATGGAAAAACATACATCTTCTCACGTGGAGAAGGGGAAGAAGCTGTTGATTATGTCTATGTTTTGAGAAACATAGCAGACAACACTCCAACAACCACACTTGTTGATGTTACAACTGTTGAAAATTCTTATATTCATGCAGATACATTGATCACAAGTGACAAAGAATTCTTTGCAGATTTGGAAGATGACAATGCTATCACAGTTTACGCAACATGGATTGGAAGAACAGACATTTCATACACTCTTTATTACTTGATGGAAAACTTGGAAACAAAAGGTGACGATGAGGTTGATGAAGTGATTGTTGCTGGAGATAAGACATATCCAGAACTTTCTGAAGGACAGTTTGTAAATTACAATGGAATGACATATGTTGTTAAAACTGTTGAACCTCATACCGACGCTCTTGTTGCTGACAAGGTTATCAACTATATCAGAGAGTATGACTACACAGGCTTCAAATATCATGCTTATGAATATCAAGATGACAGCATCAATGGTGATGGATCAACAAAAATCTATGCATTCTACACAAGACAAATCTACACATTAACATTGAAAACAAGCAAAGGTGTTGACAGTGTTGAAGCAACGGGAACTGGTGTTTCTGGCGGGGCTGACGGAGTTTACTCTGTTAAATATCAAGCAGAGGTAACTTTGACAGCAAACCTTAAACCTGGTTATGCATTCAATTCTTGGGTAAATCAAGAAGGATACACATCAGTTGAAGTTGTGGACAACAAGTTCACAATGCCAGACACAACACTTGGCGTTTATTTGACAGCAACTGCAACTGCTCAAAATGTTAACTATTATGTTGAATATTATCAACAAAACATCGCAGGTGACAACTACACAATCTTTGGTTCAAGACAAACAGAAACTGGAACAACAGATACTTTGGTTGACATTTCAAAATACAGCAATACAACCTATGAAGGTTTTGCTTATGACCACTATACAGTTGTTTCAACATCAAATGGAAACACCGGTGAAGGTGATAGCCCGGTTGTAAATGGTAGTTTGAATATTGATGGTGACGAATCACTTGTAATAAGACTTTATTACACAAGAAACAGTTATTCTGTTGTGCTTTCAGCAAACAAAGGCATTGCAAGTGTAAGCCTTGACGCAACAGGAACTGTGACAAACACAGGAAACACATACAGTGTGAGATATGGGGACACTGTAACTCTTTCTGCGACCGCAAAATCTGGTTATACTTTTGCAAACTGGACAAAAGATGCCGGAAGTGCAAATGTTATCATTTCAAATGAAACATCAAGCACAGGTGCAACATTCACTATGGCTGCTGGAACGGTTATGCTCACTGCAAACGCAACAGCGGACAGTGACACTGCATATCAAGTGAACTATTATGTTCAAAAAGCTGATACTGATTTGAGTTTCGTTCTTGACAGTGCATTTGATGAATATTCAATTGCAACCAACACTGCAGGAAAGACGGGAACAACTGACACATTGGCTCCTATTGACACATTGAGTGCGGTAAGTTATGTTGGAATGCAATATTCTTACTACACAGTTGTTTCAACATCAAATGGAAACACAGGAGCAGATAGCGAACCTGTGACAAACGGAAATCTTAACATTGATGGTGATGACAGTCTTGTAATCAATTTGTATTATGTTCGTGAAACATACAAATTGACGCTCAACACAAGTGTCGGCGTTGCGACAGCAACTGCAATCGTTGGGTCTGGAATCAGCAAAGCTGAAGAAGCAAACACTTATGATGTTATGTATAATGTGACAGTTCAACTTGCTCACACATTGACATCAAATGGTTATTCATTCACAGGTTGGGTTGACAGTGCTGAAGACAGCAAAGTTTCTGTAAGTGACGCACAGACATTCACGATGCCAACAAGGGCAGTCGTTTTGACAGCAACTGCAAATGCTAATGCTTACACAATCACTTTGAATGGAAATGGTGGTCAAACATCTACAAGTGAAACAGAGATTCAAGTTCCTGTAACATTTGATTCTGATGTGACATTGCCAGCAAACACATTTGAAAAAGCGGGATACACCTTCCTTGGTTGGTCTAAGACTGATGATGGGGAAGTTGCATATGCTGACGAAGCAACATTCAAATATGACATTGTGGGTGACATGGAATTGTTTGCTGTATGGGGCGAAAACACATACACAATTGTTTATAATGAAAACAATGGTTCTGGAACAATGGCAAACACTGTTGCAACTTATGACAAACCTGCACAACTTACTGCAAACAGTTTTGTGAGAACTGGATATACATTTGCTGGTTGGTCAACAGATCCTAACGCAACAGAATTTGAAAATGTTGAAAATGCAACAACAAAAGGTATCTACTTTGATGGAACAAATTATTCAGCTTATAACTTGACCGAAAAAGGTGAAATCACAATTTATGCAATCTGGCAAGAAAACACATACACATTGACACTTGACGGAAATGATGGAAGTGGATATCAAGGCAGCGCTGTTTTGATTGAAGGAAAGAGTCCAACTCAAGTATTGAAATATGAAACTGAGAATGCAGACTTGACATCAATCTACACAAGAGTGGGATATGAATTTGTTTCTTGGAACACAGAAGCAGATGGAACTGGTGTGAAATATCTTGCAACAGATACTCCAAACAAATTGGCAACAGGTGTGGCAGGTGATAATGCTGTGACATTGTATGCAATTTGGAAGGCAATTGAAGTTGAATATAAAGTCAATGTTTACGAACAAAACATTGATGCTGCAAGTGATGAATTTAACACAGACAACTTTACACTTGTTGCAAACAACACATACGAAGCATTGACAGGCTCTTCTGTGACAATCAATGATTATGTGACAGTAAGAACTGGATTTGAATATGCTGGATTCACAACAAACAAGGCAAACGCCGTTGTGGTTATCAATGACGGAAGCTTGGAAATCAACTTGTGGTACACAAGAAATGCTTACACATTGACAGTTAACTCTGTTGCTGGAGACAATGGTGTCGCTGAAGTTACTGGAAGTGCAATCTATGACTTTGGAAAACAAGTGACAATCACAGCAACAATCAATGTGGGCTACACATTCGCAGGATTTGCTTCAAGCAATCCAAGTTTGTTTGGAAATGTTTCTGCTGAACAATGTACAGTTGAAGGCAATGTTTACTCATACACATTCACTATGCCAGCTGGAAACTTTACTTTGACAGCAAGCACAACAAAGAACACAGACACAGCATTCAACATTGTATATCTCTTCGAAAGTCTTGACGGAGAGTTTGTTGAAGACGCAGAACTTTCTGCAGATTTTGGAAAAGTTGGACATGGACAAACAGAAAGCATCATCACTCGTGCAATGATTGAAGAAGCAAACAGAGTAGAAGATGAAGAAACTGGTTCAATTCCAACAGTTAAGGGATTTGAATACAGCAACTTTGGTGTGTTGAATGAAGAAGACGGCACATACAACGTTGTCACAATCAAAGGTGACGGTTCAAGTGTGGTTTATGTTTACTATGCAAGAATGTCATACACATTCACAATCAACTATTATTATGTTGACACAACAACACCAATCACATCTGAGTTCTCTATGACTTTGAAACATGAAGAATCTCACACAGAAACATCTCCTGTCATCACAGGATACACAGCGGACAGAGATTCAGTTTCTTGTACAATTGATGGTGCAGATGTTGTGGAAAATGTTTACTACACAGCAATTGAATATACTTTGACTTATAATGCTAATGGTGGAGAAGTTTCTTCTGACAGCCAGAAGTTCACAATTGAAAATGATGTGACATTGCTTCAACCAACAAAGACAGGCTTCACATTCTCACATTGGGAAGTAACAGAAGTCGCAAGTGAAACATCATTCAAGATGGGTGATGAATTTACAACAATGATCAACAAAGGTGCTTATGGAGATGTGACTCTCACAGCACAATGGAAAGCTGAAACAAATTCAATTACATATCGTCTTACAAATGCGGTTTTGATTAGCGGACCAGAAAACGACGAAATTGTCAGTGGAACAGATTTTGAAGCAACAATTTCAGCAAATGTAGGTTATTCACTTCCAGGAAGCATCACTGTGGTTGTTGGTGGAAGAACTTTGGAAGCAGATGAATATACATACACTCAAACAACTGGAGTTATTTCAATCAGTGGAGAGTTTATTGTTGGTGATGTTGAAATCACAGTGGTTGCAACAGCAAATTCTTACAAAGCAACAATCAATTCAACAAACACAACTGTAAGCATTGATAACATAAGTTTTGAAAATTCGGTTGAGACAACAGTTTCGACAGGAACAACTTTGACAATCTATGCAAAGGCAAACACTGGTTATGGAGCGACTGGAATTGTGTTTACAGTGACAGGTGGAACTGCAACAATCAGTTCAGTTTCTGAAGAAAATGGAGTTTACAGTGTTGTTGTCAGTGACTATACTGGTGAATTCACAATTATGGCCACAGCAACAATCAACAGCTACACATTGACAATCAATCCTGCAAACGGAATTTATGAAGGCAGTGCCGAAGCGGTTACAATCACTCAAAACTACAACACAACTCTCACAATTTCCAACCCAACACGCACAGGATATGTGTTTGATGGTTGGTCACTCTCTGCAACAGCAGGCGGAGAAGCCTTTGGATCATTGCAAGATGGTTTGTACACATTCGGTGCAGGAAACGACACTTTGGTTGCAACATGGCATGCAGATAAGTTTATGGTTACAATCGACTTGAATGATGTTACGGTCGGAAACGGAACAACTGCTGCAAGCACAACCGTTGCAAATGCAGAAGTTGTCAATGGAAAAATTGTTCTTTATGCAGTTTATGATGGGACATACGAAACATTGTATAATGCTGATGATGAAGTTGTGATATTTGCAGATTTCACATCAGAAACTTTGACAAGAGCGGGATATACTTTTGCAGGTTTCTTTGACAAAGCGATTATGATTGGTGAAAGCACTGAAGGTGCAACACAAATCACAAGTGCGACAGGATTTGCAACAGCAAATAATGACACTGTGATCTACGCATATTGGACAAAGAACTCAAATACAAAATATACAGTAAATCATTATCTTGAAAAAGTTGGTATTGAAACACCAGACACTGCAAATTCTGACCATTGGGAATTGGCAGAAGATGGAACAGAAGTGTTCACAGATGGAACAACAGACGAAAATGTGACACCAGCTGTTAAGTCTTATGACGGATTTACATCTCCACCAACACAGACTGTGACGGTTAAGGCGGATGGCTCAACTGTTGTAAATTATTACTACACAAGAAATCAATACGCTCTTGACATTAAAGGTTTGTTCAACAGTTACTCTGAAGATACTCTCAGTGACACAACAGGATTGAACACATTCAACATCACAATTGAAGGTGTTGGTGAAGTTACTGGTGTGAACGACAGAAATCTGATGGTTGACTTTGGAGCAACAATTACAATCAACAATCTGACACTTTATGCAGGATATGATTATGCAGGTTACAGCATCGAAGGCGGAACAACTCTTGCTGAAAGTGATGTGACAACCTTTGCAGAAATCACATTTGATATGTATGGTGAAAACATTGTTGTTGTGTTGAACTTCTCAGGAAAAGCTTTTGATGTCAACTATGAACTTGATGGTGGTGAAAATGATGATTCTAACATTCTTGTTTACTACACATCAATAAATGAAAAGACGTTCACAATCGCTTCTCCAAGCAAGTCAGGATACAGCTTCCAAGGTTGGACAGTTGGTTGGACAGATGATGTTCATTCTTCAACTCTTCCAACATTGAACACTGGAGTTTTGACAATTTCAGTTGATACATACGGAAGCATCACACTTACTGCACAATGGAAAGCAAATGAATACACAATTACTCTTGATCAAAACGGTGCAACCACAGAGGGAACAAAATCTGTTGTTGCAACATATGACAGCCCAACGCTTGGTTCTTCAATTGACAACCCAGAAAGAACAGGACATACATTCCTTGGCTGGACAACAGGTTTGAACACTGGCGATGTTGTTATCGGAACAGATGGAACATTGCAAGCAGGTGTTGAAGGTTACACAGATGAAAGTGGAAACTGGATTCTTGCAAGTGGAACAACCTTGTATGCAAGTTGGAAGGTTCATGAATACACAATCAGATTCAATGCAAACACCGGGGCAGGAGAAATGGACGATTTGGAAATGACATATGGTGTTGCAAAAGACTTGCCAGCAAATACATTTGAAAAACCAGGATTTACATTCCAAGGTTGGACAAGAACTCAAGGAAGTTCAAATGTTGACTTTGTTGATAAGGAAAATGTCATCGACTTGACAACTGAAGATGGAGTTGTTGTTGACTTGTATGCTGTTTGGACAGCAAACACAAACACTGGATATAAGGTTGAAATCTATCAACAGACGACTGCTGGTGGAGACAATTATCAATTGCTTGACACAATGTCAAGAATCGACGGAACAACAGACGAAGCTTTGGCAATTTCTTCAACAAGCACAAGTGTGACAATCAATGATGTTACATATGCATTTGACGGATTTAGATATAATGCCGGCAAGTTTGCAACAAACAAAACTGACAATTCAACAGTTGTTGTTGCAGATGGAAGTTTGGTTGTTCAAGTTTACTTTGACAGAATACCTTACACATTGACAATTGACAAGCAAGAAGGTGTAACAAGTGTCAAGGTTAATGACGTTGAATTCACAACAGGCGAATTCTTGTATGGCACAAGCATCAAGATTGATGTCACTGTATCTGAAGGATACAGATGGGGTAACTTTGCAGTTTCAGGAACTGAACCAACTGGATTTGATGCAAGTGCATTAAGTCAAACAGTGACAATGGGACTTGGAAATGCAACCCTTACTGCTCAAGCAACAATCAGAAGCTTCACATTGACAATTGACCCAGCAGGTGGATTGTATGGTGATAGTGCAGACGAATTTGAAGTTACACAAAACTATGGAAGCACTTATGCAGTTTTGTCGCCAACAAGAGAAGGATACGCATTCACAGGTTGGAGCAAGAGTGCAGACTTCAAGGGAAATCTTGAAGAAAATGAAAATGGTTCTGTTTACACATTTGGTGCAGGAAATGATACTTTGACTGCAACATGGAAAGTTAACAGATACAAAGTCACATTAGACCTCAACGATGTCGTTGCTGGAAATGGAACAACCGCTGCAACAAGCAGTGTTGGAACAGTTAACAACGGAAAGGTTGAATTGTATGTGACATATGGAACAGATTATTCCGAAATGTTTATCAATGCATCAGAAACTGAAAGTGAAACGGCTTACAGCATTGATGACATCACAATCGCAAGAGAGGGATACACATTCAAAGGATTCTACACAGTGAGAAACCTTCTTGGAACTGAGTCAGTTACAGGTGAGAAGATTGATGCTGACACAGCTTTTGCGACAGCAAATAACGAAACTGTATTGTATGCATATTGGACAGCAAATGAAAACACTGCATACAAAGTATATCATCGCCAAGTAAATGTTGGAGTATATGACAACTTTACGGATGCAAACAGCACATTGATTGACACTGACACATTGAGTGGTGCAACAGACAGTGTGGTTACACCAGCAACTAAGACATACACAGGTTTCAGAGCTCCTGCTCTTCAACAGTTGACAATCACAGCTGACGGAAATGCTTCAATCACATATTATTATGCAAGAGAAGAATATGCTCTCACTTTGGAAGCTGGAACAGGTGTGGCTGCAGCAACAGCAAGTGGAACAGGCTTGATTGAACAAGAACCTGATGAAGATGCAGTCAATGCAAAAGCATATTTGGTTCAATATGGTGCAAACATCACTCTTACTGCAACATCAAACACAGGATATTCAATGACTGGCTTCACTGGATATGCAGTAGAAAATTTGGAAATCACAGAAGAAAACACAAAAGCAACTGCAACACTCACTATGCCAAGCACAACAGTTCAATTGGTTGCAACAGCATCTGCAAACAGATATGTTGTTAAATTGAATGTAAATGCTGGAGCAGATGAAGTTACAAGTGCAAATATTGATGCTCCTGTAGCCAGTGGAATCATTACTCTGTATGGTGAATACAACGGAACTTATGGAACTCTCTACACCGCCGATGGAACAGCTGTAACTCTTGAAAGTCTTGGACTTCAAAGAGAAGGTCATTCATTTGAAGGTTGGTTCACAACACCTATAGAAGCTGACGCAAGCACTGCTGACGCAACAGAAATTTTGGCAACTACAAAATTTGATCTCACTGCAGAAAGCGAAATCTTTGCTTACTGGACAATTAATTCTTACACATTGACAGTTGAATATGTTTATTCAGATGAAAGTGTTGAAGGAATTGCTGGAACAAAGGCATTTGAAGATCAGTCAATCACAGTCAAATTTGGTGCAGAAGCGTACATCGACAGCCCAGTGCTTTATGGTTACACTGCAGACCAAACAAGAGTAGGTTTTGCAAATATGCCAGCAAGCAATGAGACAATTACTGTTGTTTATACTGCAAAGCCTTACACAATTTCTTATGTGGAAGATGGCGGAACAATAAGTGGCGTGGCTGGAACAGATTACACAACAAACTACACTAAGGAAGTTGACATCAACCTTCCAAGCATAATTAAGGTTGGTTACACCTTTGCAGGCTGGAAAGTTACAACTGATTTTGGTGGAGATTTGACATTAGGAAATTGGAAGCAAAATGACATTTACACTGAAAACACAATTTCTGCTGGAATGTATGGAAATGTGACATTGACAGCAACTTGGACAGAAAATACAAATACTGGATATAAGGTTAATATCTACAAGCAAACAACTGCTGGTGGAGACAACTATGAAAAGACAGAAGTGACAAGAAATGACGGAACAACTGACAGTCCTATTAATGTTGCCAAGTCTGGAACTGGCGTGACAATCAATGATGTTACATATGCTCCAGATGGCTTCACTTATGAAGAAGAAAAGACAACATCAAACAACACAGTTGAAGGCGAATTTATTGTCAAGGCTGACGGAACATTGGAAATCAATGTTTACTTCTCAAGAAATCAATACACATTGACCATCAACAAGCAAGAAGGTGTGACAAGTGTTAAGGTCAATGATAATGAGTTCACAACTGGACAATTCTACTTTGAAGAAAGCATCAAGATTGATGTCACTGTATCTGAGGGATACACATGGGGTAACTTTGCAGTTTCAGGAACTGAACCAACTGGATTTAATGCAAGTGCATTAAGTCAAACGGTGACAATGGGACTTGGAAATGCAACACTTACTGCTCAAGCAACAATTAGGACATTCACTTTGACAATTGATCCAGCAGATGGTTTGTATAATGGAAGTGCTGATTTGTTTGAAGTTACACAAAATTATGGAAGCACTTATGCAGTTTTGACACCAACAAGAGAAGGATACACATTCACAGGTTGGAGCAAGAGTGCAGACTTCCATGGCAATTTGGTTGAAACTGACACTGGATACACATACACTTATGGTGTTGGAGATGACACACTGACGGCTCAATGGCAAGCAAGACGCTATGCAGTGAACTTCAATTTGAATGATGTGAACTTCAACAATGGTTCAACCGCAGCAACATTTGATGTGACAACAAACGAAGATGTTGCTTTGAAAGATTTGATCAATAAGGGAGTTTTGACACTCTATGCAACATATGACAGCGACTATTCAATTCTCTATACATCTCAAACGGGCACAGATTATGTTGAATTTGCAAACCTTTTGAGTGTGATAAGAGATGGTTATGATTTTGTTAAATTCTCTTCAAATCTTGACGGAACTGATGAAATTTTGAGCAGTGAAATGTGTGACACAACAACTGCATCCACAGTTTATGCAATTTGGAATGCTAAGACTTACACACTTACAGTTGACAAGAATTTGGAACAATTGGACATCACAGTTCTTGGGGCAACTCCTGTTGAAGAAACTGCAAATCAATATACAGTTGTGTTTGACTCAACAGTTAGATTGACAGCTTCAGTTTATGCTGGATATCATTTCAGCAACTGGACAGTTGAAGATGAAGTTAAGTCAACAACTGAAACATTTGACTATAAATATGAAACTGCTGGTGATGTGACAATTCGTGCCAACGTCGAAGCAAATCAATATACAATCCACTATGATCCTAATGGTGGAGAAGGTATGATTGCATCTGAAAGTGTTGCTTATGGCACTAGCGTTAATTTGAGCAATGGTGAAGGCTTCAGCAGAGAAGGTTACACACTTACTGGCTGGTCATATAATGACACAAGTTATGCTCTTGGTGCTTCGGTAATCAACTTGACTGACGTTGACAATGGCGAAGTTACAATGAAGGCAGTTTGGACACCAAACGACTATGTTGTGACATTTGAGACAAACCTTGGTTCTGCAGTTGACAACTTGCCTGCAATTTATGACCAAGCAGTTGAAATTGTTGGAACAACAAACAGAGCAGGTTACAACTTTGTTGGTTGGTCAACTACAAATGGAACATCTGCAGACTTTGAAAGTGTTGCAGACATTGGAGAATATGAAAACCTTACAGCTTATTTGATTGGAGAAGGCAAAGAAGGTGGAATCTATTTGTTTGAAGGCAAGTACTATGTGTTCAATTTGACAAGCGAAGACAATGGCGAAGTTGTTGTTTATGCAATTTGGTCAGTTGGTGCCGCACAATATAAAGTTGAATACTATCTTGAAAATGTTGACAATGACGAATACACACTTGATGCAACAAACAGTAAATTCATTGACAGCGTCACAGGAACAGAAGTTGAAATTGAACAATTGGCATTTGAAGGTTTCACAATCAACCTTAACCATGCAAACACTGTTTTGAGTGGTGTTGTTGCTGGAGATTCTTCACTTGTTTTGAGATTGTATTACACAAGAAACATCTACACTGTTGACTTTGTGACACCAAAACTTGGAGTTAAATCAGTCACAGGTGATGGAGAATACAAATTTGGTGCAACTGTGTCAGTTTCTGTTGAAGTTTCTGACGGATATGTGCTTGATCAAATCACTTATGGACAAGACGGAGTTTTGACTTCTGAAGATTTGCCATATGAATTTGAAATCAATTCAAACATGACATTTGTTGTGACTGTGACAGCATTGCCATTTGATTATAACATCAGATACAACTTTGAAAAGTTGGACGGAACAGGTTATGAAACTGATCCTGATGTGGCTGATGCAGTTCTTTCAGCAAATGTAGACACAGAAATCACATATGATATGATTTCCGAAAAATTGGTTGAATTTGACGGATTTACATATGAAAGAATGGAAACGGGAATCACTGTTAAACCAGAAAACAATGCAACAGTTGTTAATGTTTATTACTCAAGAAACAACTACACATTGACATTGCAAACAACAAAAGGCGTTTTGAGTCTTTCTGCAGAAACAGATGACCTCTATGTTGTTGAAATCACAGAAGATGTGCCAGAAAACGAAAAACAATATTCAGTTCGTTATGGTGCAGAAGTTAAGTTGATTTACGACATCAGAGATGGATTTGAATTTGAAAGTTGGTCATCTGCTTATGTGACCGGAGATGAAGAAACCGGATTTGTTATTGCAGAAATGCCAAATGAAAACCTTACAATTTATATCAATGCAACAACAATTCAAGTTGATTTCACTGTTCATTATTATTTGGAAAAGATGAGCAGCAGTGGTGGAAGTGACTTTGAAAATGATTATGTCTATGACAGCCGATATGACGAAACAAAACAAGGTTACACTGACGAAGAAATTGAAAGTGTTGACAACTTGAACTTGAGAACTATCCCAGGATTTACTTACTCTACATTTGCAAGTGGAGTGATTATCAATGGAGATGGAAGCACGGTTCTTGATGTTTACTATTTGAGAAATTCAATTGATGTGAACGTTTCTATGACAGAAGGTATTGCAAAAGTTGTTGCAACTGTCAGCGAAGAAGAGGGTGCATACGTATTTAAAAAAGAATTTACATCAGCTGGAACATTCTCAGTTAAATATGGTGCAAAGGTCATTTTGACCTATGAACTTACAAAAGTTAATGATGAAACAGGTTACAGCTTTGCAGGTTGGACCGGTGGTGTGCAAGAAGATGCTGGCACATACTATATCATCGCAGATACAACCGACTTCAACATCTCTGCAACCGCAACAAACAATCCATACATCATCACATTCTATGGAAATGGTGGACAATACATCAGAGTTGTTACAGAGGGAACTGAAGATACTGATGCTGTTACGGAAACAATCACTGAAATCACACAAGATGTTGTCTATAACAGAAGTGTTGTCTTGACAAAGAATATCTTCACTCGTGAAGGATACATCTTCCAAGGCTGGTCAACAGAACCTGAGGGAGAGGTTGAATATACTGATGAACAAGAATTTGTATATTCAATCATTGGCGACCTTGAACTCTATGCAGTTTGGGCGCCAATCAAATATAATGTTGAATACAACGCAAATGGTGGTGACGGAGTGATGACCGGTCACACAGACATTGTTTATGACCAAGAATTTGATTTGAACGAGAATCAATTCACACTCACAGGATACACATTCAATGGTTGGAGTTATGAAGCTGATGACACAACAATCAAAACAATCAGCAAAGACACAACAAAAGCTAAGAATTTGACTGCAACAAATGGCAAGACAGTCACACTTTATGCAGTATGGCTTGAAAACCAATACACATTGACATATGATTCAAACTACTCATCTGTGACAAGTGATGTTGAAGATGAGATGTCAGACCCAGAAACTTATGGATACACAGCAGATATCTTGATTAAAGATGCAAGTGCAACTGGTTTGGAATTTGCTGTGACAGGATACAAATTTGTTGGTTGGTCAAGAAATGAAGATGGCTCTGGAATTTTGCTTAGAGCAGGTGACACAGTTAACAGACTGACATCAGATGTTAATGGAAGTGTTGTGCTTTATGCAGTTTGGACACCAATCACATACAGCATTGCTTTTGCAAACAATGGTGGAGATGGTGAAATGGCACCTATGGAAGGTGTTAACTATGACACTGAAGTTAAGTTGACAAAATCCACATTCACAAAGACCGGATATGATTTTGCAGGTTGGACATATCAAGATGATGCAGGCACAAGTCATGACTTGGCAGACGAAGAAACAGTAAAGAACTTGACTGCAACCGATGGAAAAGTTGTCGTCTTGACAGCAAAATGGACCGCAACAGAATACACAATTACATATCTTCCAAATGATGGAACATTTGATCCATCACTTCAATTGGAAGAAGATGGAACATATAAGGCAACATTCACAATTGAACAAGACATAGTTTTGATTGCTGGAGATATGTTGACAAAGGTTGGGTATACACTCGTTGGATATTCATTCAGTGAAATCTCTGGAAACTGGGCAGAAAAAGTTGACGGAGATATTGCACTTTCAACTTTGACAGACAACACAATCAGCAAGGGTGTTTATGGTGATGTCACATTGCAAGCTAAATGGTCAGTGAACAGTTACACATTGACAATCAATTATCAATATGCCGATGGCGATGAAGCTCATGAGACCTACACAGAACAAGTTCCTTATGGATCTGAATTCACTGTAGCTTCTCCAGATATTGAAGGATACACACCTGATCAACAAGAAATCAAAGACACAATGGATTCAATTGACGGAAAGACATATTTGGTTGTATATCACGCAAATGTCTATGACTTGACATTCAATCTCAATGATGCCGAAGGATCTTCAAGAGCATCAATTGAATACATAACAGTCAAAGTTGTTTATGACAACACATATGCTGAAGCCTATGTTGAAGTTGAAGGTTCTGACAATAAGATAGTTGGACTTCCAACACCAACACGTCAAGGTTATGACTTTGCTGGTTGGTATTTGACAGCTGACCTTAATGATGCTGATTTAATCACCGAGGAAATGACTGTTAAGATCACGGAGAACACAACATTGTTTGCTAAGTGGACAGCAAACAGTGACACTAAGTTTACTGTTGAATATAAGTTTGAAAGTCTTGATGGACAGACATATGAACTCAGAACAGATTTGCAAGAATCAATCACAAGCCAAGGAACGACTGACACTCAAATCACAGAAGAAATGGTTGTTGCTTTGACAGGTGGGGCATATCCAACAATTGCTGGATACAAGTTTGAAGCAGTTGAACTTGCAACAATCGCTGCAAACGGAAGCACAGTTGTGACTGTTAAGTATGAAAGAGATTACTTCACATTGACTTTGAGCGTTGAAGACGGTGTGGGAGAATTCTCTGCAACAACTGAAGAACAATCAACCGAAGAAGGATTCTACATCAAAGATAATGAAGACGGGACATATAACGTAAGATACGAAGCAACAGTTGTTCTCAACCACACAATCTCTGACAATGGTTATGACTTTGCTGGATATGTAAGCGATGAAATTGAAACAATCACAGATAAGAAGTTTACAATGATTGCTGGAGATGCTGAAGTTACGGCAACAACTGATCCTAAACCATACACAATCACATTCCATGGAAATGGTGGAATGACAGCCGATGGATTGGATGTTTACACACAATCTGGTGCAGAAGTGGTTTACAGAGCAGAGGTTACACTCACTGCAAACTTGTTCTCAAATGAAGGTTACACATTCAGAGGTTGGGCTCTCAGCGAAGAAGATGCTGACAAGAGAATCTATGACTATGCTGAAGAAGCAACATTTGTGATGACAACTTACAGTGAAAATGTTGACCTTTACGCAGTATGGCGTCCAATTGGATATGATTTGACTTTGGAAGGTGACGCAGGTATCGACATCAGCAAAGCTGTTGTGACTGTAAACGGCGAAAAGATTGTTCTTGAAGACAAGATGTTGATTGACTATGACAGCACAGTTAGGGTTTACTATACCTACACTGATGAGGAAGGAACATCAACTGTTGTCAAGGGCGGTTATGACTTTGCTGGATTTAAGGTTGGAGAAAGTGTTGTTGGAACCGGAGAATACTATGAATTTACATTCCATGGAAACACAACTGTTGTTTTGACATCAACTCCAAGAAACGACACAAGATTTAAGGTTGTCTACCAAACAAAAGATTTGGTTGGAACAGGTTACACAGATGTTGATGAAAAACTTGTTAAAAACGGAACAACCGACATTGTAGTTAACTATAGTTATTTGAACGGACTTGGTTTGATTAACAGTTACGAAGGTTTTGTATATTCAGCATTTGAAGATCAAGACGGAAGTGCAACTGTTACAATCAAATATGGCAATGACACAGAAGAAGGCTATGCAACAACAATCTACATCAAATATGCAAGACTTCCATACAAACTTACTATGGTTTCTTCTGAAGGAGTCAGAACATTCACTCCTGTTGAAACAATTGAAGATTCAATCACGGCAATTGAAGGAGACTATCAAGTTTACTTTGAAACCCCATTTGATATCAATCTTGAAATGTTCAACGGATATTCATTTGATTCATTCACTGTTGAAGCAGAATATACTCAAGGTTCTGTAAGCCTCGGCGAAGGAACAAAGTGGACATTGACTGCAGGCGAAGATGGATATTATTATGGTGACACAAAAGTTTTGGGGCTTGTTTATGATGAAGAAAGAGAAATGTATGTTGTTGACAAGATGCCAGCATACAACATCACAATCACAACATCATCTTCTGCAAACACATATCAAATCATCTATCACAGAAACCTTAATGCTGAAGACGAAGAAAAGACAAGTGAAGATGTTGTTTATAACACTGCTTACACAATTAAGCATGCAAACACATTGACATGGAGCAAACCAGGATATGAATTCCTTGGGTGGGCAAACTCTAAAGAAAATGCTGAAGCACAAGTTCTTCAATATGAATTTGAAGATTTGAATGATTTGGAATTCCCAGCATTCAACTTCTATGAAAATGTTGAACTTTGGGCAGTTTGGTCAGCAGAAGACAATGACTATACAATTGAGTATTATTTCGAAACTCTTGACGGTCAATTTAAAATTGATTCAAGTTTGACAAAGACATACACAGGAAAAACTGATGATTTTGTTGAATATGAAGAAATTGAAAAACTTGGTTATGAGTTTGATGCCGACAATGAAAACAATGTTCTCAGCGGAAACATTTTGCCAGACGATGCTCTTGTTTTGAAAGTTTATTATTCAAGAGTTTGGTACACAATGACAGTTAACTTCGATGCAGGTATCTCTGTAATCACTGCCAAATCTGACTACATCAGAGAAGAAAACTTGGAAACTTCTGTGTTTACTGCAAAAGTTAAACATGGTGCCACAGTGACCCTTGATTACTCTCTCAATGCTGGTTATGACTTTGCTGGATATGAAGAAGAGAGTTTGACTGAAACTGATGTTACAAGTGGCGAGTTTGAGATGCCAATCTCTGACATCAGTATCAATGTTTTGACAACACCAAAGACATACACACTCACATTCAAGGGTAATGGCGGAACATTTGTTGATGAATCAGACATGCAAGAAAAAGACACTTACACTCAAGAATTCACATATCTTACATCTTCAAACTTGACACCTGTTAAGTTTGAACTTCAAGGTTACACATTCAAGAACTGGACAATCACAGTTGATGATGAGACAGTCTTGACTTTGCAAGATGAAGAATTGTTAGAATATGCTTATACTAAAGATTTGGAAGCAGTTGCAAACTGGGAAGCAAATCCTGACACAAAATACACTGTGAACTACTATGCTCAAAAGATTGACGGAACTTATGATTTGGTTGGAAGTGCCGAACTTCAAGGCTATACAAATTCAGTAATCACTGATGAAATGGTTCAAGAAGGTTTTGCACAAGTTGAAATCACAAGAGAAGGTTATGTATATAACAGAATCAGAGAATCTGAACCAGTTATTGCTGGAGACGGTTCAACGGTTGTCAATGTTGAATATAACTTGGCATCATTCAATGTTGTGTTTGACATGACAAATGAAGATGGAGAGGTCTTTGTTGGAATTGACAATGTTGAATTCATCTACAGTTCAACAGATGGTGAAGACAAGACAACCAATGTTTCAAATGGTTCTTCAATTTCTGTTCAATACACAGCAAACTTCAAGATTAAGGTCACAACTGTTGCTGGTTACGCATTCAAACAAATCACAATCACTGCTGATGACCTTTACAGAGTTTACACATCAGAAGATGCTGATGAACAAGGTTACATTTCATATACAATGCCTGAATATGCACTCAACATCAAGGTTGAAATTGAAAATGAAACTTATGTCATCACATACCACAAGAATTTGAAGGGTGACGACACAACCACAACTCAACATGTGACATATTTGGAAGAGAATGTTAAACTTGCAGAAATGTTTGTTCAAACTGGTTACACACTCTTGGGTTGGGCAACAAGTGCAGACAGTCAAGAAGTGGTTTACGAACTCAATGACACAATTGCAGTTTATGACAGAACAGAAGGTCTTGATTTGTATGGTGTTTGGGAAGCAAATAATTATACAATCAAATACAATAACAACGGTGGTGAAGGAACCATTGAGGACAAAGAAGTTTCATATGATGAAATTGTTGAATTGGCTGATCATAAGACATTCACAAAGACAGGATTCTCATTTGCTGGTTGGTCAACATCTGTTGAAGAAAACACAACAATTGAAGTTACAAACAAAGATGAAATTCAAAGTGCTGGAGTTTACTATGTAACAAGCGAAGGTAAGTATTACGCATTCAATCTTGCTGGAGATACTGTTGCAAACAACGAAATTATTGTTTACGCTTATTGGGAACCATTGAAATACACAGTGACACTGGCAATGGAAGAAGGTGGCGACATAACAGAAGATGTTGGCGAGATGGAATATGGAAAAGAATACACATTGCCTGCATTCAACACACTTGGTTGGGTTAATGCTGGTTATGAATTCGCTGGCTGGTATTATTTGGACGATGAAGGTGCAAGACAAGAAATTCGTTGCGGAGTAAGTGACACACCATCTGTTTCAAACCTTACACTTGTTGAAGGTAAAGAAGTTGTGCTTTATGCAATTTGGGGTAAAGGCATGACAACATTCAAGATCAGAATTCTTCTTGAAACACTTAATGGCAATTATGGTGCAACTGAGGGCAACTATATTGACATAAGTGACAATCAAATCGAAACAGAAAGCACAGTGACAAGCCGTATCGCTTATGACGAATTCATTGCTGGAACAGAATATGAAAACATCACAGGTTTTGCATATGACACAGCACACGAGGAAGACAGCCAAGTTGTTTCAGGAAGCGGAACATCAATTGTTTTGGTTTACTATGCAAGACAATCATACAAGCTCACAATCAACAAGGGCGAAAACATTGAATCAGTTTCAATCACAACATCAACAGGTTCTCATTCAATTGATACAAATGCTGAAGATTTTGTGATTTACAATGTCAAGTACGAAGACAAAGTGACAATGAGTTTGCAAGAAGCTGCGGGCTATGGAAATGGTTACTTTGAAATTGACTTGTTGACATCAGTTGAGGGAGCAGCTTTGGAATCTGACGGAGTTTCTCTCTACATGAAAGGTCAAAAAGACGGAGAACAACTTGCTGGAGACATCACAGTTAACACTGTTGCTGTTGCAAACAAGGATACAAGATACACAATTCAAGTATTCAAGCAAAATCTTGAACTTGAATATGATGAACCTCCAACTTATATAACCTATTCAACCGGAGAAACAGGAACTGAGATCGATGAAGATGCTGTCAAGACTTTGGTTGAAGGAAATGAATCTTATGATTTCAATGGCTTCACATATTCAATGACATCATTCGAAAATGGAAACACTATTGCAGGTGACGGCTCTACAATTGTTAAACTTTACTACACAAGAAATTATTACTATATTGATTTGAGTGTTGAAAACGAAAGAGCAATCACGACAGAAGCAGCAGATGGAAGATATCTGTTTGAAGAAGAAGTTATCCTTAAGTTTACATTGAACAAAGGTTATTCTTTGGATAAAGATGCAGGATTTGCCATTGTTGATGATGAAGGTCAACCTATTGAAGATGTTGAATTTGATGTGACCGAGCTTGACAATTCTCTTGGAACAAAGGATTACACAGTTGTTTTGGAGATTCCAAGCAAAGACATTGTTCTCAAAGTTATGCCTGAAACAAACAAAGATACTGCTTACTCAGTTGTCTATATGTTCCAGACAACCGACCTTGGAGCAAACTATGAAGAAGACTCAAATTACCCAAGTGTTCCTAAGACTGGAGAAACAGATCATATTCTCACCAGAGACGACATCGGATTTGGTTCTGTTGAAGTTGCCGGATTCAAGGTTAACTACAGTTCTATTGACAATGGAGATGTTGCTATCGCAGGTGATGGAAGCACAATTGTATATATCTACTATGACAGAATTCCATTCAAGATGACAGTCACATTCAATGATGAAATGAATGGTTTGATTTCAGAATCATATAAAGTGCTTGCCAATGGAGTCGATGCAACAGTCATTGAAGGAAACACTTATAGTGTTGCTTATGGACAAACAATTGAAATTTCATTTGATATTTCAAGTGGATTCACATTTGGTGGATTTGAAGTTAATGATGAATTGCAAATTGACAATGTTGATGGGACAAAACTCACTTATGTGATGGGAACTGAAGACATCACTGTCAAGATTACAATCATTGCAAATGACAATACAGAATATAAGTTGGAATACTACAAAGAACAGTTGATTGATGGTTCAACTCAAACAGTGTTCGAAAAAGAATTTGAGGTAACAAGAAGAGGAAAGACTCATCAATATTTTGCTCCTGAGACAATCAAAACTGACTTTGTTGACAATGTTGATGACTTGCCAGGATATGAAGATGGAGTGTTCACTGGATTTGACTATGCTTATTACACAGTCACAATCGCAGGCGAAGATGCAACTGGTTTTGCTTACATTGCTGGCGATGGTTCAACAGTGTTCAAGTTCTACTATATGAGAAAGATGATCAATGTTTCAATTGATTATGACGAAGATCAAATCGCTTCAGTTTCAGGACAAGGTTCTTATGCTTATGGTTCTGAAGTTACTGTCACAGCGACAGCAAAACCTGGATATAAATTTGATCACTGGTTGATTGATGGACAACAAATCAAAGAAGAAGAATATACTTTCATTCTTGACAAAGAAGTTGACATTGAGCTTGTTGTTGTTTCAGATGTTGGAGAAGCAACTTACAAAGTTGAACACTATTTTGAAGTGCTTGATGAAGGCTATGAAATGAGATATTCAGAAGAATTCACAGGTGTGACAGAAAGCGTTATTGACATTGAAGGCTTGCTCAAATCAGAAGATGGTTTTGAATATTCTCATAACGGAAATGGTGACATTGAATACACAATCATCGGCGATGGTTCAACAGTTGTTCAGCTTTACTACAACCTTAAATCTGTGACATTCACAGTTTCATATTCAAGCGGAATCAAGTCAGTTACTGTTGAAGGCTACAACAGTTCTGATGATTTGGAACTGATAGAATATGATCCAGTTGGTATGGTTTACACATATCAATCTAAATACACAAAGAGATTGAGCTTGAGTGTTGAACTTGAACCTGGATATGAATTGTATGGTTGGGTTTTGAACGACAACAAGACACCTGAAAACAATTCAAATCAATCTCGTGGATATCTGTTTGATGTCAGAGACGAGAACTTTACATTGAAAGCAGTCGCAATCACAAAACAAATCACAATCAGATTCAATCCAAACAACGGAACAAGTGAAGTTATTGAGATGCAAGCTTACTACAACTCAACAATTCGATTGAGAGAAAACACATTCAAGAATGGAAACATGAAGTTCCTTGGTTGGGCATTGAGTGAAAATGGAGATATTGTTTACTTCGACGGTGCAGAAATCACAGTAGATTTCGATAATGACTTGAACTTGTATGCAGTTTGGGAAGAACAAGAAACAAGCATGTGGTGGATTTACATCATAATTGGATTGTTAATCCTGCTGATTTTGATAATAATCATCTTGTTGATTATCAGAAGAAGACGTAAAGAAAAACAGAAGATTATGAGTAAACAATAGAAAAAAGAGGGCTGGCTAGGCTCTCTTTTTTTTGTTAAAAAATATTTTTGTAAGTTAAAATTTTTGCGAATTTTTATTTTGAAATTTAACCAAAATATTATAAACTAGTATTGAAAATTTGAGCAAAATTTTCATAACTACATAAAAGGGAGGATTTATGAATAGTAAAATCAAAGTTGTTCAATATGGCTGTGGAAAGATGAGTGTCTACACAATGCGCTATGTCTTTGAAAAAGGTGCAAAGATTGTTGGAGCATTTGACATTGACGAAAGTGTCATTGGAAAAGACATTGGAGAAATCATAGGGGATAACAAAACTTACAAAGTTAAGGTTCAAAATGCAAAAGATTTTGAAAAATATTTGCAAAATCATGAAGTTGACATTGTCATTGTCACAACAATGAGTTTGCTTGCCGATGTTGGCGAAGCACTTTTGACTTGTGCAAGATGCGGGGTTAATGCAATCACAACTTGTGAAGAAGCATTTTTCCCTCAAAACAGCAATCCAAAATTGTTTAAACAAATTGACGATCTTGCAGTTGAAAATGAATGTACAATCTGCGGAAGTGGATATCAAGATGTGTTCTGGGGAAATCTCATCAGTGTGCTTGCTGGTGCAACTCACAAAATCACAAAAATCAGAGGCAGAAGCAGTTATAATGTTGAAGACTATGGCATTGCACTTGCTCGTGCTCATGGTGCTGGACTTTCCGTTGAAGAATTTGAAAGAGATGTTGCTTCCGTTGATGAAATCAGCGACAAAGAAAGAAACAAAATCATCAAATCCGGAAAATATTCTCCAAGTTATATGTGGAATGTCAATGGTTGGCTTTGCAGTAAACTTGGTTTGACTGTGAAAAGACAATCTCAAAAATGCGTTCCTCAAATTGCTAAGAAAGCAATAAAGAGTTCAACTCTTGGAATGACAATTCCAAAAGGCGCTTGCACTGGTATGAGTGCTGTTGTTACAACAGAAACAAAGGAAGGAATTGTGCTTGAAACTGAATGCATCGGAAAGGTTTATGACAAAACTGACTTTGATTGCAATGATTGGACAATTGAGGGAGAACCAAACACAAGAGTTGTGATTGAAAGACCTTCAACTGTGGAACTTACATGTGCAACAGTTGTCAACAGAATCCCAGAAGTTTTGACTGCACCAGCAGGTTACTTCACAACCGAATATATGCCAGAGAATTTCTATAAGACCGAAAGTCTTGAAAAATACATCATGACATATGATGACTGTGAATGTGGTGATGATTGTGATTGTCATGATGGTCATGACCACTGTGGTTGCGACAAATAAAAATACAAAACAAAAATTGTTCGTTAATCGAACAATTTTTTCTGAATAGGGGGGGGAGATAACTTATGAAAAAGGGATTTTTGGTTACATTTGAAGGTGGAGATGGTTGTGGAAAAAGCACGCAACTTGAACTTTTTAAGAAATATTTAACTGAGAGCAATATTGATTTCATTTGTTCAAGAGAACCCGGCGGAACTCCTCTTGGGGAAGATATAAGAAAAATCTTGCTCAATTCCACACACGATATTTCAAGTGTGGCAGAATTTTTGCTTTTTAGTGCAAGCAGAGCGACTATTGTAGAAAAAGTTGTGAAACCCGCTTTGCAAGAGGGCAAGGTCATGATTTTGGATAGGTTTTATGATTCCTCTTATACATATCAAGGTTATGCTGGAGATTTGCCAATCAAAGATATTGAAAACATCACAGAATTTGCCATTCAAGGCACAAAACCTGATTTAACTTTTTTGCTTGATTTGAGTTATGACGAAGCGATGAAAAGAAAATCAAAAGACGAAAAACTTGCAGAATTAGACAGAATGGAGAAAAAAGGAAAAGCATACCACGACAAAGTTAGAGAAGGATATTTGAAGATCGCGAAGAAAAATCCGGAAAGAGTTGTCATTGTTGACGCATCAAAAAGCAAAGAAGAAATTGCGAAATTCATTAGAGATACATTTGATGAGAGATATAAAAAATAATAAAAATGAGAAATCTGCAAAATATATTTGTGAGTCATAAAAAAAGACCAAATTTTTGGTCTTTTATTTTTATGGTTTGATTTAAACCAAATACAAAATCGAGAATGCCAAGAAAATTTGTGCAAGATAATAGAGAATGTGATTTACATAAATCCAAACCTTTTCTGTTCTTCCACCAAAATATTGCATTGAAAGGACCAAGTCTGAAAGGAAGAACAAAATCATTCCAGCTGCAAAAATCCAATATATAGGAACAAAGATTGCAATTGAAACTGTGAATGCAACCATGAATGTCAAAATGAAACTGTAGAAGGCAACAATATATGTCATTTTTCCAAAATCCATCTTGAGTTTCTTTGATGAAAGCATGATCACAAGAGTTAACACAATTGCCACTCCAATTGAAGCAAGAATGTTCCATGGAAGATGAGATGGGATTGTTGCACTGTTGTAGAGCACTGCTGAAAGGAAATAGAAGAAGTGTCCAACTGCAAAAGAGCAGGTTCCAAAAACAAAATATTGATTTGATTGTTCTGGATACATGATTTTTAAGTCGAGAATGATGTCGCCAATAAGCCCCAAAACCAATCCAACAATAATCAACAAATTGATGTTGCTTGAGCCGACTGCATCAATGGCAAAGATGCCACAAAGTATGAAGCAGACAGAAGATGTTGTTTTTAATATGAGAGAGTAAACAGATGCTTTTTCTGCTCTGAACCAACAAAACAGAACACAAAAGATTATGCTGAAAACTCCAAAAGCTATGCTACCTATCATTTTATTAACCTCCTATTCGTTATAGAAATCTACAACATCTCTGTAGACTTCTTCTTTGTTTGTCTCATTAATAAGTTCGTGTCTTGCACCTTTGTATAACTTAATTTTTGCGTTTATGTTGTTTTTAAGATAAGTCTTATAAAGTTTTGCCACTTGTTTTCCATTGTTTCCAACAGGGTCATGATCGCCAGCAATCAAGAAAATCTTTTTGCTTCCAATTTTTTGAATTCCTTTGTTTGCCTTGTGCATGTTGTTAATCATGCTCTTATAAAAACTGAATGGGAAGGAACCACCACAATATTCATCTTTGAGATATGCATCAAAAACACTCTCATCTCTTGTCAACCAATTTCCTCTTTCAAATTTTTTACCATAAGACTTGATGCACATTTTTTCAATCATTCCACCCTTGGAATTTGGTTTTTTGAAAGGTGTCAACAAATTTACAACCATGTTGCCAAGTTTCATGATTGCACTGCTTCCATTTGCGGTTCCACACAAAACACACTTTTCCACAAGTGGAGTGAGTTGAATCAAAACTTGCGACAACATCGAACCATAAGAATGTCCAAACACATAAATTGGCAGGTTGTAGGTTTGATTTGCATAATCAATGATGTTGAGTTGGTCTTTCAGTGTTTCGGTGAAGATGTCTTTTTCGCCAAAGCCGAGATATTCTTTGCTTATAGCTGTGTGTCCATGTCCTCTAAGGTCACTTGCAATCACAATGAAATTGTTTTTATTGAGATACTGGGCAAAATTTTTGTATCTCAAGCAGTGTTCTTGCATGCCATGAATGATAATCACAACGGCTTTTGGATTTTTAACATTGTCAAAGACATATGTGTTGAGTTGCAAATCATTAAAACCAAGTATTTTCAAATTTTCAGGTTCTCGATTTTCCAAAACTTTTTTTTCAGGTTTCTTTTTTGCTTTTTCAGGTTTGGCTTCTGTGTTCTTTTTCGCAGTCGTCACTTTTTTCTTTGTTGTCTCTGTTGCGGGTTTTGCACTTTTCTTTGTTGTGGTTTTAGATTTTGATGTGCTTTTGTTTTCCTTTTCCATTTTTCCTCCTATATTTTCTTTATTGCTTCTTCCCAACCCTGATAGTTCTTTTTCCTTTCGGATTCGGATATCTTAGGGGAATATAATGTTTCACTCTCTGTCATGGTCTTTATGTCATTTAAGGTTATCAATTTCAAAGAAATCATTGCCATAAAGATTGCACCTAAAACAGTGGATTCGGAGTATTTGCTTTTCACAACATCATGATTCAACATATCTGCCAAGAACTGCAAAACGAAACCATTTTTGCTGCCTCCACCATCAACGCTTATGAGTTTGAATTTCAAACCGTCATGTTTCATTTCATCGACAATGGCTTTTGTGTTGTAGACCATGCTTTCAAGGCAAGCACGAACCAGGTGTTCTTTGCCGGTGTTTAGATTCATTCCAACAATGCAGGCTCTTGCATTATCGTTCCAATAAGGTGCACCGAGCCCTGTGAACGCAGGAACAAGATAGACTCCTTCATTGTTTTCAAGGGAGGTCGCCATGGATTCTGTTTCTGTCACATCATCATATGCTTCCAATTTTTCTTGCAACCAATTTAATGCACTGCAGGCACTGTAGATGCTTCCTTCAATTGCATAGCAAGTTTTTTTGCCGATTGTGCTTGCAACTGTTGTGAGCAAGTTTGGAAGGTTTCTTGTGCTGTTGCTTCCAATGTTTGTCAAAATGAAACCACCTGTTCCAAAAGTCACTTTTGTGTTTCCATATCTGACTGCTCCTTGTCCAAACATGCTTGACATTTGATCACCAACAATTCCTCTGATTGGTGCATTCAAAAGTCTTTTGGCATTTCCAAAATTGCTGTCTGATGCTTTGATTTCTGGAAGGGAATTTTTTGGAATGTTGAAAATTTCCAAAAGTTCATCGTCCCATTGCAATGTGTGCAAATTCATAAGCATTGTTCTGCTTGCATTTGTTGTGTCGGTGTAGTGATTGCCAGTGAGTTTGAAAGTTAGGAAACTGTCAATGGTTCCAAAACACAATCTTCCAGAGCGTGCTAAAGACTTCGTGCCTTTGACATTATCCAAAATCCATTTCATTTTTGACGCGCTGAAATATGGGTTTGGAATCAGCCCCGTTTTTTCTTTGATTTTCTTTTTGGTTTGTTTTGAAAGATTGTTTATCATGTCAGTTGTTCTGCGGCATTGCCAAACGATTGCTTTATACACCGGTTCGCCAGTTTCTCTGTCCCATGCCACAACTGTTTCTCTTTGATTTGTTATTCCAATTCCCAGCAGTTCTTCCTTTTGCACATCATTGCGAGAAAGAACATCTTTTGCTGTTGCTAGGGTTTTCTTGAAAATCTCATTGGCATCTTGTTCCACCCAACCACTTTGTGGATAGTATTGCTTGAACCTTTTGCTTTCGGTGTCGATGATTTTCTTTTTGGTTACATCATACAACACACTTCTGAGATTTGTCGTTCCTTCATCTATTCCCAAAATAAATTTTCTCATAGACATCTCCAAATAAATTTGACAGCCTACAATTTTTTGCTCTTCTATTTTAATTTTAGCACAAAAGTTTTTATTATAAAAACAAAAAACAAAAGTTTTTGTTTTGTTTGACATTTAATTTCATTTAAAGATAGAATGTTTTTGGAGGAGAAATGGAAAAGAAAACAATTTTTGACTGTCTTATCATCGGAGGTGGGGTTGTTGGAGCTTCAATTTTCAACAAACTTGTCCGAATTGGTAAGAAATGTCTTTTGATAGACAAAGCCAGCGATGTTGCCACTGGAGCGAGCAAGGCAAACAGCGGGCTTGTGCATGCGGGTTATGACCCAAAGCCTGGAACCCTTAAGGCAATTTTGAATGTAAGGGGAAATCATCTATATCCAAAGATTTGCAAACGTCTTGGAATCAAACTGAAGAAATGTGGTGCGTTGGTTGTTGGAGATGATGAAGAAAAAGTTAAGGAACTTTATGCAAGGGGGAAGCAAAATGGTGTCTATGTTGAGATTTGGAACCAAGAACAAATCAGACAAAAAGTTCCAACCATCAATGAGCACATAACAGTTGCACTCTTTGCAAGAGATGCCTACATTGTCAGCCCATATCTTTTCACAATTGCTCTCACTGATGAAGCGGTGCTCAATGGTGGAAAAGTGAGTTTGGAAGAAGATTTGGTGAGTGTGTCAAAGAAAGAAAATGTGTTTGAAATCAAGACAAAGAAAAATACCCTCTATGCAAAACACGTCATCAACAGTGCGGGAAGCGGTTATAACGATGTTGCTCAAATTTTGGGGACGGAAGAATATTCAATTGAACTTAGAAGAGGAGAATATTTTGTTTTTGACAAGGGAACAGATTTGAATGTTTCTTGCACAATTTTCCCACTTCCAACAAAACTTGGGAAAGGTGTTTTGGTCACTCCGACAATTGATGGAAACTATCTTGTTGGACCAACAAGTGAAGAAAGTGACAATAGCACTGCAACAACAAATGCAGGGCTTGCAGACATAAAAGCAAAGTCTGGAATGATTGTTTCAAACTTAAATTTCAAAAATGCGATAAGAGAATTTGCTGGACTCAGAACAATAAGTGGAGATGACTTTATTGTTGAGAAATCTAAGAAAGTTGACGGAGTGATCAACCTTGCAGGAATTTGTTCTCCTGGGCTTTCAAGTGCCCCAGCAATTGCAGAAATGGTTGTCAAACTTTTGGGATATAAAGATAAAGAACTTCTCTGTTTGAAACAAATTGAACCTTTTGTCATGTTCAAAGATTTGCCAAAGACAAAACAAAAAGAACTTGCAAGTGCTGACAAAAATTACAGTGCCATTGTTTGCAAGTGTGAACAAATCACAAAAGGTGATGTTATCAGAGCGTTAAATCGTCCGCTGAAGATAAGTTCGGTTGATGGAGTCAAGCGCCGAACAAATGCTGGCATGGGACGATGTCAAGGTGGATTTTGTTTTACTCATGTTGTCAGAACAATCGCAGAGCAAAGACATATTCCTTTTGAAGAAGTCAAGAAAGAAAACCGAGGCAGTGAAGTTTGCATTGGTGACATAAGGGAGGTGAACCATGATTAAAACAGATGTTTTGGTGATAGGTGGTGGACCTGCCGGAATGAGTGCTGCACTGTCCGCATCGGAAAATGGTTCAAAGGTCATATTGGTGGAAAGAGATGCCTGCCTTGGTGGAATTTTGAATCAATGCATTCACAATGGGTTTGGACTTCATTATTTCAACGAAGAACTCACAGGTCCAGAGTTTGCTCATCGTTTCAGAAAAATGGTGGAAAAGGACAAAAACATTACAGTCTTCACAAACACTCTTGTCACAGAGATTAAGGACAAGAAAGTTGACATAATGGGAAAGGCTGGAATTGACACAATTTGTGCAAAGGCAATTGTTCTTGCAATGGGTTGCCGAGAAAGAACGGCTGGAAATATAAGTTTGTGCGGAACTCGCCCTATGGGAATTTTGACCGCTGGCACAGTGCAAAAAATGGTCAACATTGATGGCAAAATGGTCGGAAAAGATGTTGTCATTTTGGGAAGCGGTGACATTGGACTTATCATGGCAAGAAGGTTGACATTGGAAGGGGCAAAAGTTCATGCCGTTTTCGAAATCAACAAAACAAGCAGTGGACTTAGAAGAAACATTATGCAATGTCTTGAAGATTTCAACATTCCTCTCTATTTCAACACAACAATCTTTGAAGTTGTGGGAAAAGACAGAGTGGAAGGAGTTTGGTATGGACAGGTTGACGAAAATTTTCAACCTATTGAAAACACAAAGAAATTTCAAAAATGTGACACTGTTGTTTTGTCTGTGGGACTTGTTCCTGAGATGCAAATGGCAAAATTTGTTCCAATTTCAAAAGTGACAAATGGTGCAATTGTTAATGAGTTTTATCAAACCGAAAAAGAATGGTTGTTTTCTTGTGGAAACATTTTACATGTGCATGATTTGGTGGACAATGTTGCATTGGAAGCAAAACAAGCAGGAAAATTTGCCAGTTTGTATGCACAGAAAAAGCTCCCTGAGCACAGCAAAAAAATTGATGTTGAATGGACAAAAGATTTTTCTTATGTTTTGCCAAGCACACTTTATGAAGGTGCTGGCCAGACAGAAATTAAGTTTAGACTGAGAGAAAAAGTTGTCAAAAAGACCATTGTTGCAAAATGTAATGATGTCATTTTGGGAAAGAAATTTATCATGGCGGGAGTTCCTGGTGAGATGATGAATTTGACCTTTGACAAAAATGGTGCAACGGGGAAAATTCAGATTGAGATAGATTGAGGTGGAATATGAGTGAAAAAGTTAGAGAAATGATTTGCATAATGTGTCCAATGGGGTGTCATCTCACAGTCAAACAAAATGGCGATGCCGTTGAAGTCACGGGCAACAGTTGCAATCGTGGAGTGGTTTTTGCAAAAGAAGAAATCACATGCCCAAAGAGAATTGTGACAACATCTGTCAAAACTGAACATGGCGTCAAATCTTGCAAAACCACTACTGCCATACCAAAAAGTATGATTTTTGATTGCATGAAAGAAATTGAAAAACTGCGACTTAAAAAGGTTAAGTTTGGTCAGGTTATCATTAAAAATGTTTTGAACACTGGTGCCGATGTTGTGGTTACGGCAAACGATTAGAAAATAAAAGAGAACGAACATCGTTCTCTTTTTATATTTCGGCTTTTATTGCATTCATAATAATTTCAAAATTCTTATCTGAATTTCTTTTCTTGACTTTTTCATAGACATAAAATGGAGTCATGCTTATGACTGCGATTACAAAAACCAGCACAGCATATGTGAGTAAGTATGAATATTCCCAGTTCATGAAAGAGAACAAATCAAAAGGAAGTCCATTTTCCATCAAGTAAAGATAGTTTGCACCATCAATCAAAGAATTTCCAATCATTGACCAACCTGCAAGAAGAACGATTCCCACAAATGCTTGCCAAAATTCTTTGACTTGAACTTTGAAATAGCCACTTGCTATGCAGGCAATGACGACAGTTGGCATGATGAAATGCAGAAGCAAACTTTCATAGTGCAAGAAAGAAAGGGTGGAAAGATAGTAATAATCTCCAAAAATGAAAGTCAAAATTCCACCAAAGAAAGTCACGACAAGCACAGGAAGAAAGAATTTTTTTGTTTTTGTAAGGAAAAATGCAGGGAAGACAAAACTCATGACATGACACAAATGCCAAGGCAAGATTTCTACAAAAGTTTGCGTTCCTGAAAAATATAGCAAGCACATTCTGAAAACTCGGAAGAACAACATGATTATGCAAAGCACAAATGTCATTTTCATGGCGAACTTTTTATATTTTTTGCACAGAAACCAACATGCAATTAGCCATGCGGCAAGAAGACACATAAGCGAGATGTGCAGCGGACACCATAGTCCAGGTCCATCACCCATGACATCTGCATTTTCAATTAACCAATCATAAAAACTAAAAACGACATTAAGCATATTTTCTCCAGTAATTCATTTTAGGTAAATTGTATCACAAAATTATATAAAAAACCACCAATTTATGTTATGTTTGCAAACTTATTATA